>Ga0224452_1000181_pt1 | contig 12697 bp, 10 predicted proteins | sample PLM2_30_b1metaG_FD_172494 | JGI IMG/M metagenome (GOLD analysis project Ga0224452, IMG submission 172494) | Groundwater sediment microbial communities from an aquifer in East River, Colorado, USA - PLM2_30_b1 | ecosystem: Environmental > Terrestrial > Soil > Riparian zone | place: USA: East...
CTCGGAGAATGGTGGATGCGCGAAACTGGCTTGCCGTTGCCCCTGGGTGGCAATGTGGTGCGCAAAGATATCGCCCCAGCAATCCGGCATGATCTCAGCGAAATTATTCGCGAAAGCATCGATTACGGTCTGACGCATCGAGATGAGGCGGTGCGTCATTCGCTTGCCCACGCCCGCGGCATGAGCGCGAAGCTAACCAGTAAATTCATTGGCATGTATGTGAATGAGTTTACTCGCGATTATGGTGAGACTGGACGCGCTGCCATCCGCAAATTTCTGACTGATGCGCGCGACAAAGGCTACATCGACGTTCCAATCGAACTGGAATTCGTCGAATGATTCAAGCAGCGACGGCTTGGGCAGCCGTCGTGTTTCCTGTACGGCTGGGAAGCCGCCGTTTCTTGGCTTCCAAATTTTCTTGCCACCGGGCTGACGAAGGACCTATGAATGATCGCTCGGTGAAGGCGTTGCTGCCAGGCAGAGGCGATCTTCTCCTTCTCGCGAGAGTCGGAAGTTGGCTTCTTGCATATGCGTTATTGGCTTTGGCCAGGTGCCCGATGAACGAACCAGTCGATCAAGCGCTAGTAGCTGGTCCGACGACTGCCGATTTTTTCGGAGATCACTGTGGCCGAAATTGACCATGGCAGATAACGACAAACGAAAGTTTGATTTACCCTGGGGGACCCTGTTGCCGCTCCTGGCAGTTCTCGCGGGAGTTGTCGCCCAGTACAAGCCGCTGGTGAGCGAACGTCCATCGGTTGCGAGCGAAAAGACCGCTCCAGTGATTGCTGCGCAGGACGTCGATGCACGTCTGTGGCAAGACCCGATTGGTGTCGCTCAAAAGCAGAAATCAATGCTGGACGAACAAATCGAGAAAGGCCTAGCTAAGACCGCCGAGTCACACGACATCCATGCGTTGAGCAATGTCCTGTGCCAACGCGCCAGCCTGTTCCCCGGACGTGTTTTGTTGCTGGCGGTTATGCTCGATGCAGGGCCGTACACCGAACAAGCCGAATCGCGCTTGCGGGCGCGTCAGGCTGTGCTCGAAGGGTTAAGCGAGAGCGGGTTTGTTCCGATCGATAGCGAGCACATCGGATACGTTACTGCTACGTGGCCGCCAGCGGAGACAAGTCTGCCTTTTTCCCCTATTGACCGAGCCTTGCTACTTCCGTGGGAAGAATGTGAAGCGACAGACGATCCCAAACAAGTTTTTCCCCAAGGCACCAGGCGGGTGGTCATAGCATGGTTGCCTGCCGTAAATTTTAGCGTTAGCCCATTACGGTGCTTCGCCGCACTGATCGATCAGCTCGCGCCGGGAGACCTCCGCGATAAGATCGACGTCAGGTTGATCGGCCCTGTAAATTCTACGGGCTTGCATAGCATGGTTCGGGAAGCCGGCTGGGATCCCTTATGGCGGACTGGGACTGAGGCTTCTTTAGCGATGGAGAAAGCACTCGATGGCGTCTCGATTATCTCGCCTCGCGCAACCGCCTCCGATCTTGACGTTTTCTCTGCAGCAAATGTTCCGCTTCCGAGCACGGAAAACCCCATAAACACTGTCTTTGAAGAATCCATCGCAGGCGTTCCTCGTGGCCTGCACTTTATACGTACCATCGCGCCGGACGACTGGGTTATGAGTAAATTGATCGAGGAGTTGGCGCGACGCGAAATCTACGTCACATCCGAAATGACACCGGATCGTCGCCCGATTCCCCCAAAGCCCGCCCACATTGTGATTCTCAGCGAATGGGACACGCTCTATGGGCGATCTTTGGGGAGGACGTTCGTAGCCAAAGCCTTCGGCCAGAGTGCCGGTACTGTTGAGCATCGGGATAAGCCACCACCGCAGATTCATCCCTACTTTTATCTTCGCGGAATTGACGGTCGGCTACCAGGCGACCTCAGCAAAGACAACCAAGGCGAGCCGCAGCAAAAAAATCAATTTGGCCAGAACACAGTCGTGGCCGAGGCGACAGAAGGGTTGAATCAATCGGATTACTTGCGGCGACTGGCGCGGGAGATGAAGGAGCACAACACGCGGTTACAGCAAAAGGACGGGTTAGGTATTCGCGCGATTGGGTTGCTCGGCTCCGATATTTACGATAAGCTGATGACTCTGCGGGCGCTGCGGCCTCAGTTTCCTGACGCCGTTTTTTTTACCAACAACTACGACGCACATTTCGAGCGCCGCGACGATTGGGATGTTACACATAATCTGATCATCGCATCACCATTTGGTAGTACGGTGCCCGACATCTATGTCGAGACCCAGCGCGTCCCCCCGTTTCGTGACAGCAATCAAACTTCCATGTACGTCGGCACGCTGGTCGCCACGACTAAGATGAAACCCGAGGACGCAGAGTGGCTTACATGGCAACCGCGGATCTTCGAGATCAGCCGCCGCGGAGCGTATGATCTTAGTCCGCCTTGGTATCGCTGGCGCCCGGGAGAATCGAAATTTATTTTCGAGTCAGGTGCCGGTAAAAATGAGAAAACGAACAGGTGGTTTCGGGATTGGCTGTTTGCGCCCGGCGTCATCTGGCTGCTGGTCATCATCGCCCTCACCGTCCTCGCTACGGCGGCTTGGATCAGCCTGAGCATCGCCAGACGCACGTTGCCCGGAGGAGGCACCGCTTTGGAGCGTCTAAAACGGGCGCTGATCAGCACAACTTTTTGGCTAGTCTGCGGCGGACCGCTCGTGATCTTTCTGGTTGCCCTGGTCGCGCAGTACTACGCTCCCGAAGAACCGTTGGCCTTCTTTTCCGGCATTAGCATCTGGCCAACTGAAATGCTGCGCCTCATCGCCTTCATGCTCGCGATCTTTTTCATGTTCAAAGCGAGCTTCGATCTTCGTGCGAACGCGAAGAAGATCGAGGCAGAATTTTCGTTTGCTCCATTACCATTGACGCAATTCAGGTGGCGGCACCTTGGCATCGGCTTTGAACACTGGCAGATGAAGGAGCCTCCCCGAACTTCGCGCTTTCCCGCTGAGGAAGCATGGCACGCATATCTTTGCCGGAGCAAATTTTGGCCGCGATTGATCCGAATCGGGGTTCTCTTTGGTTTGTATTGCATTTTCGCCTTCACGATGTTGCACTTGTTTCCTCAACCACCGCCGCCCGCACGCGGTCATGTTACGTTTCAGATTGATAAGATTGTCTTTTATCTCGCCGGCGTTGGTCTGCTGCTTCTCTCGTTTTACGTGGTAGATGCCATTCAGTTGAACAGCAATTTCATCCGGATGTTTGGCCGAGAAGTAACGAAATGGGGCCGCGGCGTGGTTGATCGATCGCACCGAAGCCCGCCCCTGACCGAAAAGGAACTTTCTGCCTATCACGAGATTTTTTTTGTCGCACAACGCACTCAGGCAGTGGCCCCCCTCGTCTGGTATCCGCTTCTCGTGCTTACGTTGCTGGTAGTCGCGCGCTCCTCCTTTTTTGATAATTGGACGTGGCCCCCAATTCTCGTTTTGATCTTTGCTATCACGGCCGCTTGGGCGCTAGGCAGCGCCATTTTGCTCAGACGCGCGGCTGAGCAATTGCGCGAAACTGCCCTCAATGACCTGCGGCGGTTTCGCCTGACGAGCCAGGAAAGCGAAGCGAAACGGCAGACATTCGATGAGCTCATGGCTGAAATCCGCAACCTTAAGATGGGGGCGTTCGCGCCGCTGACTGATCAGCCTTTCATTCGTGCGGTTCTTTTTCCCGGTGCTGCCCTTGGTCTCCTCGCGGTTGGTCAGCGTTTGTTCGATATTTTCTAGGGAACGAAAAAATCCGCGGCCTCATAGTAATCAGGTTTTGTGCGTTTAGAATTTCCTTGCCAGAAGGTTCACCTCGGTCATATCGATAATGTCTCGGTGAAGGCGTTGCCGCCAGCTAGAGGCGATATTTTCCGTCTCGCCCGAGTCGGCGGCTGCCTGATTACGTGCGCATTTCTGGCTTTTTCCAGCTGTAAGAAAAATCCAATTGATGAAGCAAAAGCGGATGGCAAAACAACTGCCGATTTTCCGCAGATCACGTCCGACATTTTCAAGCCGATGGACGGCGGCATTGATCTTTCACCAGAGGAAATCATGGGCCGCAACACTTGGAACCTCTGGAGCGGGGGCAATCAACATTTCTGGAATCAAGCGGCGCAAGACAGCTTTGGGTTGATGGACCTTTTGAAGATGCTCGATAACCGCAAGTTTCCGCGCGGCGGACGTTTCAAAAATTTGGGGTTGGTGAATGAACCTGGGTTTCGTGCTGCCGGCAAGCCGGATGAGTTTGGCTTATGGTTGGACGAGCAAGTCGAACCGGAACCCGCACGGATCGACGAAGTCGTTTACGGTAAACCTTCCGGCGTGCTAGGTTTTCGGCTTTTTCCAAACCCGGAATTCAACGACGAGGCCCGCAAAAAATGGGACGGCAAGCGTTTCTACGAAGACCCGAGTTATTACAATGACAACAAACTCATCCGCCCTTATCGCGTTGGCGTCGCCTGCGGTGCCTGCCACATCGCGCCAAATCCAGCCAATCCGCCGTCCGACCCTGAAAATCCGCGCTGGGAGAATCTCGCGTCGGCGATTGGCAATCAGTACATCAACGAAGGGAAAGTGTTTGCCTGCAATGTCGAGAAGGGCGGGTTCTTTTACGAGATGCTCGCTGCGCAACCTCGTGGCACTTCCGATACGTCGCGGATCGCGACCGATCACATCAACAATCCAAATGCGATCAACGCCATCTTCCTGCTGGCTGAACGGGAACGAATCGCAAAAATCGCGACTCGGGAAAAGATGGCTGGCGGCACGCTGGCGTTACCGGAGACGGAGGAAGAAATGCACGTGCCCCACATTTTGAAGGATGGCGCGGATTCCATCGGGGTACGCGGAGCAACCATTCGTGTGTACGTGAACATCGGGATGTTTTCCGAGTATTGGTTGACGCGTCACAACCGATTGATCGGGCTTACGCCGCAAAAACCGTTTGAAATTCCATACGCGCGCGAGCATTCGGTTTTCTGGCGCGCTACCGAAGAACGCCTCGACAACATCGCCGCCTTCTTCCGAAAACTGAAGTCCTTTCGTCTCGCCGATACGCGGGAGGGACAGGCTTACATCACGACGGATGCTGCGGTAATGACACGCGGGAAAGAAGTGTTCGCCGAAAGCTGTGCAGTGTGTCATTCCAGCAAACAGCCGCCTCCAAATGTCGATCCGCGTTCTGGCGAAGGAAAAACCTGGTTCCGCGCGGAGGTGATGAAGCCCGATTTCCTGAAGGACAATTTCCTGTCAAACGACAAGCGTTATCCATTGACCAAAATCGAAACCAATTCCGCGCGCGCGTTCGCGACAAACGCAAAAGCCGATCACATCTGGGACAACTTTTCCTCGCAGACTTACAAGGAACTCTCGCCAGTGGACGAGCTGGAATTCTTCAACCCGTTCGATGAGACACATCCGATCAAATTCAAACCGAAAGAGCGAAATGTTGGGCCAGGTTATTATCGAACACCGTCTCTCGTCAGTCTCTGGAGTTCCGCGCCTCTGTTGCACAACAACATGCTGGGAAAATTTACCGGCGATCCTTCCGTGCCGGGTCGCATGGACGCGTTTAACGATGCGGTGGAGAAATTGCTCTGGCCGGAAAAACGGCTAAACAAAGATTCCATCTGGCGCACGCAGAACGATTGCTCATTGCATTTACGCAAGGAATTTGTGCCGAAGCCGCTGCAAGCGCTCCGAGCGCTCGCCGATAGGAACGGATACGTCAACGTCGGAATGATTCCCAAAGACACGCCTGTGAACCTGATCGGTAATATGGAGCCAGACTTTCGAAACATCGATGTGTTTCGCAAAATCGCGGAAAAGTTGATCAAGCTTAAAACCACGAAACTTTCACGCGACGAAGCCGCCGCCGAATTCAACAAGCTCATTCCGGATCTGCTCGCGGCGAACAAGTGTCCAGATTTCATTGAGGACAAAGGCCACTACTTCGGCACAGACTTGGCAGATACCGATAAACGCGCGCTGATCGAATATCTGAAAACCTTCTGACGGCGCGTGCTAACGAAAGGAGAAACATGGCAGTTACAGTTGCAGAAATGTTGAAAATGTCGCAGGCGCAGCTCGACGATCTGTTCAGTCAAAGTCCAGTCGGGGAAATCCCAAGCGGTGAAGCCAAAGGCACGGCGATCATCGCGCCGGGAACAACTTACACGCAGGACATGGCTAACTTCGTAAATCATTTCGCATGGCAGGGAAAGGTTTTCGATCCAGCAAAGGGAACCTTGCGAAACAAGATTTTGCCTTTTGGGCTGAACGCCATCATCGCTAAGGTCTATAAAGCGCCGAGTTGGCTGGACAATAAGGAGTGCATTGTGCTCGATTATTCGGAGACTTCATTGCTGGCGCACTGGATCCGTGACGAGATCCGCGAAGTCGCGCCGCACGTTTATCTCGGCAAAGTCTATTGGGGAAAAAAGCGATTGGTTGATTTTGCGCTTGAGTTTCCGGCATCCGGATAATCGCATTCTGCGGCCATGGTCGAGGCTTCAGATCAATCTGCGGAAATCCGGCGCTGGCGCTGGTGGATTCTGTTGCTGGCAGTTGTCGCGCTCATCGTAGTTGGCTCTTCATATCTGATCTGGCGTTTTACACGGGACGATCCAGTCAGGTACGCGGACCCGGAAGATCATTTCAAATACGGCTCAACAGGCGGCGAGCGGGAATCGGGCATTCCCTATTGGATTTGGAAAGTGCTGCCGAAAATGTTTCCGGAATATTTGCCCGGGAAAACCTACACGCCGGGGCGCGAATACGCCTCGTTAGGTTTTCTCTATGAACCTGACAAAGATCTGCCAATTGGCGTCTCCCGTCGCAACACGCAGGGACTCGATCGCGTGTTCTTAAATTGCGCGATTTGTCACGCCGGTTCCGTGCGCGAAACACCGCAAAGTCGGCCGGCCTTGTATGCAGGCATGCCGTCGAACACTGTCGATCTCGAAGCGTTTGAGCGTTTCATCTTTGCCTGCGCAACCGACGAACGTTTTAACGCTCCTCGAATCATGGCCGAGATCGAGGCGATCGGCGGCAAGTACGATTTCATCAACCGATTTCTTCTCCGCTTTTATGCCATCCCGTTAATGCGTGAACGCTTGCTCATGTTGAAAGGCCATTTCCGTTTTGCCGAATGGGAGCCCGACGCAGGCCCTGGCCGCACTGACACATTCAACCCAGCGAAAACGCTTCTGGAATTTCCTCTGGAAAAACTCGAAACACGGGAACTGGTTGGCCTGTGCGACTTTCCATCGATCTGGCTGCAGGGACTGCGCAAACAGAAAAACCTTCACGCGCATTGGGACGGCAATAATAGTTTAATGGAGGAGCGCAATAAAAGTGCGGCGTTCGGCACCGGCGCGTTTCCGCCCACAATTGATCTGAAGCAACTCGCGCGCGTCGAGCAATGGCTGCTTACCAACGAGCCGCCCAAATATCCGTTCCCGATTGATGTGCAGCTGAGCGCACAAGGTGAAAAGCTTTATGGGCAATACTGCGCAAATTGTCACGGTCGCAATGGACGGAATTTCGACGGCGAATACGTCGGCGACGTCGTGCCGATCGATAAAATCGGCACCGACCGTCACCGGCTCGATTCCTACACCGAAGAATTGGCCGTGACGCAGAACACACTCTACGCCGGCTATCCATGGCGGTTCAGCCATTTCCGGAAAACTTTTGGATACGCAAATTTGCCGCTCGACGGCATCTGGCTGCGCGCGCCCTACCTGCATAACGGTTCCGTTCCAACTTTGCGTGATCTGCTGAATGTCAGCACAGAACGACCGCTTGTTTTTTACCGTGGCTATGATGTGTTCGACCAGACCAAGGTCGGATTCGTTTCAGACGTGAGCCGATTCGATGAGGAAGGGCGCAGCAAAGATGAACCGGCAAATCCAAGGCAATACTTCAGGTTAGACACGCAAGTAAAACCGGGCGGCGCGAGCCCGCGCGATCGAAACGAAGGCAATTCAAATATCGGGCACGAAGGGCCGGCATACGGAACGATGCTCTCTGCGCAGGAGAAAGACGCAATCGTCGAATACCTGAAAACGTTTTGATGAACCCGTCACCGACATATCAATGAGTCTTTCACCGAAAGCGAAACGCATCCTTTGGATCTCCGCGATTGTCATCGTAATCCTGATCGCAGTCGGCGCTTTGTTTACATGGACAAAATTTTTTCGCGAAGAGAAAGAAGTTTTTGCGAACGAAGACGAACATTTCAAATACGGGTCGCTTGGCGCGGAGGGCGATCGCGGTATTCCCTATTATCTCTGGCTGGTTTTGCCGCGCGTGTTTCCCGACCTCATGCCCGGACCGGGTGGCTACAAATCGCTTGGTGTGGTTTGGGAAGAGGGACATGAAATTCCGGTCGGCTTTTCGAAAAAGTTGGTTGGATTCGAGCGGATCACTAACAACTGCGCTGTCTGTCACATCGCGACCTATCGTTTGAGTGAGGACGAAGTGCCGCACGTTGCCGTCGCGGGGCCGGGTCACACGAACAATGTCCAAAGCATGCTGAGGTTCCTATTTAAGGCTGCGCACGATCCGCGGTTCAATTCGGACATTATCATGAATGAGATCCGGCTGGTCAGCGCGAACAACTATCGCAACGGCGGACTCTCGTTTATCGATCGACAAATTTACCGTTACCTGTTGATTCCATTCACCAAAAAGGCGCTGCTCCAACAGGAAAAACAATTCACCTGGATGGAGCGCTACGTGATCGGCGGTAATCCAAAGCCGCATTGGGGTCCGGGCCGCGATGATGCCATGAACCTGACAAAATATTTCATGACCAGCATGGCGGAGGACAACACGTTTGGGCCCACCGATTTTCCTTCGATCTGGAATCTGGGTATCCGCAGCGGAAAGGATAACGCCGGAAAACAGATGTTGTTAAACTGGACCGGCGACACGCCGGCGGTGCGGTCGGTGTTAATCGATTCGGCGCTCGGTCTCGGTGCACCAGCACGGCCGTGGTTTCTCCAGCGCATGGCGGATCTCGATCATTATCTGAGCAATCTGCCGCCGCCCAAGTGGCCTTTTAGCGAGACGAATCCGATCAATCAGCAAATGGCGAGTGAAGGCCAGACGATTTACGCGCGCGATTGCGCGGCGTGTCATGAACCGCGCGCTGAATTTACAAATAAGGTGATTCCTATCACCGACGTTAAGACCGATCCGGAGCGAATGTATTCGTGGTCGAAAGATGCCGCAGCGGAAGCAAACCGGCGCGTCAAAAAACTGGGTATCGATCGTCCCCCGATGGTGGAAACCCAGAATCCATATGGATACGTCTCACCTCCATTGGATGGAATCTGGCTGCGCGCGCCGTACCTTCACAACGGCTCCGTCCCGACACTGCACGACTTGCTGAATCCGCCTAACGAGCGTCCGCAGAGTTTTCATCGTGGCTATGACGTTTTCGATCCAATCAAGGTAGGATTCAAAGAGCCCCCGCCGCGCCCAACCGGGCCCACCGGCGAACTTACGCAACCTTATTTTCTTTTCGACACGCGAGAAAAAGGCAACGGCAACCAAGGTCACATCTACGGCACCCAACTATCCAGCCAGGACAAAGAGAAATTGCTCGAATATTTGAAGACGCTTTAGCCAATCACTATCGAAGCGAAATTGGTGGGGCGCGACCGCCTGGACGCGCCGGAAATGGCTGTAGCGTGCGCTGTCCTCAGCGCAGATGGAGCCGATTATCCGCTGAGGACAGCGGATACTACAACGCCACTTCCAAGAGTGAACGATCGCCGATGAAAACCTCTTGTGCGCGCGGCGGTTCTCCGGCAGCTTCGTTCTGTCATGGCAGGAAATCGCAAGCTCGGGTGCCTCAGTATCTTTTTGTTCGTCGCGCTTTGCGCCAGTCTGTTCGTGAATTTCGTGCTGATGATTGCGGCCTTTCAGCGCCTAGGCGGCATCCGGGAAGCCGAACCAATCCCGCGTTTTCGTGAGATCCTGCTCCAAAGAGGCACGCGCCCGAATCTGGACAAAATCGCTGTCATTACTATGCGCGGGTTGATCAGTTCGTCGATCCCCGGCAACGTGAGCGATTCGATGGTCGATGACATGCGCGCAGCTCTCCAACAAGCCCGCGACGACAGCCGGGTAAAAGCCATCGTGCTGGAGATTGATTCGCCCGGGGGAGAAGTGACTGCGTCGGATGCGATCTACAGCGCACTGGTCAAGACGCGCGCGAGGAAACCGGTCGTTGTCTATATGGATTCGCTGGCAGCATCTGGCGGCTATTACGTCTCCTGCGGTGGCAAATTCTTGATGGCTAACGAAACGACCATTACAGGGAGCATCGGTGTAATTATCCAAACCCTGAATTACGAGCAGCTATTTAACAAGGTGGGGCTTGCGTCCGTTATATTTAAGAGCGGCAAATTCAAAGACATGCTCAATGGCGCCCGGCCGATTACGCCGGACGAACGCGAGCTTGTGCAGAACTTCATCATGAAAACTTACGACAAGTTTCTCGGCATCGTCGCGAAGGAGAGAAACCTGCCCGCCGATATGCTGCGTAATACTATTGCCGATGGCCGAATTTTGTCCGGCCAGGAAGCATTCGAACACAAACTGATCGATGGTCTTGGTGAGTTGGACGATGCCTTTCGTAAAGCAAAAGAATTGGGTAACGCGCCGGACGCCAAAGTGGTGAAGTACGGTCCGCCCTTTAGTCTAAGCCGCTTCCTGCGAATATTTGGAGAAGCCGAACCAAAAATCGAACTCCAGCTTCCGAAACAACTCCTTCCGCAACTGGAATCGGGGCGCGCGTATTTCCTGCAAAGCTATTACGCGCCGTAGGACACGGCACGCATGCGACCCGACAGCCTCTTCGCTGCCATCGGTGTCGCTCCGAACTTTATTTTCGTCGTTCTTTCTCTTCTTTACTTTGTTGTCAGCGCTTACGTCTATATCTCGCTCATTCACCAGATAAGCGCACGAGCAGACGGTAAGCCTTTTGGCGCTGATACGGGGACACGCACTTTCGGGCTGCCCGAAGCCATACTATCTGCAGTACTGATTGTTTTTCTGTTGCTCAATATTGGCGCGTCAATTTCTCATCCTGCTATCGATTTCAGCACGCGCAATCTTTTGGGGAATTTCCTTCTTATGGTTTTCCTGGTGCTGTTTATCGTGATTTTCCTCCAGCTTCGCGGTTTCGATGTTGGCGCGTTAGGCGGTTTTCTAAGAATTAGCTTCTTTCGCGCCCTGAGCACCGGAGCGGTGCTGCTGTTCTTCGCTTATCCATTGATTTTATCGTCCGACGTCATTACGCAGCGGCTCTTCGGAGGTGGTTCGAACAGGCAAAGCATCGTCGAGTTTTTCAGCGGCTCGCGCACGATCGATCAGCGCATCATGATTATCATTTTCGCAATAGCGGTCGCTCCGGTAATCGAGGAATTTCTCTTTCGATTTTTCCTCTACAACGTACTCAAACGCTATTTTGGCCGGCTCCTTGGCGTGATGGTAAGTGCGCTGCTGTTCGCCGCAGCGCACGCCCATTTCCCTTCGTTTGTGCCGTTGTTCGTACTGGGAAGTTGTTTCGCGATCGCGTACGAGTGGAGCGGTTCCATTCTTGTCGCGATGACAATGCATTCGCTGTTTAATTCGCTGACACTAACCGCCCTTGCGTTTCCGGAGATTTTTTCTCCATGAAACTCCGTGATCTGCCCGAAGACCGGCTGCTTGATCAGCTTTTGTCTCGCCTTTCGCGCAGAAAATCGGTGGCCGCAGCCGCGGGCGACGATTGCGCTGTGGTGGAAACACCCAAGGGCGACAACTTTCTTGTACTCAAAACTGACTGCGTCGTGGAAGGCGTGCATTTTTTTCGGGGAACGAATGCGCTGGACGTCGGCTGGAAAGCAATGATGCGGCCGCTCAGCGATTTTGCCGCGACCTCAGCCGTGCCTCAGTTCGCGCTGATTACTCTCATTGTCCCGGAACAAACCGAGGTCCCGTGGGTGAAAGAGCTTTATCGCGGCTTGCGGCGAGCTGCGAAGCGGTTTCAAGTCAGCATAGTCGGCGGCGAAACGAGCAGCACACCAGGGTCAATTGCCATTTCCGTGAGTGTGATTGGACTTGTCGAAAAAGGCCGCGCGGTATCGCGCCGGGGTGGCAAGGCGGGCGATGACCTCTTCGTTACCGGCCGGCTCGGCCGTGCGCTGAAAAAAAAACATTTACAATTCATTCCGCGAATTGTGGAGTCGCGCTGGCTGACGGATAATTTCTCGATCCATGCAATGATGGATTTGAGCGATGGGCTGGGAACAGATCTTCCGCGTTTGGCGCGCGCCAGCAAAGTTGGATTCAAAATCGACACGAAGAAACTGCCACTCACCCGTGGCGCAAATATCAATCACGCAATTTCCGAAGGCGAAGATTATGAGTTGCTCTTCGCCATTTCACCGCGCGATCGGCTTCGATTGCAGCAAAGTTGGCGAAAAAAATTCCCCGATCTGCCATTGACCCGAATCGGTTCGCTCAATCGAAAATCGACAATCGACAATCGACAATTGCCAAGTGGCTACGTTCATTTCCAACAGTCCGGATGAGACGGAGGCGATTGGGCGGCGACTCGCAGAGCATATCGGCGTCGGCTCGGTCTTGGCTCTCAAAGGAGACTTGGGGAGCGGTAAA
>Ga0224452_1000183_pt1 | contig 12681 bp, 12 predicted proteins | sample PLM2_30_b1metaG_FD_172494 | JGI IMG/M metagenome (GOLD analysis project Ga0224452, IMG submission 172494) | Groundwater sediment microbial communities from an aquifer in East River, Colorado, USA - PLM2_30_b1 | ecosystem: Environmental > Terrestrial > Soil > Riparian zone | place: USA: East...
TCGAACGCTTCGGGTTGATCATCATCATCGCGCTCGGCGAGTCGATCGTGGCGATCGGGGTCGGCGCCGCGGGCCTCCCGCTCGACGCTGGAGTGATGGCGGCCGCACTCCTTGGGATCACCGTCGTCGCGTGTCTCTGGTGGTCGTATTTCGATTGGGTCATCTTCGTCGCCCAAGCAGCGTTGGCCGAGGCGACGGGGGCTTTGCGCGCGGCGCTCGCGAGAGACGCGTACTCGTACCTGCACCTGCCGATGGTCGCGGGCATCGTCCTGTTCGCGTTCGGATTGGAGACCACCCTCCACGACGTCAACGATCCGCTCCTGATCGTCCCAGCGCTCGGTCTTTGCGGCGGGATCGCGCTGTACATGCTCGCGCACGTCGCGCTGCGTTTGCGGATCGGCGCTGGCTTCGGACGGGGACGACCGGTCGCGTCGATCCTGTTGCTTGGGCTGCTCCCCGTCGCGAGGGTGGTACCGTCCCTCACCGCCCTCGGCCTCGTTGCGGCCGTCTGCGCGTGTCTCATCGGCTACGAGGCGATCCGGTATCGAGAAGGTCGCGCCTGGATCCGCAGCCGTCGAGGCGCGTTCACCATGGAAGAGGTCGCCCGTGCCCCCGGAAGAAGCCACAGGAGGGACGGCCGTCCTCGAGCGGGCCCGAACACATGACGCCGGCGGCGTCGTCACAACGGAACCTAAGTGTCTCCTACCCCTTCAAGTGGAGGACGCGTTCGGGTCCACCTCCGCCGGGTAGGCGTCCTGTTTCGCCGGGCCCTATCCCCTAACCCATCAGGTGTTTGACGGGCTGGGGTGGCGGGCGGCGCGGTTGTGCAGGAACCCAGACAGGCGTCGGGGACATGGGTTCGGCTGGCGGGTCGTCTAGCGGCGGGCTACATTGGATCTTGTGAGGACTCAAGTTCGAGGTTCGGCCTGTCGGAGCAAGACTGGGACCAAGCGAAAGAGTGCGGACTTTCCGCTCATTTCTTGATCTCGTAGCGCAGAAGTACCACGCCGTTTTCGAACGAGGTGGCCTCGACCAGCTTCAGGTCTTGCCGATCCTTGAAAATGCGCGTTCCCTTGCCGCGTGACGCCGGGCAGATCCGCATCTGGACTTCGTCGACGACGCCGGCGTCCAGCAGGGAGTGCATGAGTTTCAAGCTCCCCCACAGCCAGATGTCCTTGCCGTTCTGCTCCTTGAGCTCCCGGATGGTGGCGGCCGGGTCGCGCGTCACGGTCGCGGCGGGAAAGTCGCCCCAGGGGGCGTCATCCAGCTTCGACGAGGCGACGAACTTGGCGAGGTTGTTGACCTTCTCGCCGTACTCGCCCTGCTCGTCGGCGTACGGCCAGTAGCCCTTGGACTGGGCGTAGGTATTCGCGCCGAGAATCATCGTGTCGATCGAGTCGATGAACCCCATCACGCTTGCCTTGAAGGCTTTGTTGGTGGTCTCGGAAAAGGGCTCCCCTGACACGAAGCTGAGACCGCCGTCCTCCTCCGCGGCGATGTTGTCGACGGTAACCCACTGCTGGACTATGAGTTTTCGCATGGCGCCAACTGTAACTCCCGGGCCACCGGACTGGCGAGGGCGTTCAAACGGATCGAGTCAGCGCAAAACCCGCTGGCGCGCGGTCAACGCGCCCATCTCGTAGCGCTGGTCCGGGCCGGCGCGGTGTTCGTCAACGGCAAGAATCATCGGTCCCCTACACTGCGTGGCATGACGATCTACCGGATGGATCACGCCGGCGTTGTGGTCGAGGATCTCGCGGCTGCTATCGCGTTCTTCGTCGAACTGGGCCTGGAACTGGAGGGCGAGGCAACAGTCGAGGGTGAATGGGTGGACCAGCTCGTCGGGCTGGACGGCGTCCGAGCGGACATCGCCGTCGTGCGGACCCCGGACGGCCACGGCCGGGTCGAGCTGTCGACGTTCCACACGCCGGTGGCCACCAGCATTGCGCCGAGGGCGCCGATGAACACCCCGGGCATCCCTCGCCTCACGTTCGTCGTCGACGCCGTCGACGACGTCCTCGACCGCCTGCGCGCCCACGGCGCCGAACTCGTGGGCGAGGTGGCGCAGTACGGGGACATCTACCGGTACTGCTATGTCCGCGGCCCCGACGGCATCATCATCGGGCTGGTCGAGGAGCTCCGCTGAAGAGTAAGGCGAATCCTCAAAGACCGCCTCGGGATCGCGATCCTAGCTGCCGACGACGCTGCGGGACTGTACTAGTCCAGCCGGACTGACTCAACAGGACCCTGCGCCCATCCAGACCGTCCTGTCGACTCTCGCCTCCATCCTCACCATGCAGGTACTCAGACAACCCTGGGTCTGTCGGCGATAGCAAGAGCGGCAGGACAAGGCACCGCACACGAGCGCGTCCCGTCGCGCGCTAGTTCTAGCGACCCTTGATGACCCGGGGGCCCCCGTGTCCGGGTTCCTGGTCCGAGGCGGTACCTGGCTGGGGGACTGACCCCCGTCTGGGTTCCTGCACAGCCGCGCCGCCGGACCTGGTCGCAACAGTGGAGCCTCGTGGGCCCGGCCCCACGGATCGGAAGAGTCCGCGCCTACCGTCGCCGCCCCGTGTCCGGGTTCCTGCACCACCGCGCCGCCCGCCACCCCAGCCCATCAGGTGTTTGACCGAAACACGGCAGAAATAGACCCAGCCCGATCGGGCATCAGCGACGAGAGGACATGGAGAGCGTCGAGCCGATTCTCGATCCGTTGACGCTTCAGAACTTGGGCCAGGGTTGGCCATGGCCCTCGACCGTCATGGCCGGGGTGCCCACGGAGTAACCCCAGCGCCGCGGGAGATCGACCTTCTTCTCGCACTTCGCGCAGGTGAAGGCAGTCCACCGCTTGCTCACCGTCTGGCGGTAGCCGCACTCCGTGCAGGCGAAGAACGCGTTCTGCGCGGCGCACGTGAAGCACGCGTACTCGACGGACTCGTCCCCCACGAGCTGGGGCGTGAGGCACCACGGACAGGTCAGGTAGGCCACCTCCGCCTACTCGGCCGAAGGGTCGGGTTCCTTGAGCACCCGGGCCCGCTGATCGTCCCGATAGGCACGGAGCCGCTCGCGATATTCGGGATGCGCACCGGCCACGATGCTCGCCGCCAGGATCGCCGCGTTCACCGCCCCGGCCTTGCCCACCGCGAGCGTCCCTACCGGAACGCCGGCCGGCATCTGGACCATCGACAGCAGCGAGTCCAGCCCCGAGAGCTTGGACTCCATGGGCACGCCGAGCACCGGGAGCGTGGTCTTCGCCGCCACCGCCCCTGGCAGCGCCGCGGCGCCTCCCGCTGCAGCGATGATGACCTCCAGGCCCCGCTCCTGGGCGATGGCCGCGTACTCGGCCAGCTCGTCGGGGGTGCGGTGGGCGGAGAGCACGCGGGTCTCGAACGGCATGCCGAAGGACTCGAGGGTCTCGGCCGCATGCCGCATCGTGTCCCAGTCGGACCTCGAGCCCATGATCACGCCCACCAGCGGTTCCGCCACGCCCTGACTCCTCTCGCCGATCCCGCAGCGGCCAAGTGTAGATTCTCGGCAGCCCGCTGCGCCGTTAGAGGAGAACGAGTGTCCGACAGGATCACCCGGCTGCTGGCCGGCTACGCGAGCGGCGTCGTGGCCGAGGACCTGCCGGAAGATTCCGCCCATGAGGTGAAGCGGCGGGTCCTCGACTCGATCGGCGTGGCAGTGGCGGGTCTCGACGGAGACGCTCCTGCCGCCGCACGGGCCTACGCGGCGGACTTCCCGGATCCGAACGGGGCGACGATCTGGGGCTCGCAGCTTCGGGCCAATCCCGAGGTGGCCAGCTTCGCCAACGGGATCGCCGTCCGGTACCTGGACTTCAACGACACGTACCTGTCGAAGGAACCACTGCACCCCAGCGACGTGATCGCTGCGCTGATGGCCCTGGCCGAGTGGCGCGACCGGCCGGCGAACGATCTCCTGGCGGCCATCGCCACGGCGTACGAGGTCGCGGTCACGCTCTGCGACTCAGCAACCCTGCGGACGCACGGGTGGGACCACGTGAACTACCTGGGGATCGGCGTGGCCTGCGCCGCCGGGGAGCTGCTGGGGCTCCCGGTCGAGGGGATCGAGCACGCGGTCTCGATCGCCGCCGTCCCCCACGCGGCCATGCGCGAGACCAGGGCCGGGGAGCTCTCGATGTGGAAGGGCGCGGCCGCGGCCAACGCCGCCCGGAACGCCGTGTTCGCCACGCTCCTGGCGGAGAAGGGCATGACCGGCCCGGCCCGGCCGTTCGAGGGCGAGATGGCCTTCGTCCGGCAGCTCCTCGACGGCGAGGGGTTCGACCTGGAGCTCCTTTTGCGATTGGAGGCCAAGGCGCCGCCGAGACGGATCCTCGACACCCACATCAAGTTCTGGCCGGTCGAATACCACGCACAGAGCGCCGTCGACGCCGCCCTCCAGTTTCCCGAGGGCTTCCTCCGGGACGCCGACAGGATCAAGTCGATCGAGATCGACACCTTCGATGCGGCCTACCAGATCATCGCCAAGGACCCGGAGAAGTGGGACCCGAAGACCCGCGAGACGGCCGACCACTCGCTCCAGTACGTCGTGGTCGCGGCGCTCCTGGACGGCGAGGTCACGACCCGGACGTTCGAGCCCGAGCGATTCCGCGATCGCCGGACCCTCGACATCCTGAAACAGCGGGTGACCGTCCGCGAGGACCCGGAGCTCTCCGCGGGATACCCTGAGGGCATCCCCAATCGGATCACGGTGACGACGAGCGGCGGGGGTCGGGAGGTGCGGGAAGTCCGCTATCCGAGAGGGCACGCGCGCAATCCGATGACCGACGAGGAGGTCGTGGCGAAGTACCGGGCGAACGTGCAGGGGCGGCTCGACGTCGACCGGGCCGCATCCTTGGAGGGCTTCGTGTGGAACCTGGAGCGGGAAGGGAGCCTGCAGGAGCTCGTGCGGCAGCTGGCCGAGGACCGATGACCTGGCTCACGCCCGACCCGGGCGAACATCCGGCCAAGCGCTTCCGGGAGATGCTCGACAGTGGCGAGACGATCGTCGCGCCCGGCGTGTTCAACGGCCTCACGGCGCTCCTGGCGAAGCGGGCGGGGGCAAAGGCGCTCTACCTGTCGGGCGCCGCGTTCTCGTCCAGCATGGGGATGCCGGACGTCGGCCTCTTCACCCTGGATGAGCTGCAGCGCAACGCTCGCCAGATCGTCCGGGTCACTCGCATCCCGCTGATCGTCGACGCCGACACCGGGTTCGGGGGTGCGTTGAACGTCATGCGGACGGTGCGCGAGCTGGAGGGAGCGCGGTGCGCGGCCATTCAGATCGAGGATCAGGTCGACCCGAAGCGCTGCGGCCACCTGGACGGGAAGGAGGTCACCAGCGCCGACGCGTTCGCCGAGAAGGTGGCGGCCGCGGCGCAGGCTGGGGAAAATCTCGTGGTCATCGCCAGAACCGACTCGCGAGCCACCGACGGGTTCGGTGAGGCCGTGAAGCGTGGGCTGGCCTATCGGGAGGCCGGAGCCGACGTGATCTTCCCCGAGGCCCTGCAGTCCGAGGACGAGTTCGCCGCGTACGCGAAGGCCGTTCCGGGTCCGCTGTTAGCGAACATGACCGAGTTCGGCAAGAGCCCGAACCTCTCGGTCGGGCGCCTGGCCGAGCTGGGCTATCTGATCGTCATCTTCCCGGTGTCGGCCGCGCGGGTCGCGGCCAAGACTGTGGGCGGCTTCTACGAGGAGCTCCTGCGCGATGGCATCCAGTCCGCATGGGTCGACCGGATGATGACCCGCGACGAGCTGTATGAGCTCATCGGCTACGACGACTACGCCGAGCTCGATCGCAAACTCGCCCGCGACCCCGCCCCGTGATCCGCGGGGATCGGACCTCCCTTCGGCCCGCAACCGACGACGATCTCGACCTGCTTGTCGGTTGGCTCGCCGATCCAGAGGTGTACCGATGGTGGGAGGGCCGCCCTCTCGGCAGGGATGAGGTGGCGGATCTGTACACGGGCCGCAGGAGACCCGAGGTCGAGCCCTTCCTCGTCGAGGCCGACGGGGCTCCAGTCGGTTATCTCCAAGTCTGGCAGGGAACGGAGACGTCGGGCGGTATCGACATGTTCCTGGTGCCGGAGGCGCGGGGTCGGGGGCTTGGTCCCGACGCCGCGCGAACCGCATCGAGGTTCCTCCTCGATCAGCGAGGGTGGACCGAGGTGACGGTCGATCCAATGGTCGACAACATCCGGGCGATCCGGGCGTTCGAGCAGGCCGGATTCACACCGGAGGGCGAGGAGCTCGACGACGAGACCGGGAAGCGGATCATGCGCATGGTCGTTCGCCGCGAGGTTCGAGACGTCAGGCCCGCTCGGTCGTAGTAGTCTTCGGGGCTTCCGCACGATGTCGTCCAGCCCCCGAAGGAGGAACCGTGAAGAGATCACTTGCCCTCATCGGCTTCGCCATGCTGGCCGTGCTCGTCGGCCTGGTGCCCGCCGCGAGCGTCGGCGCGGCCCCAAGACCTTCCTCTTACACGCTGCCCGGAAGCGCCGTCTTCCCCGAAGGGGTGGCCTACCAGCCCACCACCGGCAACTTCTTCGTGTCGAGCACAACGGACGGCTCGATCCTCCGCGGCAACGTGATGGAGCCCGATGCGGCCCCGTTCATCGCCGGTGGGGGCGTCCAGTTCTCCGCCATCGGCGTGAAGGTCGACGAAGCGGGCCGCCTCATCGTCGCTGGGGGGGTCACAGGCGAGGTGCGGGTCTACGACGCGGCGACCGGCGCGCTCATCCGAACGTTCACCACCGGTTCCGGCGGGTTCCTGAACGACATCGCCGTGGCCAAGAATGGCGACCTGTTCGTGACCGACTCGTTCCGGCCGGTGCTGTGGCGGGTCCCGGCAGCCGAGATCCACTCAGGCGCCGCGGAGCCCGCCGAAGCCTGGCTCGACCTGACGGGCACAATCCCGTACACCGCCGGTCAGTTCAACGTGAACGGGATCGTGGCCACCGACAACGGGAAACACCTTCTCGTCTCGCAGTCGTTCACCAGCGAGCTGTTCCGGATCGACGTCGCCACCAAGTCGGTGACGGAGGTCGACCTCGGGGGCCAGGCGGTGGCCGGCGACGGGCTCGCTCTCCTCGGCCGGATCCTGTACGCCGGCGAGCCGTTCCTTCACCAGGTCGCCAAGGTGTCGCTATCGGGCGACCTGAGCTCCGGGACGGTCCTGTCGAGGACGACCGATCCGTCGTTCCTCACGCCGACCACGTTGGCGGTGGCGGCGGGCCGACTGCTGGTTGTGAACTCGCAGTTCGAGCGGCTGTTCGCCGGCCTGCCACCGATCCTGCCGTTCACGATCTCGAGCATCCCGCTGCCGTAAGGGGGCTAGACGCCGGCGGCGAGGCGGTCGCCGAGCTCGCGGGCCACGTCGATGAGCGCGAGCACGTCCTCCTCGGTGGTGCGGAAGTTCACGAAGCACGGACGGAGGTAGACCTCGTCGTCGATCAACGCCGAGGCGAGATACACCCGTCCATCGGCCAGCAGGGCCCGGGCGAGCCGGGCGTTGTGGTCGTTGAGGTCGGTCACGCCCCTCGGGGTGTGGCGGAAGGGCACGATCGAGAGCTGCGGGGGCGGCCCCAGCACCTCGAAGTCGGGCTGAGCCTTCACCGCCTCGTACAGAAGCCGGGCCTCTCGGAGGTTCCGCTCGATGGCCTCCCGGAACGCCGGCGCGCCGTGAGCCCGGAACGCAAGCCACGCCTTCAAAGCCCGGAACGGCCGCGAGTACTCGAGCGTGATGTCCACCGCGTGAAGCTCGTGGCGCTGGTGTGGGAGATATCCCTCCTGGTGAGCGAACGCCGCGGCCAGGTCGTCCGGCCGGCTGACCAGCACGACGCCGCAGGCCTTCGGGAGGTACAGCCACTTGTGCGCGTCGACCGAGCAGGAGTCGGCCCGCTCGATCCCGGCGAACAGGTGGGCCCCCGATGACGTGGCCGCGGCGGGAAGCCCGTACGCCCCGTCGAGGTGCAGCCACACGCCCCGCTCCCCGCACACGTCCGCCAGCGCATCTGTGGGATCGACCGCGCCGGTCAGGGTGGTTCCGCCCGTCGCCACCACAGCAACTGGCGTCACGCCCTCCGCCCGGTCCCGGTCGATGGCCTCGGCCACGGCGTCGGGACGGAGCTTTCGATCGTCGTCGATGGGAAGCGCCCGGATGTTGCTGGCCCCGATGCCCAGCAACTCGACGGCCCGCGTGATCGAGTAGTGCACCTCTCGCGAGCAGTACACGGCGCCCCGTCGCCCGGTCATCCCGTCGGTGCGGCTCCCGGGCAGCGCCCGCTCCCGGGCGGCCGAGAGCGCCGTCATGTTGCTGATCGTGCCGCCGCTGGTGAACGCGCCGCCCGCGGTCCCCGGATACCCGATGAACTCGGCCACCCACCGAACGGCCTGGTTCTCGATCTCGGTGGCCGCGCCGGCGTGGACCGCCAGGTTGATGTCGTAGCACGAGGCCAGGGCGTCTCCGATGGCCCCGATCTCCAGACCCGAGGACCCGATGAAGGCGAAGTACCGCGGCCGAGGCTGGGCGATGCTCTCGTCGAGGATCCTGGCCACGTCGTCGAGGACCTCGAACACGGGGGAGGGCTCCTCGGGGAGGTCCGAGCGGAGGAGCGCCCGCACCCGTTCGTCGAGTGGTGGCTCCTCGGGGCGGAACCGGTCGAAGCTCCGCCACGCCTGCTCGATCAGCTTGGCCGCGCGGGCCAGGGCCTCCTCGCGCGGCGCGTCGAGCCGGAGCGGCGAGTCGGCCGGTCCCTGCTCCTCCATCGCCTCGATGCTACCCGCTCCCCCACAGCCGATCGGCCACGCCGGCAACCAGATCGAGCTTCCGCCATTGCACGTCCTCGTCGATCTCGTTCCCGACCATGACCGACGCGAACCCGCACTGCGGAGAGATGGCCAGCCGATCCATCCCGTCCACGTATCCGGCGGCTTCCTCCATGCGGTGCAGCAGGTCGTCCTGGTCCTCGAGCCGAGGGGTCTTGGTGCTGACGAGGCCCATGACCATCGCCGATCCGGGCCGCAGGAACCGGATCGGCTCGAAGCCACCATCGCGCCCCAGGTCGTCCCATTCCACCAGGAAGCGATCGTAGGGAAGCTCGGCGAAGACCCGCTCGGCCACGGGTTCGAGGGAGCCCTCGCACATCCAAGACGAGCGATAGTTCCCTCGGCAGATGTGGAGCCCAACGGTCACGTCGGGCGGCATTCCCTCGAGGACGGCGGCGTCGGCGGCGACGGCCCGGTCCACCAGCGTGTCGATGTCGTGGCCCGCCGCTCGGAACCGATCGATCCACATCGGATCCACGAGGTACGGATACAACGGGAAGTCGAACTGCACGTACCGGGCCCCTGCTGCGACGGCGTCGGCCACCAGCTGCCGTTCGATCTCGATCGCGTGCCGCACGAACTCCTCCAGGCTTCCGTATCCCCGGTCGGTGACACCCACCTTGTACGTGAAGGGGTGGCCCAAGATCGATGCCGCCGGGAACGTGACCTTGAATGGATGGCCACCGGTGGCCTCCCGCAGGAACGCCGCTTCTCGGGCGGCGGGAGAGTCGACCGGGCGGAGCCGGTCGACGATCTCGTGGACCGCGAGCGGCACGTCCTCTCCCCGCGCATTGCGGAAGTGGACGACGTTGTCGGTGCGGAATCCCTCGACAGCGTCGTAGAAGGAGTTGAGGAACATCCACCGACGGAACTCACCGTCGGTCACGACATCCAGGCCGATGTCGATCTGGCGGCGGACCGCGTCGCGGATGGCCCGGTCCTCCAGGTCCCGCAGCTCGGCACGGTCCTTGCGCCGCTCCTCCGCAAGCACGGCCGAATGGCCGGGCGCGTAGAACGACTCCACGGCTTGCTTGAGCGGCGCCGGGCGGAGGAGGCTGCCGACCGTGTCGGCCCGGGACGGAGTGCGCGGCTGCCTCAGGGCGGATCCCATCGAACCCACGTCGAGAGCGGCGCCCGGAACTCCCAGCCGCGAAGCTCGACGGGCCGCTCGGGGTTCGGGCGGAGGTTCGGGAGCCGGTCCAGCAGGACCTCGAGCGAAACCCGGGCCAGGTGGCGGCCGAACCACGCCCCCAGGCAGAAGTGGGGGCCGATGGCGAACGCCAGGTGCGCCCTTTCCTTCCGGTGCAGGTCGAACCGGTCCGGGTCATCGAAGCGTCGGGGGTCCCGGTTGGCGGACGAAAGCACGGCCCCGATCAGGGCGCCCTCCGCCAGGCGGACGCCGGCCAGCTCGGTGTCACGCGTGGTCTGGCGGGTCGACGTGCCGACCGGCCCCGCCCACCGGAGGGTCTCCTCGACCACCGGCCTGACCAGGGATCGATCGGCGCGGACCTCGGCGAGCTGCTCCGGGTGGGACAGCAGGGCCCAGGTCGACAGGGCGATCAGGTCGCGGGGTTCCTGGAGGCCTCCCGAGAGCATCAGCTTGGTGTTCGCCACGATCTCCTCGCGGGACATCCGTTCGCCACCGCCGTCGAAGTGGAGCATCCACGACAGGACCGACCCGTCGGGCTCCTCCTCCAGCCGATCCATCACTCGCTCCAGGGCGTCTCCCAGCTCTGCGCTGGCCGCGTCGGCCGGGGCCTGCTTGGCCGGATCCCCTTCGAAGTTGGCCAGTCCAGGCATCAGGCCCTCGTTCCACCGGAGCAGGTCCTCCCACGGCACCTCGTCGAGGCCGAGCATGAACCGGAGCGATCGGACCGACATCGGATCGCAGAACTCGCGGATCAGGTCGCACTGCCCGCTGTCCACGAGCCCATCGATCAGCTCGTGGGCGAACCGAGGGATCATGCCTCGTGTGCGCTCCTCGACGTCGCGGGGACGGAAGGGTGGTTCCACCATGCGCCGGATGCGCTGTTGGTCGGGCCCTTCGGAGCCCAGCATGTTCGTCCCCATCGTCCGGTTGAGCGTCGATGGATCCGTTTGGGCCGTGAACACCTTCGGCGTGAGGTCGACGTGACGGACGTCGTCGTACCGGGTCACCAACCACAGCTGGACGGCCGGAACCCAACTCACCGGCTCATCGTCGCGGAGCCGGGCGTAGATCGGGTACGGATCGCGCTCCAGATCCTCGAGCGAGACGCCCTCGCCGAGCGTCACATCGACGAGGGCGCCTCCCTCGCCCGGAGGTCGGGGAGTACCTGGCTGGCCGGCGCCCGGCCCCTCGCCACGAGGGTCAGGATGAACCCGATGGCGAACCACGCGAGCGCGTAGATCGGCGCGAGCAGCGTCGGTTGCGTCACGTCGGCGAACGAGCCGTAGATCGCGCCGCCGCTGATGGCGATGCCGAGGATCGCGGCGATCACGACGCCAACGAAGTTCGAGACGCTGCGGAGCCCGCTCAGCGCGCCGACCGACATCAGGAAATAGACGACGACCAGCGCGAAGCCTCCGAACGTGGCCGACCAGGCGAAGATGGCGAAGTAGTGCGGCGTCTCGGGCAGCGCGAACAGGCTCTTCCAGAACTCCGTCCCCAGGATGAACAGCCCCTGGATGAAGATCAGGAACAGGATCGCGCCGACCGGCGTGCCGAACCGACGTGACACCGATGCCAGGGGTGCGGGGAGCCGCCGATCCCGGGCCATGGCGAACACTCCACGGGTCGATGCGGTTGCGGCTCCGATCCCCACAGCCAGGATGTCCATCAAGACCACCAGCTCCATCACGCGCACCAGGGTGGTCGAGCCATACCCACCCGCCGAGGCCGGGGACGCCAGGGCGAACAGGGGCGCAGCCGCGGCGCTGGCGAAGGTCTTCAGGTCGAACCCGAACCCGGCGACCTGCGCGTACGCGGCGATGAGATAGAAGATCGAGACCAGGAAGACCGAGAGCAGCACGGCCCGAGGGATCTCGCGTTTGGGGTTCGCCGTCTCCTCGGCGAGGTTCGCCGCCGTCTCGAAGCCGACGAAGATCAGCACGCCGTAGAGCACGCCGAACAACACCCCCGACCACTCGTTCGGCGCCTGACTCGGGTCGAACGCCCTCGCCACGTCGTTGTCCCCGCCCACCTTGACGATCACATAGACGAAGAACGCGAGGACCACCGCGGCCGAGATCAGCGCCAGCGTGAGCTGGAGCCGTGTCGAGATCTTCACGCCCAGGTAGAGCACGAGGAAGAGCGCCACTGCCCAGACGACGTTCCACGCCCAGATCGGCAGGGGCTCCCGGTTGAACTCGATCTGAAGCGTGTCGTGGACGTATCCGCCGATCAGGACGCCCAGGCCGGAGGTGAGCACGATCGTCCCTCCGTAGTACAGCCACCCCGCCGCAGCCCCGATCGTGTTCCCGAGGCCGTTCGTCACGTAGTCGTAGAGCGAGCCGGCCGCGTGGATCCTCCTCGCGTACTGGGCCACGATCCAGCCAAGGGCGAATACCCCGATCGAGGCGAGCAGGACCGAGAATGGCGCGGCCACGCCGGCCCCCTTGCCCGTGGCACTGATGATCCCGACGATCAGCGGAATCAGGAACGCCGAGGAAAACACCGGCCCGATGAACCCCACCGACTGCGCGATGACGTCGATCAGCCTGAGCTTGGTCTCGCCCAGGCGCTCGTAGCCACCCTGCTCGTAGCCACCCTCCTGCGATGCAGCCACGCGGAACCCCCTCCCTTCCGTCGCGGACCACCGCCTCCCGCCCGAGGCTACGCGGCCCAGCCCCCCTGGGG
>Ga0224452_1000184_pt1 | contig 12676 bp, 7 predicted proteins | sample PLM2_30_b1metaG_FD_172494 | JGI IMG/M metagenome (GOLD analysis project Ga0224452, IMG submission 172494) | Groundwater sediment microbial communities from an aquifer in East River, Colorado, USA - PLM2_30_b1 | ecosystem: Environmental > Terrestrial > Soil > Riparian zone | place: USA: East...
TCTCCGAGCGAGGGTTGCGTTGCTCGGTAAGCGCGGATGCCAAACTGTCGATTTGCGTTTGTGACGGTTGCGGGTGAAACGCGGCATGCTCGCCCGCTTCTGCCGCCAGCCATGCCGCCCCAAGCTCAGGTGCGCGTTCCGCGACTGCCACGCGAGCGTCGGGAAGATTCTTCTTTAGTCTGCGCCGGAACGCGTGCGTGTAGATGGAGTCTCGATAAAAAAGGCCGCCCATCAGCGCGACTTTTGGCGCAAGCACATGCAAGCGTGACGCGACCGCCTCGGTGTATTCGCACAGGACACGCGCGCCTTTCTCGATGATCTCCATCATGCGTGGATCGCCCGCAGTTGCGGCGTCAAAGACCACCGGCGCCAGCATCGCGATCTCCATTTTGTTCGCTCTTCGAACCCAGCGAACCAGTTCATCCAGATTGTTCAATGAAAGCGCGTGCAGGACTTTCGCAGTGAACTCGATGGCGCCACGATGCAAATCGTGTTCGCGCAAGATCAGCCGGAGCGCTTGAATGGAGAGAGAATAACCGCCGCCGGCGTCACCCAGGATGTGCCCCCAGCCTCCAGCCCTCTCGATGTGGTCGCCGCGCCGTCCAGTCACCGACGACCCGCTTCCCGCATTGACGACGATGCCATCTCCATGGTCAAGCGCCGCCGCCAAACCGGACTGACGGTCACTGCCAGTGACAATCCTCCCTTTTGGCCAAATCCCAAGGCAGATTTCCTTGAGCAACCGCCGATCCTGCTCGGTGCCGCAACCGGCGAGGAAAACTCCCGCGCGATCAATTTGCTTTGGCAGCTCCGCAAAAATCGCGCGCAGACGCTCGGGCGTCGTTAGGCGAAAATTCGATGCGGGCAGTTTTCCCTGGTCGATCACGTGAAATTCCCAGGCGGGATCATCCCGACCTGCCGGGACTACAGGTTCTACGAGTACCCAGGCGGTTTTCGTGCCGCCGCCTTCGACCCCGAGAATGCGCTCGCCGGGTTTCATCACTTCCTAAATGCTTAGCTGTTCTTGCGCGATTTTGAAAGCGCAGTGTAGGCAGGCCGCGTCACGGTAGGGCAGGCAGTCCCCTTCCCGCCGGTCCCGGGCCCCGGATCGGCGCGCGCCGGAGCGCACGCCCTACCGCGGGCGCCATGGTGCAAACAGAACGGCGTGCCCCGATCCATCGGGACCCGCCCTACCGCTTGCATTACCGCCGTGCGATTGCCGAGCTTTTGCCCGTTTGTATCGTGTTTCATGGCCAAAGACGAAGCCCGAGCTGCAAAGCGTCTCGAGCAGCTGCGAGACGAGATCCGCAAGCACGACCGCCTCTATTACGACGAAGCTGCGCCGATAATTAGCGATCGCGAGTACGATCGGCTTTACAAGGAACTGGTCGCTCTGGAGACGCAATTCCCTGATCTTGTTACGCCGGACTCCCCCACTCAGCGTGTGGGCGGAACACCGCTCAAGGCCTTCGAGCAGGTCTCGCATCTCATTCCGATGCTCAGCCTCGATAACACTTACTCGGAAGACGAATTGAAAAATTTTTACGCTCGCATCCGGCGGCTCTTACCAAACGAGCAGATCCCGATCGTGATCGAGCCAAAAGTGGATGGCGTCGCGGTTTCGCTCGTTTACGAGAACGGCAGGTTACGTCAGGCGGCGACGCGCGGAGACGGAAATGTGGGCGACAACATTATGCAGAACATCCGGACGATCCGCTCGGTACCGGAGCGGCTCCGCGGTAGTGCGGCGAAACTTCTGGAAGTGCGTGGCGAAGTTTACATGGACCGAAAAGGCTTCGAAGAACTAAACGCGGAGCGCAAGAAGGAAGGCCTCCCTGTGTTTGCAAACCCCCGCAACGCCGCAGCCGGCTCGCTCAAGCAACTCGACCCAGCGATCGTGGCTAAACGCCCGCTCGGAATCGTACTTTACGGAACCGGCGCAATGGAAGGAGTGGATGTCGATCTTCACTCCGAAATCTTTCCGGTGCTCAAGAAACTCGGGTTGCCAGTCACCGAGCGGTGGTGGGTGGCCAATTCTGTCGAGGAAATTTTGGATGCGATTCACGAACTGGACGGCATTCGTCATAAGTTCGCTTATCAAACGGACGGCGCAGTGGTGAAGGTGAATTCATTCGCACAGAGGGAACGCCTCGGGTTCACCGCCAAATCGCCGCGCTGGGCGATCGCTTACAAATATGCAGCCGAACGTGTTGAGACGCGTCTCAAGGACATCGTAATTCAGGTTGGGCGCACTGGAATTCTCACGCCGGTGGCGGTGCTGGAGCCCGTGTTCGTGAGCGGAAGCACGGTTGGTCGCGCAACGTTGCACAACGAAGACGAAATCAAACGCAAAGATATCCGAATCGGTGACACGGTCGTGATCGAAAAAGCAGGCGAAGTAATTCCCGCCGTGGTTGAAGTCGTCAAATCGAAGCGTCCGCGCGATGCAAAGCCGTTCGACTTTGCTGCACACGCTCATCGCAAGTGTCCCGTCTGCGGCGGTCCCATCCAGCGTGACCCCCAATTCGTCGCGTGGCGCTGTGAAAATCTTCAGTGCCCGGCACAGACGACCCGGCGCGTGGAATTTTTCGCGGCACGCGGCGCGCTGGACATCGAGAGTGTCGGTGGAATTGTGGCCGACAAACTGCTTGAGCGCGGCCTCGTGCGCGAGGCGCTCGATCTTTTTGAGCTAAAGACCGAACAGCTCGCCAAATTAAATCTCGGCACCGAAGAAGCGCCGCGACTTTTCGGAGAGAAGAACGCGACGAAAGCGAAGAACGCGATCGAGCGCGCGAGAACTTTGCCATTATCGCGCTGGTTATACGCTCTCGCGATCCCCGACGTTGGAAAAACCACAGCGACGCAGCTGGCAAAATTTCACGACACCATTGAAGACGTGGCAGACTCGCAATTGCTTCGTGACGTCCTCAATTACCACGAGAAAGAAAAAAACGAGCGCGCAGAAATTGCTGAACGGCTCTTCAAGACCGGATTCGGCAAACCTTCTAAAAGCAAGGGCGGCAAAGACCATAGCATTGTCACCGAAGTGGGGCCGGTAGTCGCAGAGAGCGTCCTCGACTTCTTCGCGTCGACTGGCGGCAAAAGAATTCTGCGCCGATTAAACGAGCTAAGAATTCACCCAAAGAGCGAAAAAGTTTCAGCAAAGAAAGCAGCCGAATTGCCGATGGCCGGAAAGACATTCGTTTTGACTGGGACGCTACCTTCAATGACGCGCGAAGAAGCCACCGAAAAAATCGAAGCGCTCGGCGGGCATGTCACCGGCAGCGTGAGCAAGAAAACCGATTACGTTCTCGCGGGTGCCGAACCTGGCAGCAAATTCGATAAGGCGAAGAAACTCGGCATCCGAGTTCTCGATGAAGCGGCGTTCCGCAAAATGCTCTGATGTTAGAAACGCTCCATTTATTACCGCAGATGCACTGCAGAGGAGACTATCAACTCAGTCCAGGAACTACTTCTTGCTACGGCGTTTGTGGCTCCTCTGAGCCTAGCGAGAGCGGAATTGCCTGATTCAACGCAGGCGTTCCCGGAAACGCAACCATCACTCCAGTCCGACTGGCTGGATGAAGAGCGGCCTGCACGTTGAAAGTCAGTTTTTGATCGCCCCGCATCACCGTGATCGGGACGGTGTCCCCCGCAGTAATGAAGAACGAAGCATCCAGCACGTCTTCTGGTTGAGTCACTTTTTTGCGGCCAACTTGTAGGAGAATGTCCCCCGGCTTGATCCCGGAACGGGCGGCTGGAGTGTCTTCCATGATCTGGGTCATTTCCGCGCGGGAACCTTCCACCGGTTGAGCGGTCTCCGAAACATTGATCCCGACCCAGCCGTGTCTGGCCTCACCGAAACGAACAAAGTCGCTGCGGATTTTTTCCGCCGCTTCGATCGGCACCGCATAACACGCGGAGGTGTTCTCGAGTCTGCTGACTACAATGCCAACAACCTCGCCTTTCATGTTAAAGAGCGGCGCCCCGGCTTCCCCACGTTGTGTCGGCAGGTTCACACGCAAGTGAGTGGTGGAAAAATAACGGCCAAGATATTTCTGATCGAATCCTGCGACCATCCCGCAGTTGGGAGTTTCCGGTAAATCTAGAGGATAACCGATCGCCACGACGGGGGTCGCGACTCCCAGTTCTTCAGATTTTCCAATCGGCAGAGCCGGCGTGGCCGCATCTATTTTTAACATGGCTGTCCCGCTGCGGATGTCTGCCAACAGTTGGCGCGCCGGATATTTTTTTCCGCCGAATTCGATTGTGAAATTTCCTGCTTCGCCTCCCACTGTATATGCGGTGTAAAGCGTGCCCGCCGGATCGATGAAAAATCCGGTGCCGCAAATTTCGCTGTGTTCATCGACGCCATGAATCTTCACCACTGCTTTGGCGGCGCGCTGGAAGATATCTTTAACGCAGTGGCTGATTCCCGTAGCGGCTTCCGACTGCGCGACAGCCCGCAGGAAGGTTTCCTTATCCTGATCTTTATTTGCCGTCGCGGACTGCTCCTGTGCAAAGAGAAAACTCCCGCCTGAGCAGAAGATCAGGGCAAGTGCAACTATGCTGCGCTTAGAATCTGAAAGTGGGCTCATAACTCACGGGGACGCTATCGAGCACGTAACGCGGTGGGGCGGCTCGGTGAGTCTGGGCGCTTTCATGAAAACTGCGAACCGGCTGCGTCCTGAGAATCTGCGTGGCGACCGGAGACGCAAGGTTCCATTCCCCTTCGGCACTCGCCGGCACCGATATGGTTGGCGGACTCTGGAGAGCGACGCGAGGTGTCTCGGGTTGCTGATAAATCTTTAATGAAATTATAGCGGCACAAACCAGGACCGCCGTGACAGCAGCAGGATACGAGGTCAATGAACGAACATTCAGCTGCAACATGAAAGTGTGAGCGCGTTCCAGGCAAATTCGCCAAAGCGGCTGGCGAAGCAATTCATCGCGCTGACGGCGATGAAATTCGTGCAGGAAATTCTCAAAATATCCAGGCGGCGGTTGCTCGTAGCGCTTCAAGCGAAGCAGCCTCGCGATTTCGCTATCGTTGAATTCGTCCATTTTTTAGAGCGGATTACGAAACAGGATTTTTCCGAAATTCATCCAGGTAATTTTGCAACTGCCGATTCGCGTAGAAGAGCCTGGAACGTACTGTTCCTTCCGAAACACGCAAGATTTTACTGATCTCCGCGTGGGGCATCCCCTGAATATGGAACATGGTTACCACGGCTCTGTGTTCATCAGACAATTTCATCATGGCCTCGTTCAATCTTCGCTGCAGCTCGGAGAGATCCGCTTCGCGCACCGGACTACTCGTCGCCGTCAGTTCGAGGAATTCCTTGTCGTTTTGAATGCTCGCGTCCACATCATCCAGACTCAATTGAAACCGGCGGCCGCGCTTCTTGAGAAAATTGAGCGACATATTTACCGCGATAGAATGAATCCAGGTGTAAAAGGACGATTTTCCGCGGAACCCGCGAATCGCTTTGTAGGCTTTGGCGAAAATGTCCTGCAAAAGGTCGTTCGTATCCTCATGATTCGAGGTCATGTTATAGACTAGACCGTAGAGACGCGGCGTGTATTTGATGACTAGCTCGTCGAAAGCGCCCGCATCGCCTGCCTGCGTGCGCTTGACCAACTCCTGATCCGGATCGGTTCTTGGCTGGTCCATCGCGTCGCGCTTAGATTTAGCACGAGCTTCGAGACCGGACGACAACAAATCAGAGATCCGGCGAGCAGGTAATGCGACTGAGGAGTTCATCTTTCGCAACGATGCCGCCCATCACCGCCGATCGCGGAGCGACATTAACCAAAGCAAGTTGCCCAGTGCAGCGATAAATGCCGCTACATAAGTGAGCGCGGCCGCGTTCAGGACGCTGTTCACACCGGCAGTTTCCTGTCCTGGCTGCACGATTCCCATTTCGCGCAAAATTATTTTCGCGCGGCGTGAAGCATCGAATTCCACCGGTAACGTAATCAATTGGAAAACCACCAGCACCAGGTAGCAATAAATCCCAAGCGTAATCAGGCCGGTGATCCCAAAGAAAAGGCCGCCAATAACGATGAACGGCAACAGTTGCGACGCGATCATTGTAACGGGCACAATCGCCATTCGTGCTTTCAGCGGCGCGTATGCCCTGGCGTGCTGAATGGCGTGACCGGTCTCATGCGCGGCAATGCCTAGCGCCGCTACCGAAGGCGTGTGATAAACATTGCTCGACAGGTGCAGTTTCTTGTCCCTTGGATCGTAATGGTCCCCAAGAAAATCGTTCGTCTCGACAACTTCCACATCGGGTATTTGTGCCGCCCGCAGAATTTCCTGCGCGCACTCCGCGCCGGTGATGTTCGAGCTCGCCCGCACCTCGCCCCATTTTCGGAACGCGCTGGTCACCCGAATCTGCGCCCAAATTCCCAAGATCAATGGCACGCCGATGTAGAGCAGCCAGTGAGATCCAAGACCGAAGCCGTATGGGTAAAACATGTCGATTTTAATTTAACGCGGCAAAGCGAATTGTCACTTTGCCGCAGGGTAATTAGACGCCGAGAGACGCTGCGCGTTCATTTGCAGCAAGGTGCGGCGGCTTCCCAGCCCCGAAAGCATTCGGGGTCGCCCAGACCGCCGCTCCTCGAAATCCGATCAAATTTCCAACTGTTTAGGAAACCGCGACAGAATTCTGCAACCCGTTTTCGTAACCAAAACAACATCTTCCAAGCGCACTCCACCGAGTCCGGGATAATAAAGCCCCGGCTCGACCGTGAGCACTTGGCGATCTTTCAGCGTCACTTTCTGTAAACGCGGATGCTCATGAATCTCCAGACCCAGACCGTGCCCGGTACCGTGAAAGAACCCCACTCGTCTGCCCTTGCGAATCTCCGTCCGGAACCCGCGGCTGGCGAAAAATTCCTGGATCGCCTTGTGAATCGTCATCCCGTCCACGCCGGCTCTGATTTTCTTTAAGGCGAGGGCTTGTCCAGCTTTCACCGTTGCCCAAAGTTTTCGTTGTGCGTCGCTGGCGCGCCCGCGAAGCACGGTGCGTGTCATATCGCCAAAATATCCGGTCTTCGCGTCACGCGGGAAGACATCCAGAATAATCAACGAATCCGCGTAGAGCGGCCCGAAGCCGCGCTCATGTGGATCGCACGCCTGGTCGCCACCGGCGACAATTGTGCCATTGGGAATGCCGCCCGCGCGTAAAATCGCGGAATCAATTTCGGCCCGGAGCATTTCGGAAGTCAGCGTTTTGCCGTTCCAGCGTAGTCGCTTTCCGGAGGCAGGTTTGGATTGCTTCAACACTTCGATCGCGCGTTTGAGCCCTTTTTCCGTGATCCGCAAGGCGTGTCCCATCATTTCGACTTCCTTGACAGATTTAGCTTCACGCTCCGGCCAGAAGATTCCGTTCGTTGAGCGAACATGGATTTTGTTCGCTGCAAGTTCCTCCGCGTAGCGAAGTGGGAAATTTGCGGGGACAATTGCGGATCTCACGCCGCGTTTCTTGAGAAAACGGGCGAGAACTTTTTCATAAGCCGGCGCCTTTTTTGATTTTCCCTGTACTTCGGTCTCAACCTCGCTGAACATGACGAACTCATCTGCGTCGGCCTGTTTGCGGCCTCGATCGATTTCCAAATCACTCAAGACCAGTGTGCGCTTGCCGCGGCGTTGGAGCAAAATGAACGGATCCGGCGCCCAAAACTTAGTCGCGTAGAGCATGTCGGGGTCGGTTTCGCTGGCGGCGACGATAAGGTGTGCGGTACTACTTTTTTCTTTGCTCATGGTGGCCTGTATTTTCCTCGGCAACGTCGCTGGAGCAACTTTTCATTAACACCCTGCTTTAGCTGGTTGCCAGGCGCGAACCAAGTTTCCAAACTGCTTTAGCGGTTCCCCGAATGGGGGCAAACCGCTCAAGCGTTTCCAAGTTCGCTACAGCGATGCCACCGCGCTAAAGCACGGATGTCAATAAAAGATCCGAATTAGGTTCTTCGCCCTACTTCCAATTGCTTTCGCAAAATCCAATGCAGCCCAACAAGCAATCCAAGTGTGGATACAACCAGAACCACTGTGTTAAATGTAAACACGCCAATTTTGAATCCGAAATAACGTTTCTGCAGGCCGAAGAACACGTTGGGCTTTTTGCCGCGGCGATAATCGTTCTGTTCCATCTCAGCCTTTGAGATCAGGTCGGACACTTTCTGGTTCACATAGATTTGCTCTGCCGTGACCGGACCGTTCGCGTCCTTGAAGAGCGAGCGATCGAATCTCTGTTTCCCGGCGATGACTGGGTCGACCAGCTTTAGATAACGATCGATCTCCTTCGTGGAATGCGCTTCGAGGCCGGAGAGCAATGCCAGGACGTCCTTTAAATCATTGAGACGTCCACGTTGATCTGCCGTGTTCGCTTTGGGCGCGAGCTTTTGAATTTCATCATTAGCCCGATCTTGCCGCCGCGTGAGCGGATTGAGTTTGGCCTGGGCGACAACCATCTCTTCGTACGACCAGCGCATGGCGATGAACTGGCAGACCAATGGTACCTGCAGTTTGCTCTCGGTTTTCAGTGTCTTGTCCGTGCTCGGATGTTCGGAAATCCAATGTGAAAGCGAATAAAGCAGACCAAGGTTCCGGTTCATGTCTTCGTATTTGATGAGAGCACCACCCATGATGATCTGCGGAATCAAAACGAGCGGAACGATATTGGCCGCCGTCTTCGGATCGGCCACTAGCGAAGAGATGAGCAGACCCAGCGCCACGCCACTCATCGCGGTCATGAACATGATCCCGAGATCTATCCAGAACATGCCGCGGATTTGGAGCAGGGAATTGCCGATTAGAACAAACAGAATGCACTGAATAAGTGCAAACACCCCGAGTGTGAGAGTCTTCGAAACGACGTAGTAAGACAATCGAACCTTGATGTTGCGCTCCCGTTGCAGCACAGGCCGATCCCGGATGATGTCGTCGGCGCTGTTAGTCAGGCCAAGAAACATCGCCACGATGAGACCGAGAAATAAAAAAGTCGGGATATGATAGGCAGAAGCGAAATCGTATGTCCCGTTCTCTGAATAGCGCAGGATCGTGGCAATGAGCAGCGCGAGCACGGGCGAAACCCCAATCGTGATAACCAGGTTCGCGCGGTTGCGCAGTTTGCTCAGAAAAGAACGGCGTAGCAGCGTGCGAAACTGCGTCCACTCATCATGCCAGCGGACTGGGAGCCGCTTTTTTTGAACGGGTGCGATCGTTAACGGTGCAGCCGGCTCCTGACGCAGAGAAACTTGCTTGACGTCCTGAATCAGTCGGAACGCCTCGTACTTGTCGCGCCAGAATTCCGGCGAATAACGACGTGACGCCACGAGCTGACCGCGGCTGTTTTCCTCGTAAATGATATCTCCGCTTAAATCGCGCAGCGGCGTCTCCAGCACATCAAAAATAAATTCCGGACGGGTCGTTCCACATGATGGACATGCTCCTAATTCGGCCCCGAACTGATGTTGGTGTTCTGCTTCCGCAAAATAGCGCAACATGTCTGAGGGAGTTCCGAAAAAGACGAGGCGCCCGCCTTTGTCGAGCAGGATCGCTTTGTGAAACATCTGAAAGAGTTTCGAGCTGGGCTGGTGAATCGTGACCATGACGATTTTGTTGTGCGCCAGGCCTCGAATGATTTCCATGACGTGCTCGGAATCTTTTGAGGAAAGCCCGGAAGTCGGTTCGTCGAACAAATAAACATCGGAGATCCCGATCATATCGAGTCCGATGTTGAGGCGTTTCCGCTCGCCACCGCTGAGCGTTTTGCTCTCCGGGCTGCCGACGACTGCATCCCGCCGTTCGCCCAATCCGAGCTCAATTAGTTTTGCATCGAGGCGCCGCGTGCGATCGCGCCGTGAGAGGTGGGGCGCGCGAATCGCCGCCGCAAACATCAGGTTCTCACCGATTGTGAGGTGTTCGTCGAAGGCGTCCTGCTGGGGCATATAACTGACGTACTGCTTCAAGACGTCGAGATTCTGATAGAGCGACTCGCCATTGAGGATGACATCTCCGCCGGTTGGCTGCAGCTGACCGGCAAGCACTCGCAGCAGCGTGCTCTTTCCGGAACCGCTGGCACCCATCACGCAAACAAGCTCGCCACGCGTGATGCCAAACGAGATTCCCTCCAAGCCAACCTCCCCTTTGCGAAAACGGTGCGTGACTTCGTTTACCTCGAGGGTGCGAATGATGTTGCGCTCTTCCTCGATGATTCGTTCCGAAAAGTTGCACCGCAAAACCTGTCCCACATCGATTCGAATCGTATCGCCGTCTTTGAGCTGCGCCGTCGTGCGCACAGCCTCGTTGCCCACCATGATCGGCCGATCCGCTTCGATGACCTCCAGGACGCCTACGCGCTGGTCGTAGTCGCAGAAAATCTTCAGTACTACATCGCCGCTCGTGCCCGGCGACAGCAGAATATCGTCAGCCTGGAGCCGGCTCGGGTCATTCGACACCAAATATTCCGATTTCGACGCCTTGAGTTGGAACCGCCCGCCCAAGGCGCGAGCACGCCGGCGCAGATCGTTCAAATCCATTTCACTGTCGTTATGGAAAACAATCCTGTCCTCGAGCGTGGCCTCGACTTGTGTGCCGGCTTTCAATCTGACTCCGTTGAGCTCGGCATTCACATCCCGCAACGCCTTCACTCGTACGTTCAATCCGAAGGTAACCCGCAGCGCACTTTCACGCGTTCGCGACCGTTCCAGTTCCACTTCATCCGATTCCTTGTTCACGCGGATGAAAATCTGTGGAAGCGAAACGTTTTTCTTGGCGTTGAAATACTGCGCCAGTTCCTGGTAGCTGAGCACCTGGTCGCCTACCAAAATGCGCTGACCAGGATAAATTCGGCAGAACCCGCCGCGCACCAATGGTCTCCCGCGCACCGAGACGTTTTGGCCGCTGTAATTTTTCAACAAAATCAGATCGTGATACCGAAACGCCATCAGGTAATCGGTTTCGCTGAGGTTCTTGAATATTATATCTGCTTTGCCGTTGGGCCCGAAAGACAGCGATTCCAGGGGGGACGCCCCATGCTGATAGATCGAGGGGTCCGAGTCCTCTGACGCGTTGAGTTGATAAACGATGTCGATCGCTTGCGCGGCCATTCCCATCTGCGACATGAACGAATAAAAGGCGACCACCTGTTCCTGTTTCAAACCGGCCTGCGAGATCAGGTCGTACAGCTGCACCCCCAGCATGATCTTTCGCTCGGTGCTCAGTTGCGCGCCGAGTTTTTGAGCCATGGCGGCGAGGTCCTGTTGCTCGTAAAGCGCTTGCCGGAACAACTGTCGCAGTTCGGAATAGACCGCTTCCGGATAATCGTAACGGAGGAAACCGAGGCTCGAGTCGATCTCTTCCTCGAGTATGACTCCGTCGGCCTTGGTAAAACTCGCCAGTACCTGGATCAACAAGGGCAACAAGTTTGGCCCTTCCGAAACGCTGCGAGGCTTGCGCATTGCTCGGCGCATCCAGCGGCGGCTAGTGCGTCGCACCCGATAAGCAAGGGGGGTCACCCGCTGTACGGCGCGGTCGATCTTATCTGCGACTGATGAAATAAGCTCTGCCATGTTAAGACTAGGGTGCAGATTTTAACCGAAACCGGCAAGCGATGCAATGCGTGGCCACGAATACAGAAGTGTAACAAATGACGAAATACCGAACGACGAAGCTCGAACGGATGACTAATGATTTAATGACAAATGATTCTGATCTGCTCAAACGCTGCTGCGGCGGCCAACATGCGCACGACAGCTTCGCCTGTTTTGCATTGCCATTTGTTCATGGTAATTTTTAACCCCATTTAATAGTTTTTATGCCTCAGTTCGATCGCAACTCTCAAAAGGAGAATAAATCTCGCGGAAGCGAGCCCAATTTTAATTGGCGCGGCGTTATTCTCATCGTGATCGCTTTCAGTCTGATTGCGATGGCGATGCTCTTTTACCGGGGAGGAATGCAACCGGTCGAAGACGTGCCGTACAACCGTTTTCTCGAGCTGCTGGAAAACAAACAGATCGTTAGCGACAAAAATTATCCGCTCCAGCTAGTGGTAGAGGATGGCCGGCCGACGCAAACACTGCGCGGCGCGTACATCCGCCAGGGAATGGGCGCGGCGCCGTCTCAGCCGGTGCCGTTTCGGACCACAGTCTATTTGAATTTCACAAATGATCTGCAGAAAAAGCTTACCGACGCCGGCATTCAGCCCGCGATCAAGACGGAATCCAACATGCTGGCGCAAACGGTGGTTGGCTTTTTGCCGATCGCCTTGTTCTTGCTCGTGCTTTATTTTCTGTTTCGCCAGCAAATCCGCATGGCCGGAAAAGGCGCGCTTAATTTCGGCAAGTCGAAGGCGCGCATGCTCGCCCGCGACAAAAATAAAATTACGTTCCGCGATGTCGCCGGTGTTGAGGAAGCGAAGGACGAAGTGCAGGAGCTCGTCGAGTTTTTGCGTGACCCGAAAAAATTTCAGAAGCTCGGTGGCCGCATTCCAAAAGGCGTGCTGATGGTCGGACCTCCCGGCACCGGCAAGACGCTCTTGGCGCGCGCGATTGCAGGCGAAGCGGACGTTCCCTTCTTTTCCATCAGCGGCTCGGATTTTGTTGAGATGTTCGTAGGCGTCGGCGCCTCGCGCGTCCGCGACATGTTTGAGCAGGGGAAGAAGTC
>Ga0224452_1000189_pt1 | contig 12566 bp, 11 predicted proteins | sample PLM2_30_b1metaG_FD_172494 | JGI IMG/M metagenome (GOLD analysis project Ga0224452, IMG submission 172494) | Groundwater sediment microbial communities from an aquifer in East River, Colorado, USA - PLM2_30_b1 | ecosystem: Environmental > Terrestrial > Soil > Riparian zone | place: USA: East...
ACTGATCGCCTGCAGTTGGCGGCGTGGGAGGAGGTCCTGCGGCGCGCGGGCACGCCCACCAAAACGGGGCACGTCGCCCAGGTGTTGCGCGTGACGCGCGAGCATCTCTCGCGGGAATTCGGCGCGGGAGGAGCACCCAACCTGAAGCGCGTCATCGATCTGGCCCGCGCTGCCTGTGCGGCGGACCTGCTCGGCAACCCCGGGTATACCGTTCGCGGTGTCGTCCGTATCCTCGGCTACGCATCGCCGAGCCACCTGGCCGGGGCGGCGCGCCGCGTTGCTGGAGCGACGCCTGTGGAGCTGCGGGAGCTCGGCCCCCGCGGCGTGTTAACGAGATTCCTAAAAGGACGGACAAGATCACGAGTTTGAATGTGTTTCGCCGCCATCCGCCGCCCCTCGCCGCCTTTCGCCGCCCTGTAGTTAGTGATATTTTTCACAAACTTGAATCCCAGTCCCCAGTCCCCAGTCCCCAGTCCCCGGTCCCTAACCCCTAGGCCCTGACCTATGGCCACCGATTCCATCCTGCGTCCAGGCGAGCTGAAGAACCTTCTCCTCAAGGAGATCCAGGCCGCTGACCTGGCGGATATCGACGTCCGCGAAGTCGGCACAGTCCTGGAGGTGAAGGACGGCATCGCCCGGATCTACGGACTGACGTCCGCGATGGCGGGCGAGATGCTCGAATTCACGGTCTCGGCGACCGGAGAGAAGATCACCGGCCTCGCCTTGAACCTGGAGGAAGACAACATCGGCGCGGTGATTTTCGGTAACTATCTCCAGCTGCGCGAGGGCGACGAAGTCCGCCGCACGGCCCGCGTGCTCGAGGTGCCCGTCGGCCCGGCGATGGTCGGAAGGGTGGTCGACGCACTGGGCCGGCCGGTGGACGGGCTGGGCCCGATTCATACCACCAAGAGCCGCAAAGTAGAGATCGTCGCCCCCGGCATCATCAAGCGCCAGCCGGTGAAGGAGCCGCTCCAGACCGGTATCAAGGCGATCGATTCGATGATTCCGATCGGCCGCGGCCAGCGCGAGCTGATCATCGGAGATAGAGGAACAGGGAAGACCGCGATCGCGGTCGACACGATCATCAATCAAAAGGGGCAGGGCGTCATCTGCGTGTACGTCGCGATCGGCCAGAAGAACTCGACCGTCGCGGGAGTGGTGGAACGGCTCAAGGAGCACGACGCGATGTCGTACACCATCGTCGTCGTCGCGTCGGCGTCGGAGCCGGCGCCGATGCTGTACATCGCGCCGTACAGCGGCTGCACGATGGCCGAGTACTTCATGTACGACGAGAAGAAGGCGACACTCTGCATCTACGACGACTTGTCCAAGCAGGCGGCGGCGTACCGGCAGCTGTCGCTGGTGCTGCGACGCCCTCCCGGCCGCGAGGCGTACCCCGGGGACGTGTTCTATCTCCACAGCCGCCTCCTCGAGCGCGCCGCCAAGCTGTCCGACGAAATGGGCGGCGGATCGCTGACGGCGCTGCCGATCATCGAGACGCAGGCGGGCGACGTCTCCGCCTACATCCCGACCAACGTCATTTCGATCACCGACGGCCAGATCTTTCTCGAGACCGACCTGTTCTACTCGAACGTGCGGCCCGCGGTGAACGCCGGCATCTCGGTGAGCCGCGTCGGCGGTAACGCGCAGATCAAGGCGATGAAGCAGGTCGCCGGGCGGCTGCGGCTCGATCTCGCGCAATACCGCGAGCTCGAGGCGTTCGCCCAGTTCGGCTCGGAGCTCGACCCGGCGACGCAGCGGCAGCTGGCGCGCGGCGCACGCGTCGTGGAAGTGCTGAAGCAGCCGCAGTATCAGCCGATGCCCGTCGAGCAGCAGGTGATCGTGATCTTCGCGGTCACGAGCGGCTTGATCGACGACGTGAACGTCCCCGCGATCAAGGAATGGGAGAAGGGGCTGCTCGAGTTCATGGCGGCGCAGCACCCTGAGATCGTCGACGAGATTCGGACCCGCAAGGCGCTCTCGGACGATCTGAGCGCGCGCCTGCGCAAAGCGATCGAGGAGTACAAGGCGCTGTAATGGCGAAACCCCTCGAGCTGAAGCGGCGAATCCGCTCGGTGCAAAACACGCGCAAGATCACGAAGACGATGGAGCTCGTGTCCACGTCGAAGCTCAAGCGCGCGCAGGACCGCGTGGTGGGCGCGCGTCCCTACGCTCAGGCGCTGGCGGAGGTGATCGGCGAGCTCTACTCGCCCGAGCTCGCCGAGCGATTCCCGCTGCTGCGCCAGCCGGGCCACACGGGACGGGGCGCGGGGGTGCGGCGCGCGGCGGTCTTGCTGATCACGTCCAACCGCGGCCTCTGCGGCGCATTCAACGCGAATCTCATTCGCGAGGCGCGGCGGCGGCTCGAGGACCTCGAGCGGCAGGACGCCCACACCGAGCTGCACCTCGTCGGCAAGAAGGGGATCAGCTACTTCAAGTTCACCAAGCGCACCATCGCTTCGCAGCGCATCGACATCGGCGATCGCCCCACACTGGAGCACGCCGCCGAGCTGGTGAAACCGCTGATGGAGCGATTCTCGAAGGGGGATCTGGACGCGGTGGATGTGGTGTTTGCGAAGTTCAACAGCGCGGTCTCCACGCCGCCGACGACGCTTCGCATCTTGCCGATCACTCCGCCCGACAAACGGCGGTCGGGCGGTCAAAAAGCAACGGCGGCGGTCAATTACATCCTCAAGCCGTCTGCCGAGGAGATCCTGCAGGAGCTCCTTCCACTGTATGTCCAGAACCAGATGTACCGCGCGCTCGTCGAGACGGCGGCGGCCGAGCACGGCGCCCGGCGCACGGCGATGAAAAACGCGACCGACGCCGGCCAAGACATGCTCACCATCTTGCAGCGCACCTACAATCGAGCTCGCCAAGCGCAGATTACACAAGAACTGGCGGAGATTGTGGGTGGAGCGGAAGCACTGAAAGGCTAGCTACTGGCTATGGGCTATTGGCTATCGGTAAATGCACCGGTACCATCCATAGCCAAAAACCCAATAGCCAATAGCCAATAGCCAATAGCCAGTAACAAGGAACCCGAATGGCGACGAGATCTCAAGAAAAAGCGAAGGTCGCGGGCGCACCGAACGTCGGCAAAGTCGTCCAAGTCATTGGACCAGTTCTCGACGTCGAGTTCGAGCCCGAGCAGCTGCCCGAGCTCTACAATGCCGTGACGGTGAAACTGGACTCGGGGCAGCTCGTGGCCGAAGTCGAGCAGCACATCGGCCGCAACCAGGTCCGCGCCGTCGCCATGAGCTCCACCGACGGCATCGTGCGCGGCATGGAGGTCGTGGATACGGGCCAGCCGATCACCGTTCCGGTCGGCAAGCCCGCGCTGGGGCGCATTCTCAACGTCATCGGCGAGCCGGTGGACGAGGGCCCGCCGATTCCGAAAGACGCCGAGCGCTGGCCGATTCACCGCGGCAGTCCGGCATTCGTCGACCTCGAGCCGAAGACGCAAGTGTTCGAGACCGGCATCAAGGTCATCGACCTGATCGCTCCGTTCGTCAAGGGTGGCAAGATCGGACTGTTCGGCGGCGCCGGCGTCGGCAAGACCGTCGTCATTCAGGAGCTGATCAACAACGTCGCCAAGGCACACGGCGGGAAGTCGGTGTTCTGCGGCGTCGGCGAGCGGACGCGCGAAGGCAACGACCTCTACCTCGAGTTCCGCGAAGCGGGCATCCTCGAGAACGTGGCGTTGATCTACGGCCAGATGAACGAGCCGCCCGGGGCGCGACTGCGCGTCGGGTTGACGGGTCTCACAGTCGCCGAATATTTCCGCGACGTCGAAGGCCAGGACGTGCTCGTCTTCATCGACAACATTTTCCGGTTCACACAGGCGGGATCGGAAGTGTCGGCGCTGCTCGGCAGAATGCCGTCGGCCGTCGGCTATCAGCCGACGCTGGCGACCGAGATGGGCGAGCTGCAGGAGCGCATCACGTCGACCAAGAAAGGATCGATCACGTCGGTGCAGGCCATCTACGTGCCCGCCGACGACCTGACCGATCCGGCGCCCGCGACCGCGTTCTCGCACCTCGACGCCACCGTGGTGCTCGACCGCGCCATCGTGGAGCTGGGCATCTATCCCGCGGTGAACCCGCTGTCGTCCTCGAGCCGCATTCAGGACGCGCAGTACCTCGGCGACCGTCACTACAAGGTGGCCGTGGAGGTGCAGCGCATCCTGCAGCGGTACAAAGATCTTCAGGACATCATCGCGATCCTGGGCATGGACGAGCTGTCGGAAGAGGACAAGCTGCTCGTCGGCCGCGCCCGCCGGGTGCAGCGCTTCCTGTCGCAGCCCTTCTTTGTGGCCTCCCAGTTCACGGGTCTGGAGGGCAAATACGTGAAGCTGGAGGATACGATCGCGTCGTTCGAGCGAGTCGTTTCGGGGGAATTCGACCAGCTTCCGGAGCAGGCGTTTTACATGCAGGGGGGCATCGACGACGTCGTGGCGCAGGCTAAGAAAATGGCCTCCGCCTGATGCACGTTTCGGTGATTTCGGCCGAACGGGCGGTGTTCGACGGCGAAGCGGATGCCGTGGTGGCGCCGGCATATGACGGGTTTGTGGGGATTCTCCCACGGCACGCCCCCCTTATGACGCTCCTGGGGGAGGGGATGGTGACGATCAGCCAGGCTGGCGGTAACGTGACCCGGCTGAATGTGATGGGGGGCTTTCTTCAAGTGGCATCGAACGTTGTGCGCATCGTGGCACGACGGACCGGACCCGCCGACTCTTGACTTCTGGGGGGCAATTTCCAACAGTGGTGCCAGTTCGGAAGGGCCCAAAACCCCTAAAACCCCCCTTTTCCCCCGGAGATAAGTATGAAGCAGTTCGGACTGGTACTGCTCGCGGCAGCGCTTTGCGTCGTCGCGGCCCGCCCCGCCATGGCGCAGGGTGTGCGCTATGGCGTGAGCGCTGGCGTGCTGATGCCCATCGGCGACTACGGTGACGTAGACAAACTCGGGTTCGTTGGCGGCGCCGGCGCAACATACTGGCTCGCCGGCCAGCCGATCGGTATCCGCGGTGACGTGTCGTATTCGAGCACGTCGCACGATGGCGCGGGCGCGACCGGCAGCACCAAGATCCTCGGCGGCACGGCTTCGGTTGTGTATGCCTTGAATCCCGCCAGCGCGCCGGCGCGCATCATGCTGACCGCCGGCGTCGGCATGTATAACATGGATTTCGGCGGAGGCATCGCCAAGCAGACCAAGCTCGGCTTCGGCGGCGGCGCAGCGGTTGCCTTCAAGATGGGCACCGGCAGCACGCGCCTGGTGGTGGGGACGCGCTACACGACCGTCAGCACCGACGGCACCAGCAGGCTCAACTTCCTGCCGATCACGGTAGGCTTGACCTTCGGCAAGTAAACGACCTTTTGCGGCGTGAGCCGTATCACGAGGTCGGTCGTAAACTATGGCCCGTCAGGCTCCTAGCTGACGGGCCATGGGCTTTTCTGGACCACCTAGTTGACAGAACTGCTTGTGGTTCTTAACGATGTGGCGGTTTTCACCACCCCAACTGGAGGTTTTGATATGCGGAAGCTCACGAGTACTCTGGTGGCGGCTGTCGCCCTGGTGGCGCTCCCGCACCTCGCGTCGGCGCAGCGGCGCGCTGCCGCCAGTGGTCCCAAGAACGAAATAGGCGTGGACCTCGGTGCGTCATATAGTCACACTGGAAGTGGCTGTAACACCGATTGCGGCGGGCTCGGCATTGGAACGCCCGTCGATATTCGGTGGGGCTTCATGTCCAATGGGCTAGTGTCGTTCGAGCCGCGGTTTTCCCTCAACTATGTCTCGGGGCCCAATGCGGGCGGTGGTCATTTTCTCGTATTCAACCCCGATGTGAACGTGATCTATCGCATGAAGAAATCCACCGCACGTAGGGGCATGTATCTCACGGGCGGCGTGGGTTTGGCCATCGCCAACACCGCACCGTCTGGTGGGTCGAGCTCGACCGCAACGCAATTGTCGCTGAACGGTGGCGTGGGCAAGCGGATTCCGATGGAGTCCAACGCTTGGCGCATTGAAGGGTTCCTCCGCTACAACTTTGAGAACAGCGGTAAAGGCGTGCCGAGCAGCTTTGATATCGGTGCACGCTTAGGCATGTCGTTCTGGCGTTAGGCTCGGAGTGGTGATCGATGGCCCGTCAGGCTCCCAGCCGACGGGCCATCGACGTTACGACCCCCAACTGGAGGCTCGGTATGCGGAAGCTCTTCGGCGGGATGGTTTTGGTGGTACTAGTGCTGTCGCTTCCGGCGGCGGCCCAGGCTCAGCGCCGCGCAGCGGCCCCCATGGGGGGCGCTAAGCACGAGTTCGGCGTGGACGTTGGACTCGCGTACGTGAGCTCGAATATCACGGGTGTCGACGGCGGTATCGTAATGGTGACTCCCCTTGATGTCCGCTTCGGCTTTGTGCCGCGGTCGGGCAAAATGATGTGGGAGCCACGGCTCACACTCAACTTCAGTACGGTGGGTGGGAACACGACCTATCTCTTCACGCCGCAAGTCAACATGCTGTATTCCAACAGCACCGGTGGCCACCGCCGCGGCATGTACTTCACGGGCGGCGCCGGCTTGGTGTTGGGCGACGGTGGCGCGGGGAGCGGCACGGCAGTCAAACTCGAAGGCGGCATCGGTTGGCGGAAGCCATACGAAGGCGCCGCGTGGCGTTACGAGTTCGGGCTCCAATGGGTATCGAGTAGTGCCGAGCTGGGCCTGGCCGCGGATTACATCGCAATCGGCGGGCGCATCGGCATTTCACTCTGGCACTAGGCCTTCGGTGTGAGCGTGGCGTTCCGGAACTCCGGAACGCCACGCTGTCGGTCGGGTAACCCCTCGCACCAAAGTCTCGAGGAGCATGTCATGCGCTGGTCTCGCATGTCGTATCTGATCATCGCCGCGAGCGCGGCCTTCGGTTCCAACGCGGCGGCGCAGGCGACCGGTATGCCGAGCTATAACGCGCCCTATCGGGCGTTCAGCCGTTCGGAGATCGGGTTGGTGCTGAGCTTTCCCAACGGCGGCGGCACGGCGTTCGAAGGCGCCTATCGATGGGCGAATGGAAAATTCGATATTGGTTTGCGCGGTGGCATCTTCACGCCGGGCGGCGGCGCCAATTCGGTGCTACTCGTGGGTGCGGAAGCACGCGAGCGTGTCGTCACGCATACCGAGGACTTCCCCCTCGACGGCGCGCTGATCCTCGGTATCGGCGGACAGTTCGTCAGCGGCAGCTCGGCGCTCATCGTGCCGGTCGGTCTGTCGCTCGGACGGCGCGTCAATCCCAGGGATTCCAGGATCAGCATCGTCCCGTACGTGCAGCCGACTGGGTTTCTCGTAGCCGGCAGCGGCAACTCGGACTTTTTCTTTGCGCTCGGGTTGGGCGCCGATTTCCGGCTGACGCCGCGCTTTGACGCGCGCATCAGCGCCGGACTGGGCGATTTAGAGGGTGTGTCAATTAGCGCCGTGTGGGTGCACTGAATCAATGTCCAATGATCAATGATCAATGATCATTGATGATTGATCATTGATCATTGATCATTCTTCAGAGGAGGATTTCGATGAAGCGCATGCTCGCAAGTTTAGCGGCCGCCGCGTTCACAGTTGCACCGCTCGCGGCACAGTCGTTCGGGATGCCGAACTGGAGCAGTCCCAAAGGCGGGACCGGCGTCACGATCAGCGGCGATCTGGCCATGCCCAACTCCAATCTCGGCAAAGGGACCGCCTTCGGTGCCCGCGGTTCGCTCGGTCTCGCGAACATCACCCTCACCGCTGGCCTGGCGTCGTGGAAACCGAAGGGCGCGAGCGAAAGCTTCACATCCTTCGGTGGTCAGGCGGCGTTTCGGGTGATCGGCGGGAGCCTGATTCCCGTTTCCATCAGTCTGCAGGTGGGCGGCGCGCACGTCGGGGCGGCCAACGGTGACTCGGCCGTGACGCGACTGGGCCTCGGCGGCGCGGTCAGTGTCAGCGTGCCGACGCCAGGATTGAGCATCGAGCCGTACCTGGCGGTGAACGATCGCTTTTACAAAACCTCCGGCACCAGCGGCACCCCGTCCAACGTCGCTTGGACGCTCGGTGCCAATGTCGGACTGGGCATGCTGGGTCTGCACATCGCGTACGACTCCGAGAATCTCGGCGGGGGCGTCAAAGGTGGGATCTTTGGTGTCGGCGTGCATGTCGCGCTGAAGGCTCCCATCGGGATGTAAGAGGCAGTAGCTTTGGGGCGCGCCGCGTTCCCGCGACGCGCCCCTTTGCTTCCCGGGAGATTCGTGATCCATCCTGTCACACGCGCGGGCCTCGCCGCTTTGGCCCTCACGCTGAGCGGCTGCGCCATGGCCTTCGACGCCACCGATCTGGGTGTCCCGACCTCGATGGCGGAGGCCGCGCAGACTCCCCCGCAGGGAACGTCCTTCAGCGTTACGAAACATCCCGTGTATTTGCTCTGGGGTTTGACGGCCGCGTCCCGTCCCGACGCCGAAGACGTGCTCGCCGGACAGGTCGCCACGGGCGCGCGGATCGCAAACCTGCGCATCAAAGTGCGCGCCCGCTGGAGCGATCTCCTGGTGACCGCGCTCACCGCGGGGCTGGTAAGTCCGCGATCGGTGACCTTCGAGGGCATCGTCGTCCCCCGCTAACACCATTCTGGCATGCTCGGTCTAGCGATCCCCGAGCGCGCATGCTATATCGAAACACGTTGACCAATACGCAACGGACACCCGTTTCACTGGAGGACTCATGCGCCTCTCCGTTCTAACCTTTCTCTGTGCCAGCGTCGGCGTCGCCTCGTTGGCCGCCCAGGAGCCCGTCACTCTCAGTGGTAGGGTGACCGCCGGTGGCGTGCCGATCGGGTCCGCCGAAGTCATCGTTCCTTCACTCGGTCTCGGAGCGAGCACCCGGGATGACGGCCGCTATGCGATTGTGATCCCGGGTGCGCGCGCCACCCCGGGCCAGACGCTCAGCGTCGTCGCGCGGCGGCTGGGTTACAAGCCGTCCACGGTGCAGGTCACGCTGCGCGCCGGCATCGTCGAGCAGGACTTCGCGCTCGCTCCGAATCCGCTGCAGCTCGGCGAGATCGTGATCACGGGCGCCGGCACGGTGACCGAGGCGCAGAAGCTCGGCAGCGTGCGCAACGCGGTCGACTCGGCCCTCGTGGCGCGCAGCAACGAGTCCAACATCGTGCAGGCGCTCGCCGGCAAGGCGCCCAACGTCGAGGTCACGCAGCAGTCCGGAGACCCGGGCGCCTCATCGTACATCCGCATTCGCGGCACCCGCACGTTGTCGGGCAACGGGCAGCCGTTGTTCGTCGTGGACGGCGTGCCGCTCGATAACTCGAGCTTCTCGACCTCGAACTTCAACCTGAACGACGATCTCGGGGCCGGGCAGACCGACGGGACGGTGCATGAAAACCGCGCCAGCGACCTGAATCCCAACGACATCGAGTCGGTGGAGATCCTCAAGGGCGCGGCCTCCGGCGCGATCTACGGCGCGCGCGCGGGGCAGGGCGTCATTCTCATTACGACGAAGTCGGGCCACGCCGGTCCGACGCGGTTCTCGCTGAAGTCGTCGATCTCCTTCGACGACATCAACCACCACTACCCGCTGCAGACGAGGTACAGCGAGGGGATCAGCGGCTTCGCGCCCGACACGTCGCTGGGCGGCGACTGCGATGACCCGGGCTCGGGTAGCATCTGCTCGCGCTCCTGGGGTCCCGCGCTCGCGCCGGGGTCGCCGGTCTTCGACCATGCCAACGAAGCGTACACCACCGGACGGGTCGTCGAGAACGATCTGACCATCTCCGGCGGCAACGACCGCACGACGTTCTATCTGTCGGGCGAGCAGTATTACAACAACGGCATCATCGTCGGCAGCAACGACGAGTATACCCGGAACACGGTTCGCTTCCGCGGCTCGCACCGCCTCGCCGACAATCTCAAAGTCGGCGCGAACCTGTCATACGCCGACACGCGGGGCAGCTTCATCCAGCGCGGCAACAACGTAAACGGCATTCAGCTGAGCTTGCTGCGCTCGCCGCCGAACTTCAACAACCTGCCGTACCTGGATCCGCAGTTTGGGCTGCATCGGACCTATCGGTTCCAGCACCCCAGTGCCGGGGACATCGTGGCCGACCGCGGCTTCGACAATCCCTTCTACATCATCAACGAGCAGCAGAATCGCTCGAAAGTCGGACGCGTGTTCGGGAACATCAACGCCGAGTACACCGCCGCCGACTGGCTGCGCGTGAACTATACGCTCGGCGCGGACTACTCGAACGACGAGCGGCTCGAGGGCTGCCCGATTTCATCCTCCGACGTGTGCTTCGCGGGACGGGTGATCGAGGGCAAGCTGGTGAACTACCAGATCGATCACAATCTGTCGGCCACGGCCAAATACCAGCTGAACCCGAACATCGGCGGGACGGTGACGCTTGGCCAGAACCTGAACAGCCGCAATTTCCGGCAGCTCGGCAACGTGGGCCGGACGCTGATCACGGCGAAGCCGTTCAAGGTGTCCAACACGGTGTCGCGCGATATCCCGTCCGACGCGCAGACGATCATTCACAACGAAGGCTACTTCGGACAGGCGACGCTCGATCTGTACGATCAGCTGTATCTGACGGCGGCGTTGCGGAACGACGGTTCCTCCACGTTCGGCATCCAGAACCGGCGCAGCTGGTTCCCCAAGGGGAGCCTGGCCTGGACGTTCACGAAGGTGACGGGTGAGCGGCCGTGGCTGACGTTCGGCAAGCTGCGGGTCGCCTACGGGGAGGCGGGGCAGGAACCGCAGCCCTATCTCACGTCCACGAACTTCCTGTCGAACACGATTGTGTCCGGCATCTCGCAGGGCACCGGCGAAACGCCGACGCAAGCGGGGCTTGGTGGCCTGGTGCAGGGGACGATCAAGGGCGCTACGGCGCTGCGTCCCGAGCGGACCAAGGAATTCGAGACCGGGTTCGACGTCGGCCTGTTCCGCGACAAGTCGGATCTGAGCTTCACGTACTACAACGCCAAGACCCAGGACGTCATTCTGTTGACGCCGGTGTCGGCGGCGGGAACGGGGTTCACGCTGCAGGCCAGCAATGCCGCGACGTTCCGCAATCGCGGCCTCGAGGTGACGCTCAACATGCGGCCGATTCAGCGACCGGACTACGGGTGGGACCTCGGCGTGCAATGGGCGCGTAACCGCAGCATGGTGGTGTCGCTGGGCGGCGCGAACTTCGTCACCATCGGCGACTTCGAGCCGAACGTCGCGATGGTGGGCCAGGAACTCGGCGTGATCCGCAGCATCGGGTTCTTGCGGTGCGGCATCAGCGCTTCCGGAGCTTCCGCGGCCTTTGATGCCGCCTGCGCGGGTGCGGCCACCGGCGCGTTGTACATCGACGCGAGCGGCTTCCCCGTGGTCGATCCCGATCCGCGCGTCATCGCGAATCCGAATCCGCGCTGGACGGGCAGCCTGCGGAGCGGGTTCCGCTACAAGAAGTTCCAGGTGACCGGCCTGCTCGACGTGCGGCACGGCGGCCAGATCTGGAACGGTACCAAGGGGGCGCTGTGGAGCTACGGTACCCACAAGGACACCGAGGACCGCGGCGCGACGAAGACGTTCGGACAGGGCGGCTGGTGGGACGGTCCCGTCGTGGGTCCGGGCGCCGGCACCGCGGTCACGATCGGTCAGAACTGGTACCGCGACGGCGACGCGCCATGTCCCTTCACGGGCGTCGATGAGCCGTGCATCGAGGACGGCGGCTACACGAAACTGCGGGAGATCTCGCTCAGCTACACGCTCGACGCGCCGTGGGTCACACGGACGCTGGGCGTAAGCAGCGTCGATATCCGGGTCGCGGGTCGCAATCTGTACACCTGGACCAAATACAGCGGGTACGATCCGGAGACGAGCCTGGGCGGCGCAGTCGCGCCGGTCACGGGGATTGATTACTTCAATAACCCGCAGACGCGCTCGTTCAACATCTCCTTCACCTTCAACCGCTAGCCGGGAGGCGATCATGAAACGGTCTTTGCCTATCGCACTCGCGCTGGCGACCCTGGTGATCGGCGCGTGCAACCCCTTCCTCACCGGGGAAGGGCTGACGAACGATCCGAACAATCCCACCACCGCCACGCGCGAAGCGCTGTTCATGGGCGTGCAGGCTACGACGTTCGGACAGCAGGAGAGCAGCGTCGCGCTCACCTCGTGCATGTGGATGCAGCAGTGCACGGGGAACGGTGGCCGGTTCGTGGAGGAGTTCGGGAAGTACGTGATCGACGAAGGCAGCCACTCGTTCGACTTCAACTCCGTGTACACGGGCGGTGGCCTGTCGGATATTCGGAAGATCGAGGCGTCAGCCGCCGCGGCACCCGACAGCGTGTTCCTCGGCATCGCGCAGATTTACGAGGCGCTCGTCATCGGGACCGCTGCCGATGTGTGGGGAGACATTCCCTACTCGCAGGCCCTGAATGCCGCCACCCCGGCGCTTGACAATCAACTCGCCGTGTACGACAGCGTTCAGGTGCTGCTGAGCCGGGCTATCGTGAATCTGAATGGCGCCGGCCCGGGCCCGGGAGACCGCGATCTCGTATT
>Ga0224452_1000193_pt1 | contig 12350 bp, 10 predicted proteins | sample PLM2_30_b1metaG_FD_172494 | JGI IMG/M metagenome (GOLD analysis project Ga0224452, IMG submission 172494) | Groundwater sediment microbial communities from an aquifer in East River, Colorado, USA - PLM2_30_b1 | ecosystem: Environmental > Terrestrial > Soil > Riparian zone | place: USA: East...
GTCGCGCCAAGCAAGACTCCTGTGTAAGTCGCAAGCAAGATTCCCCAGAATGCCGAACCGCAAACGAGGAGGCCTGCGAGAATCTTTAAAAATTGATCGACGCCGCCACCGAAGACTTGTCGCGCATGACCCTCGAGCGCGATTACACCTGGGATTACGCACGCACCGAAAGCGAAAACGATCCACGCGCCAACAGACATTGGCGATTTGTATTTGAACACGCGCAACATGTTGAGAAACAGTCGCGGCCGCCCGAGGTCCATCGACAGCAAAACAGGAGAAACAAGCGCCCCAATCGCTGCGACCCACATGGCCGTCATTCCAACATCGCCTCGCCTGAAAATGAACGCGACTAATGAGATTACAGCTGCCATTCCGGAAAGGCCGCCAATGAAAAAGTACACCGGGATCTCCCAACTCCAGACCGGTGGCTTAACGACTGATTGGCCGTAATAACCATGTTTACGCGGGATTGGCCCGCCGGCCACATCCACACCGCGCCCGGCCACAACTCCTTTGTTCCACGCCTGCTCGCGCAATTGATCGAGGCGTTCTTCGTTAGTCATCGCAGGGGATTGGGGAGCGCGAGCGCCTTGCTCGCCCGGTTGTGCGCCTCGCACAACGCACTCTGGATCTCGCGACGTCGCCGGTAAGCTTTTCGGCGAGGCGCCGAAAACAGCGGGCGGGGCGCTCGCGCTCCCCAAACGTTGCTTCTCGCGACGCGTTTCATGAGAAAAAAGCAAAACTTGCCAGCGTTAGCAGGAGCGCGCCGATCGCAGTCGCGATCGCTGACACCCACGCAGATTTCAAATAGATTGTCGGGACCTGCGGCTTCGGTGGAAGTCCGTAGGCATCCGGCTCGCCGAGGATCAGGAAAAACGCGTGAATGCCGCGCACACTCGTCTCCTGCGGATCATACAGTTGCGCGTCGTCGTATCCAGTTTGTTTGAGCTGTTCGACGCGTTGCGCCCCGCGTGCACGCAAATCATCGAGACGGCCAAACACAATCGACTCAGTCGGGCAAACTTTCGCGCACGCGGGCACGAGGCCGCTTTTTTGTCGATCGTAGCAAAATGTGCACTTAAAAGCGCCGCCAGCTTCGGGCAGCCATTGAGGTCGCCGGTCGATCACGCCAAACGGACAGGAAACGATGCAATAGCCGCAGCCGTTGCAAACATCGTTTTGCACGAACACCGACCCGATTTCGGTGCGCACGATTGAACCAGTCGGACACGATTCCAGACAGCCAGCTTCCTCGCAGTGTTTGCAAACGTCCGAAAGAAAAACCCAGCGAAACGGATCATCCGATTGTGATCCGGGAAGGCCCATCGGCCCTGTAATCTGTTTCCCCTTTTGACGATCCTGTTCGAGAAACAAAACGTGCCGCCACGTTGATGCGCCGAGTCGTCCGGAGTTGTCATACGAATTTCCCGACCAGACAAAGCCGTCGTCCGGCACCTCGTTCCATTCTTTGCATGCGACTTCGCATGCCTTGCATCCGATGCACACGGTCGGGTCAGTAAAAAAACCGACCTCAACATTTTCTTGTACGTAATTGTGCCGGCGCTGGTTAGTGCTTTGCGTGCCTTCCCCGATCATTTCTGATGGTAGAATGTGACCGGTCCGGGCCGGAATGGCATTTGGCGCGCCGTGATCACGGGATCGAAAATTGCGAACGAACCGGACGTGGTGCCCGCCATTCCGCTAATTGTCATGGCGTTTTGCCCTCCTTCCCCTGACCGCGTGAAAACGTGCCGCCAGTCGGTGCGCCGGGAGGTGGCTGTTCAGGATGCAAATTCGCTGGCTGACCAGATTGCGGAGCATGTCGCTCAAGCCAATCAAGAAAAGCCGGGCCGCGCGGCAAACGACCAGGCACGATGTTGCAGGTGAGCGCCTTGCTTTCCATGATCGTAACGTTCGGCTCACCGGAAATGGCGACCAGATTATTGGCAGCATTGCCGCGCAACGGTCCCGCTGCGCCAAAATGAAATGGAACGGCGACTTGATGCACGGTTTTGCCATTCAACATCATCGGCCTGATGCGGCGACTAACGAGCGCGCGAGCCTCAATTGCGCCGCGAAATGTTACCAGGCAAATGTAATGGCCATTGCTGATGTTTAGTTCGCACGCGAGCTCCGGTGAAAGTTCAGCAAACATCTCCGGTTGCAATTCGGAAAGATGGCTGAGAAAGCGAGACATGCCGCCGCCGGTATGGTGTTCGGTCAGCCGATAGGTGGTGAGAACGAATGGAAAACGCGGATCGCCCGGAGGCGCGAAACGGTTCTCGGCGCGGGTAAACCAATTCACTACCGGATTGGTGTCGCGCGAATATAGCGCGTTGTGCACAGGCGACTCGAGCGGCTCGTAATGAGTCGGCATCGGTCCGTCCTGCAAACCTTTCGGCACGTAAAGCCATCCCAATCCGTCTTCGTGCAAAATGAACGGCGCATCGCCGCGCTGACCGTCGAGCCCACCTTGTTGGCGTTGCGGTTCGTAATCGGGCGACTTGTCTTTTTTGAAATCGGGAACATCGATGCCGATCCACTTTCCCGCCTCCCACCACACTAGTTTTTTATGCTCGCTCCATGGTTCACCAGTCGGTTTCGCACTGGCGCGATTGTAAATGATGCGACGGTCGCTCGGCCAACTGAAGCCCCATCCGTGGCCAAGATAATCTTTCGATTTTCGCGCGTTCGCCTTGTTCACGCCGTCGCGAGCGAAAACACCGGAATAAATCCAGCAGCCGCACGCGGTCGATCCATCGTTTTTTAGTTCTTCGTAGCTGTCGATCTGCGGGCCGTGATGAGGATTACCTTCGCGATCTACGCCGTTGAACAAAACACCCCTCGTCCCGCCGCCGTCGGCGCCGGTGGCTACAGGATTTGTGTGCCAGCCATTGATCTCTGCGAGCACGGTTTCCATTTTCGGCTCGCCCTGCGTGTCCTCCGGATACCACCAATCGAGCGCGCGCAACGGTTCATCCATTGGATCTCCCGAGGCTTTTGCCTTCGCGATCAAACGCAAAGCCAGCTGATGAATAAACCACGCGTCGGATCGGCAATCGCCCGGAGGATCAACCGCTTTTTCGCGCCACTGCAACAGACGCTGCGTGTTGGTGAACGCGCCTTCTTTTTCAGCGTGACCGGCCGCGGGAAAGAAAAAGACTTCCGTATCAATCTCTTCCGTTTTTAATTCGCCGCGTTCGATTTCGGCCGAGTCTCGCCAAAATCTGGCCGGCTCCGTTTCCACCATGTCGCGAATAACAAACCATTTTAATTTCGCCATCGACTTCCGTTGCAGCCGCGAGTTCGGCGCACCGACAGCCGAGTTCTGTCCGATTAAGAACATTCCCTCCATTTTTCCATCAGCCATGTCGTAGAGGTATTCGAAAAAGGAATGATCCGCGGTGATTTTGGGCAGCCAGTCGTAACCAAAATGATTTTCTGCAGTGGCATTTTTGCCGTAGTACATTTTTAACAAGCTGATGAAGTACGCAGGGGTGTTCGACCAAAGCCCGGTCCTCGTCGTATGTGCATCCAAATAGTTCTGTAGCGTCTGTTCCTTCCCGCCGCGCGGCATCGCCAGGTAACCCGGCAAAATATCGTAGAGCGTCGGAATATCGGTCGAGCCCTGAATGGAAGCGTGACCGCGCAAGGCTAGAATGCCACCGCCGGGCCGGCCGATGTTGCCTAATAACAATTGCAAGATCGACGCCGTGCGAATGATCTGGACGCCTTTAGAGTGTTGCGTCCAGCCGACGGCGTAACAAATTGCCGCCGTTTTCTCCGGGCCGGATGCCTTAACGAACCTGTCGGCGACCTTGTAGAACAGCGCAGGCGGGATGCCACAGACTTTTTCCACCATCTCCGGTGTGTAACGCGTGAAATGACGTTTCAATTTTTGGAAAACACATTGTGGATCTTGCAATGTGAGATCGCGCTCGGGAAAACTGAGGCCTTCGCCTTTGTATTGCCAGCTCTGCATCGAGTAATTGCGCGCGTCTTCGTTCCAGCCAGAGAAGAACCCATCGGCGTTATCTTCCGGATCACGGTACTCGTCGCGCAAAATGCAGGAGGCATTCGTGTAATGAACGACGTACTCGCGAAAGAAGAGGTCGTTCTCGATGATGTGCCTGACGAGTCCCCCAAGAAACGCGATATCACTGCCTGCCCGAATCGGCACCCAAATGTCTGCCAACGCGCTGGTGCGCGAAAATCTTGGATCTACATGGATAACTGTCGCGCCGCGCTCTTTCGCTTTCATGACCCAGCGAAAACCCACCGGGTGCGCTTCGGCCATGGAGGAGCCTTCGATTAAAATGCAATCCGCGTTGGCGAGATCTTGTTGCGCGGTCGTAGCTCCGCCCCGACCGAAGGAGGTGCCCAGACCGGGCACCGTGCTGCTATGTCATATCCGGGCTTGGTTGGACACACAGACCATGCCCAGGCCTCCAGTGAAAAGTTTTTTGATCAGGTAATTTTCTTCATTGTCGAGAGTGGCGCCGCCGAGATGACAGATCGCCGTCGTGTGATTGATGGTCGATCCATTTTCCTGTGCGATGAATGTGCGTTTCCGCGATTCCCAAACGCGCTCGGCCACCATGTCCATCGCGCGCTCGAGCGACATCTCGGTCCATTCCTTGGCGCGCGGCGGGCGGTATTTCACTTTCAATTCGCGTCGCGAATGCGTGAGCAGCTGGTACGATGCGGCACCTTTCGGACAAAGATTGCCCTGGCTGATCGGCGACTCCGGATCGCCCTCGATCGAAATCAGCTTTCCGTCCCTGTGGTAAATGAGCTGCCCACAGCCGACTCCGCAGTAAGGACAAATCGACCGCGCCACCTGCGCGTCATCGGTCCTGGCGTGCAGCGCACGCGTTTTGTCTGACATCGACTCAAGACCGGTGCCGTCCTTGCGTTCGCGAATTTGCCGCACAAGCGGCCATTTCGAAAGGAGAGAAAACATTCAAGAAGTCATCGCAAAAATAAATCGCGCATGCAAGCAGACAGGGACGCCTACAATGACTTATCGAACGACTCCCAGCACATCGCGCGGGTCACGTGCGAATTTGAAGCCTGCCAATGGCGGCGCCCCGTGATCGACGTTTTTTTCGAGCACGAGGACTTGAAACGCACGACCGAGCATTTCCGGGTGCAGCAGGGTTTGCAATTCGCGCGTCGTCTTCGGCGAATCAGACAGGAGCGATTGACTCGAAGGGTCCCTACCAGTTTGAGAGATGATTCCGGTCAGGAAGTGATGTTGGTCGGTGAATCCGGTGACGCGCAACCCATCTGCCCGTGCGCGTTCGACAATGCTCGACCAATGCACCTGCATCGTAATGTCCGCATGCCCGATTTGCTCGAATGGCGAACGAATATTTCGATGTTGCGCGCGCACCTGAACGTTCGCCTGAAATTCGTCGCCCAAACGCCCGTAATCGATCGCGATAACGTAGCCGCGCTGCAAGTTCGTGGCGACGTCGTCGATCCAGTCGAGCGCTGGTTGATTGAAAGCCCCTATATCCGTCGGCAGCTTGGAAGCAGCCCCTCCTTGGGAAAGCGGACGCTCGATCAAGACAAATTTGTCCTCGTCCAGACCGACAAGTTTTTCTATGCCGTCGCTAATCAGGCGCACAGGCATCGCGTCCAGCAGTTCGTTGGAAAAATGAACGCCGACGAATGGCTGCAGCGACTCGCTCCAGTCGATCTTCTCGCGAAAAAGCTCCAGCGTCTGCGATTGTCGCTGTTGCAAAACACGAAATGGCTCGACTATTCGGTACCGTAAAGCTTCGAAAAATTGCGGCGCGCAGTCTTGCGCGTATTCGAAAACGTCGCGCGCGAACTGCCCATCGTGCGCGCCCTGTTCGACAATCACGAAATTGTTGATTTTGCCGAGGCTGTCCCAGATTTCGACAAACTGCGCGCCTAACAGCTGCCCAAACAGCGGGCCGACACTGACGTTGGTGAAATAGTCGCCTTTGCGTCCAATCGCGCAGCGTCCAGACGAATAATATCCGTAATCCATATGGTAGAGCGCCAAGTGCATGAACCGCGCAAATGAAATGGGCCCTTGCTTCTCGATTTCAGCGCGAATACATCGAATGAGGTTGGGATCGCCGGAATTCATTCCTAAGGCTCCCGGATACGTTAAAACTGCGGCGCGACGGGTAAATCGTTAAATCGTTGAATCGTCAACTGAACGACCTAAGTTGCGCGATCGAGTCGTTCCATTCGTTGAGACCGTCTACTACATATTTAAGGCCTCCGCCCGGCTTCCGCTTTCGGCCGCCGTGGTATTTAAGGCCATGGTTCTATGTTCCGATCGGCGCAATTGCGGTTTTGGCGATCTTCGTAACTGTTTACGTTTCCAGTTTAGTCGCCGACGTCAAAGCGCAGGCCAGAACGTTCGATCTAAACAAGCTCGAACAGATGGAATCGGCGAGCGTCATTCTGGATCGGAACGGCAAGATCTTTGGGCAAATTTACGTGGAGAACCGTGAGACGGTTCCTTACGAGCAGTTGTCTCCTGATCTAATCAACGCAGTCGTCGCAGTCGAAGACGCAAAATTTTATCAGCATCACGGGTATGATTTGCTCGGGATAATTCGCGCGGCGTTGAAAAATGTGACAGCAGGCCACGTGCGCCAGGGCGCAAGCACGATTACGCAACAATTGGCGCGTAATAGTTTTTCGCTCAAAGAAAGAACGTTTCGTCGCAAGCTGCTGGAGATTTTTCTCGCGCAACGAATCGAAGAGCAGTTCGGCAAACAAAAAATCATGGAGCTGTATTTGAACCGGATCTATTTCGGTGGGGGCTTATACGGAGCGGAAGCGGCCGCGCGAGGATACTTTGGCAAGTCCGCACATGACATGTCACTGGCGGAATGCGCCACGCTCGCGGGTCTAATCAAGAGCCCAAATAGATTATCGCCATGGAGCGACCGCGCCAATTCGCGCGAGGTGCGCGACTACGCGCTCGATCGGATGCGCGACCTGGGCTTTATTAGCCGCGAACGATGTGCCGCTGCGCGAGCGGAACAGATCGTGATCGGGAGCCGGCAAAACGCGCAAGGGCAAACCTACGCAGTCGATTATATCCGCCAACAGGTGATCGCCGCCGTAGGATGGGATCGCGCGATGAACGAAGGCTTTCGCATTCATACCACCATCGATGTGGACCTCCAGAAGGTAGCGGAGGATTCTCTCCGAGCTCACCTCGAAGGGGTCGAGCAGCATCCCGATTATAATCATCAGACTTACTCCGCTTACGCGGCCTCGTTTCGGAAGGCCAAGGCGAACGGAACAATGTCTGATCAGCCTGCACCTGAGTATCTGCAGGGCGCAGTCATTGGCCTCGACAACGCGACCGGAGATATTTTGGTGCTGGTAGGCGGCCGCGATTTTGAGCACAACCAATACAACCGTGCGCTACAAGCTCGGCGGCCCGCTGGGACTGCAATGTTGCCGTTTGTTTATGCGGCAGCTTTCGAGAAGGGTATGTATGCCGGGTCCTTAGTGGAAGATTCGCCACTGGATAATCGCGCAGTCATGATCGGGGGCACAACGGGAATTCTTGGCGAATGGGGCCCGGAAAGCACCGAGAACCGTTACGAAGGCGCAATGACGGCGAGACAGGCATTGGCCAAATCAAAAAATGGGGCAACTATCCGCGTCGGAATGAACGCGGGAGTCGATACGGTGTTGCAGCTTTGCTCCGCGGCGGGCATTCATTCGCCGCTTCGTCCTTATCCAGCCACATTTCTGGGAAGCAGCGAGGTGACCCTAGCTGAGCTCGGACTCGCATACACGATATTTCCAAATGGCGGCTGGCGGCCAAATACGCCGCACATTTTGGAGCGGATTGAAGAGAAGGATGGAACCCTGGTTTGGGATGGGAAGCAGGAGAGCATTCGGAAACTGGTCATCAAGCCTGAGACTGCGTACGAAGTGCATTCCTGCCTCGCGGACGCGCTTCAATCGGGAACGGGCAAAGCTGCTTTTACACAATTTGGTCTCAAAAAAATGCCCGCAGCGGGTAAAACCGGCACCGCTTACGATTTTACTGACGCGTTGTTTGCGGGATACGATTCCAATTTCACGTGCGCCGTCTGGGCAGGCTTTGACAAGCCGCAAAGAGTTTATCGCGGAGCCTTTGGGCGCGAGCTCGCGCTGCCGATTTGGGTCGATGTTATGAATGCCGCCGGCAAGAGTTATCCGCCGCGAGAAATTAAAGAGCCAGCCGGACTAAAGCAGATCGAGATCTGCTCGAGGTCTGGTTTGCTGGCGACCGACAACTGTTATGACACTGTCAAAATGGCGAACGGCGACACGGTTCAGCGGCGCACGACTTACACGGAGATTGCGACACCGTCACAAGCGCCCACTGAGTCGTGCAATGTGCATGGTGAGCCGCGCGCACGTCTTGCCCGCGAGTTTTCTTCCAGTGATTTGCCGCGTGCTGCCCTGGCTGTAAATCTGAGCGAAGTCGCTCCAATCGAAATCAGGAGTCCGACTCTTGTAGCCGACAAAGACCCGTACAATTCTCTCAAGCCAAAGCTCAAACCCGAGCCAGCGCCGCAAGAACCAACACAGACGGCGGACAATCAAAAGACCGAGGAAGTAACAGTCGCGAGTCAAGTAAAGACGGCAAGCAACGCTGAGGAGCGAAACGGGTCCAGCACTCAGACGGCACAGTCCACGTCAGAAATCAGGAAAGCGATTCCGGTTGAACCGATAAGGAAGGCCATCCCGGTCGCACCGCAGGAAAAGCGACCAGTCGAGATCCGACGCGCGACACCGGTCCAACCTCGCGACCAGGAAGATGAAGAACAGACGCCCCTGAGATCTGCGGTACCGCCGCCGGGCAATGTTGACGAGTAAGCGGTGAAGCTGGCAACCCGCTAATCGATGCCGTCCCAAAACGCGGAGCATTTTCGGTTGACTGTTCTGAATCCCGCGGGACGCGACCCGGAACAACACTTTGATGCATCGCCTGCTCGAGGCGAAGGCGCGCATCCGCCTACCAACTTCCATGCCTTTGCCGCGTGCACGTTCGGAGCTTTCCATTTCAATCCGCGCCGCGCTATCGCGGAGGATACGCCAGTCCTTCTTCTTTTGCGCAGCGATTTTCGCACGTCAGAGCGTGCCCTAGCTGATCTAAAAAAACATCATCGCACGGTCGCCGTTTCGTTGAAGGAGACTGGGCTACACCAGATTGCGCAACAGTTGTGCGACCGCGCGAAGTTAGCGCGCTTTATAAAAATTGTGGCGGAAGCAGATGGAGGCATTGCCACAACCCCGGAAGCCGCAGAAATCTATCAACGCGTCCGCTCGACACGAAACCCCGCGACGGTTGCCTTTATCCCGACACCCTATCCCGTCGATGACCCACAATGGAGTTTGTCTGTGCCACCAACTGAACAATCTGGAATCTTCGTCGGCACCCGCGAATGGGACGTGCCATCGCGCAATCATTTTGCCGCGCTTTTGGTTGCGCGCCAGCTTTGCGACGCGACAGATGAACCTGTGACGGTCGTTAATCTCGATGGCCGCAAGGGGCGCCGATTGCTCGACGAGCTAAAGTTTCCAGACGGCAAACTTCGGTTGATAGAGAAATGGAAGCCGTACCGGGATTATCTCAGCGACCTGGCGAGACATAAGATCGTTTTGCAGCTCGACCGCAGCCATGTGCCGGGCCAGGTCGCAGGCGACGCTCTGCTGTGTCGACTTCCCTGCGTCGGCGGCGATGGTGCAATCGAACGAATTGCGTTCTCGAAAACCTGTGGTGAGCACCGGACAATTAGCGAGATCACTTCGATAGCACTCGATTTGTTAAAAAATGCAGATTTTCGCGCAGCGACTGTGAGAGAATCGCAGGAGCGCGCAGTGAAGCGGCTTTCGTTTCAAGGAGTACGCTCGCAACTGGCAAAATTCTTTTGTCAGCTTCCGCAAGACTAAACTTCGAAACCGGCTACGCGAGCGCTGCGGTATGACAGGTCACGCGCCGCGACGACGCGGCCGCGAATCCGACGGAAAATGCTGTCTTCCAATATCAAAAAATGATTTCGAAAAGTTTAATCCCCTTCCATTTTCCCGGGATGTTCGGGTCGAATGATGTGCTGTCCACCCAGGTTCCATAACGGGCTGGCGCCCACGGATTGAGCATCTGGAGTGGATTACGACCAGGAGCAAATGCTCTGGGCATAACTCCCTCAACCGCGGGCCGCTCCAGTAGTGGCGGCGGGGTGGCCATCGCGCGCACAGGTTTCTGCGGCCCAATCGGGGCTCTGAATTCTTGTGCCGAAGCGGTTGTCACCACCGCGGCTATGCTTGCGATTATTAATGTTTTCATGTTTTTTCCTTTCGCTCGGAGGCGTGCAAATCCTTGCCCGCACCACGCCTTCCTCACATTATATAGTTCGATGGACTATCTTGAAAAGGCCGGACGCGTTCTGGATATAGAAATTTTTGAGCTCACCCGGCTCCGGTCGCGCCTGGACGAAAACTTCTCCCGCGCGGTCGAGCTGATTAGGGAAGCGGCGGACTCGCGCGGCAAGGTCGTTGTCGTCGGAGTTGGAAAATCCGGGCACATCGGCGCAAAGATCGCCGCGACTCTCACCAGCACTGGTTCGCCTGCGGTGATGCTGGATTCCTCAAATGCGCTGCACGGCGATCTCGGCGTGATTGCCGACGGGGATGTGCTGCTCGCCTTAAGCGCTAGCGGCGAGACGGAAGAAATCGTCCAGATTCTGCCGGCTATTGCCCGGTTCCAAGTGAAGATCATCGCCATGTGCGGCGATCCGAAATCAATCCTCGCGCAAAATGCTCACGTCTGTCTCGATGTAAACATCGAACAGGAAGCTTGCCCGCTGAACCTGGCGCCGACTTCCAGCACAACAGTGATGCTGGCGCTGGGCGATGCGCTGGCAATGGTGTTGCTGGAGGCACGCGGCTTTAACAAGGAAGATTTCGCCAAGTTTCATCCTGGCGGAATGATCGGCCGCAGCATGCTGATGCGCGTGCATCAAATCATGCGGCCGCGCGAGGCGATGGCAATTGTTTCCACGGATGCTCCGATCCGCGACGTGCTAAAGGCAATGACTAGCGTGCGCGCTGGCGCTGCGGTCGTTACTGATCAAGATAAGCAGTTGCTGGGTATCTTCACGCACGGCGATTTCGTGCGGCATTTCCAATCTGATTCAAGGATCGGCGAACGACTGATCGCAGACCTGATGACGTTGAATCCAGTTACGGTGCACAAAGACAAACTCGCCGTCGAAGTTCTTAACCTGCTGGAACGCCATCGCATCGACGATCTCGTCGTGATCGATGACGACAACATACCAGTAGGCATTGTCGATTCACAGGACCTAACGCGCTTGAAACTATTATAGGGCAAGCGCGTCGGACACAATTCCGCCCGACAATAGCAATTCCGAAAGTCATGCCTGCGTTAGTGAGGCAGCTATGAAAGAAAATGAAAACATCAAAGTCGTGCTCGCGGCCTTCGACGCGGTCGAGCGACAGGATGACGAGCAGTTTAATTCGCTTCTCGATCCCGAGTTTGAGATTCACTGGGCGGCCTCACTACCTTATGGCGGAGAAACGCCCGGACCTGGCCCAATGCAGCCGAGCTGGAGCGAAGTGTGGGAGCCGCTGCAGCCGACTGAAGCGGAGCGGAAGATGGATCCACGTGTCGTTGCAGCTAACGAGGATGATGTCGTTGTCCAATGGCGTCAACGCGGAATAAGTTCCTCTGGAGCCAGATTTGATGGCGAAGTGCTTGGTTTATATCGAGTCCGCAACGGAAAGTTAGCACGAGCGAAGATGTTCTATTTCGACACGGCTGCAGTGGCGGCATTCCTTGAAAAAGCGAATCCGAGCAGGAAACGAAAATCCCTGGCCGCGAAGCCATGACAAGCGAGCATGTCGTGTCGTCGCCAATTCTGTTGAAAATATTCGTCGTAGCGTGCTCGCTCGTAGCTTTGTCGTGCTCTCCTGCGCGACATTCTTCGTCGCAGCGCACACGGGAAAGCGATCGAAAGGCGCTGATTGCACTGGAGCATGAATGGCTAGTCGCAACGGACGCTGCAACGCTTGAGCGTATCCTAGCTTCAGATTTTGTGCACCCTGTGCCGAGCGGCGATTTTTTGAATAAGACGCAACACATCGATTGGATGACGAAGCACCCGCCTCCGGCGAATCTCCGATTCGCTTTCGACCGGCTCGACGTTCGCGTTTACGGAGACACAGGAATTGCCAATGGCTCAGTCGTTAGGAAAGATAGCGACGGAAAAAAGATGGCTCGGAACGTCTTTACGGATGTGTTCGTGTATCGTGACGGCCGTTGG
>Ga0224452_1000195_pt1 | contig 12297 bp, 7 predicted proteins | sample PLM2_30_b1metaG_FD_172494 | JGI IMG/M metagenome (GOLD analysis project Ga0224452, IMG submission 172494) | Groundwater sediment microbial communities from an aquifer in East River, Colorado, USA - PLM2_30_b1 | ecosystem: Environmental > Terrestrial > Soil > Riparian zone | place: USA: East...
AGCCGACCGCCGTGGCGTCGGCGACGGCCCGCCGCTTGTTGGGGACGAACGATCCGTCCGCGATCCCGTCGAGCTCGATCAGCTGCACGACGAGCCGCTCCAGGCGTCGGGCGCTCGCGCCGACCTCCTCGATCATCGTCGCGCCATTCGTCGACGACGGGTCGGCGTGCTTCATCGCGAGCGTGAGACCCATGATCGAGGTCGTCAGGCGGCGACGGAGCTCGGTGAGCTGACGCGGTCCCCCGGCGACCGGTCCGGCTCGAGGGCCGTCGTCGAGCCGCGCCTCGAGCGCGAAGGTACGCTCGAGCGCTTTCAGGCGCTCCTCGGCCGCGACCGCCCGCCGCTCGGCCGCGGCGGCCTCCGAACGCGCGAGCGCCAGCATCTCGCTGAGCTCCGCGCGCTGGGTCTCGACGAGCTCGAGCGCCTCCTCGGCCTCGCGTCGCTCCGTGTCCGCGTCCTTCGCGAACTCCTCGGCCGTGCGCAGCAGCCCGGCCACCTGCTCCAGACCCTCCGTCGCCTTCGAGACCTGCAAGCTCGCGGCCGAGACCCGGCTCACGAGTCCAGCCTCGTCGGCCGTGCGCTCGACCGAGCCGAGGCCGTCGTCGTCGAGGTCGGCTTCCCAGCTCGCCATATCGTTCGTCGTCTCCTTCACGCGACTCTCCGCCGCGTCGAGCTTGGCCCGCAGGGCCTCGATCCGGTCGGATCGGCTCTCCGCCCTCGCGAGCCTTCGCCGCGGCACGCCGACGAGCTCCGCGTTCGCGTCCAACGAACCGATCGGTTCGACGGCCTCCTGCACGTCTACGGTCGTATCGGCATGTCGGCGAGCCCGTTGGAGTCCCCTGGAGGGGGATCAGTCGGCGACTACCTCGGTCCGTCTGCAGGAAGCCGGCTCCCTCGGGGCGTCCGAGGACCGCGGTACCCTGCGTGGCGTGGCGGAGGCGCAGGCACGGGAGGGACCGGCTCGCGTGCTCAGTCTCGACCTCGTCGAGCGTGACCGCCTGGACGCGGCCGCCTCGTTCGTGGTCGACCTCCTCGAGCAGCCGGCCTCGGAGATCCGGGTGCTCGAGGGCCAGCTCGGCCTCGACCAGGCGCTCGTCGTGCCCGGGCACCCCGACGCGTTCGAGCTCTCACCCGTCACGCCGGTAGAAACGGGCACGGTCTGGGCGGTGGACGGGGGGTCGTGCACGGTCGCCGACGGGCGGTCGTTCCAGGTCGCCGCGTTCCGGGCCGCCCGGGTCCGGTTCGAGGACGGGCAGACCGTCGACGTCGAACGACCGCAGCTCGACGTTCGGGCCGTCGCCCCCGAGGAGATGGCGAGGATCGCCCGGGCCACGCTCACCGAGCTCTGCGGCTCCGAACCCGAGCGCCTGCCTGAGCTCCCGCGACCGGTCGACGCCTTGCGCGAGTGGGCCGAGTGGGGAGCGGTGGGGCGAACCGTTCGCGAGGCGGCTCCGGGGGACCTGGTGTTGGTGGACGGCTCGCTCCACGGCGGACCGCTCGTGCCGCAGCAGATCGTGCACCGCGTCCACGAGGAGGCCGTCGCGCGCGACGTGTCGCTCGCCGGCGTGGTCAAGGCGTCGACGTTGTACTGGGGCCGGAACGCGCCACTCGTCACGCTGCTGAAGCGCCGCGGCGACCGGGAGGTGGGGCCGTCGCGGTGGGCGGCGCGGATCTCGACGGATCCGGTGTTCGGCCGCCTGTACGTGGGCGACATCTTCGTCGCCCACCTCGCCCCGAGCGCGGCGCACGCGTTCCGGGTGGACGTCGCTCGCGGGCCGGCCCCGCCGCTCGAGGTGATCGGCCGGCTTGCCGGGCTCGCGGACGACCCCGCGTTCGTCGGGTACCCCTACCCGCTCGCTCGGGCACACCAGGCGGCCCGCGTCACGGGCTACGACGTGGTGGACGTCCGGCGAGCGTTCCGCGAGGCGCTCTCGCGCCGCGGGATGGCCGAGGACGACGTCGAGCTGCTGTTCCAGGATTTCCACGAGGTGTTGAACCGGTGACGGGGGGCGCAAGGAGCGAGCGCGAACGCGCGAGCGGTAGCCAGCCGGTGACGGGGGGCGCGGAGGGCGCGGGGAGCGCAAGGAGCGAGCGCGAACGCGCGAGCGGTAGCCAGCCGGTGACGGGGGGCGCGAAGGGCGCGGGGAGCGCAAGGAGCGAGCGCGAACGCGCGAGCGGTGGCCCCCGTTCTGGAGGCTACAAGGGCCGGATCTTCGGGAGGAACGTCCTCGAGTCGACGTTCCGCTCCTTCTACGGGACGGACCTGTTCCTCGGCGAGCTGCTCGCGGCCGAGGACCCCGAGCGCGGCCGCCGGTTCCTGTTCCGCGTGATCCAGGTCACGTACGGCTCGGATTCCTCGGATCCCTCGTGGTCCGAGCGCACCGCGGGCTCGTACATGTCGGGCGACGTCGCCGGGACCGAGTACACACTTCGAGACCCCGAACAGCGGCTGTACAAGGTCGCGACGTGCCAGCCGCTCGGATACATCGACGCGGCGGGCGCGTTCCGCAAGCCGAAGTCGCTCCCGGCGCAGTTCGCGAAGGTGACGGCGCCGACCGCCGAGGACTTCGACTTCCTGCGCGAGCGCATGGGCGACGTGCGGGTCGGCCTGCTCCGCTCCGGCGAGGACACGATCGATCTCGAGATCGGTGTCCAGGGCGACACGCTCACGTCGCACGTCGGCGTCTTCGCGACCACGGGCATGGGCAAGTCGAACCTGATGAAGGTGCTCGCGGGGCAGATCCTTGCTTCGCGGGGCCGGTACGCCTGCCTACTGTTCGACCCGCACGGCGAGTACCTCGAGGGCGGGGGCGGGACGCGCAAGGGGCTGCGCTCACACCCCTGGGCGTCCGACCGGCTGAAGGTCTACGCGACGCGGGCGGCGGGGGCGGGCGCGACATCGCTGCGTCTCTCGCTCGCCGAGCTCACCCAGGGCGACCTGCAGACCGCGTACGAGTGGAGCCACGCCCAGGAGGACGCGATCTACCGGCTGATCCGGTACTTCCACGAGGAGTGGATCGTCCGGGTGGGCGAGGAGCAGGACGTCGCGTCGCTCGCGGAGGATCTCGGCGTCGCGACCAGCACGATGCAGGTGATCCAACGGCGCGCGCAACGGATCCTCGACATGCCGTGCATCTCGCGCGACCCGTCGCAGCCCTCGCTGTCGGCGCGCATCGTCGACGAGCTGATGGACGGGTTCAGCGTGCTCGTGGACACCAGCGGGCTCTCGTCGATGGAGGAGATCCTCGTCGCGTCGGTCATCACGCGGACCGTGCTCGATGCCTACGCGAACCTGTACCTGGAGGACAGAGACCGGTTCGCGGCGCTTCCGCCCACGCTGGTCGCGCTCGAGGAGGCCCAGCGCGTGCTGTCGCGTGTAGCTCGCTCCGACGAGAACGTGTTTCCGCGGCTCGCCCGGGAGGGACGGAAGTTCAAGGTCGGGCTGTGCGCCGTGTCGCAGCAGCCCAAGCTGATCGACGACGAGATGCTCTCGCAGTTCAACACGTTCTTCATCCTCGGCCTCGCCGACGAGAAGGACCGGAACATCCTGCGCGGCAGCTCCAAGCAGGACATCTCCGACCTCGGGCCCGAGATCCAGACGCTGATGCCGGGCGAGGCGATCGTGACCAACCTCGAGGCGCCCTTCGCGCTGCCCGCGCAGATCTACCTGTACGAGGACTACCTGAAGTCGGTGGCCGGGCCGTCGCCGTTGCCGCCCCGGCCCTCGGACGCGTCGAAGGGGTTCGCCGAGTAGATGGCGAGGCTCGTCGCGCTCGGGGACTCGCACCTCGGGCGTTCGCATCTCGCGCATCTGCGGGACGAGCAGGGCCGCAACGTCCGTGAGGAGGATTTCCTCCGCTCGTTCACGTGGGGGGTCGACGAGACGATCCGTCAGGAGCCCGACGGGTTCCTGTGGCTCGGCGACATCTTCGACCACGCTCGTCCGTCCTATCGGACGTTCGCGCAGGTCCTGGCCGGCCTGCAGCGGCTCGACGACGCCGGCCTGGGCGGGGTCGCGATCAGCGGCAACCACGACACCCCGCGGATCCGAGGGACGGGCTCGCCCTACGACGCGCTGGAACGAGTCTTCCCGGGCGTCGCGTTCGCGTGGCGCATGGAGGCGGTCCGCGCCGACGTCGGGGGGGTCGCGGTCCACGCGGTCCCACAGACGCTCGCCGAGGACGACCTCCGCGAGCAGCTGAAGGTCGCCTCGGGGGCGGTCCGGGCGGACGCGACGAACCTGCTGATCGCCCACGTGGCCCTCACGTCGCTTCCCTCGCGCGCGTACCGCGACATCAACGAGCTCGAGGTCGAGGAGTCGGCGTTCGACCGCGCGTTCGACCTCGTTGTCCTCGGCCACTACCACGCGGTGCAGAAGATCTCCAAGCGCACCTGGTATGCCGGCTCGACCGACACCTTCTCGTTCGCCGACTCGCCCGAGACCGCGAAGGGCCTCGTGGTGATCGACACGGACTCGGGAGCGGTCGACCACGTCGAGAACCCACACGAGCGACCGCTCGCGACGGTCTCGGTCGCGGCCGCGAGCCTGTCGGCGGGGGAACTGGTCGATGCCGTGGAACGCGCCGCGAAGGGCACGCCCGACGGCGCCGTCGTGCGCGTGTACCTGAACGAGGTCGACCCTGCGTCGTACCGGCAGGTCGGGCTCGAGCAGTTCCAGGAGGCGGTGCCGGGCGCGCTCTGGGTCCAGGTCGAGCCCGAGCTCGGGGCGGACGCGATGGCCGTGCAGGGAGGCCCGACGATCGGTTCGATCGAGCAGGAGTGGGTCTCCTACGTCGAGCTCCAGGATCTCGCCGGGCTCGAACGCGAGCGCGTCGTCTCCCTCGGCGCGCGGTTCCTCGAGGACGCGCGGGGCGAGAGCGCATGAGGGTGCTCGAGCTCTCCCTGCGCAACTATCGGATCTTCGAGGAGGTCGACCTCGAGCTGCCCGCGCGTGTGATCGGGATATTCGGCGTGAACGGGGCGGGCAAGTCCACGCTGATGGAGAGCATCGCGTTCGCCTGCTACGGCGTCGATGCCGCCCGGACCAAGAAGCAGGAGATCCGCACTCACGGCGTCCTCACCGATTGCGAGGTCCGGCTCGTGTTCGAGCACGCGGGGCAGCCCTACGAGGTCCGGCGGACGATCCGGGGCAAGGGCCACACCCCCGAGGCGGAGCTGTTCGGCGGCGGCATGACCCTCGCTTCGGGCACCACCGAGGTCGACGCCGAGATCCGCCGCCTGCTCCACATGGACCTGCAGGTGTTCCGCGCCTCGGTCTACGCCGAGCAGAAGCAGCTCGACGCGTTCTCCGACGTGACGCCGGGCAGGCGCAAGGAGATGGCGCTGCGTCTGCTGGGGATCCGGCCGGTGGAGGACGCCCGCAACGCGTCGCGGCGCGAGGCGAGGGCGACCAAGGAGAGCGCGGACCAGCTCACGGGCGCCGTGCCCGACGTCGCCGCGCTCGAGGCGGACCTTAAGGCCGCGAAGGACGTGGTCACGGACGCCAAGCGTCTCGCGAAGGCCGCGGCCGCCGAGCTGAAGGAGGCGGTCGCCGTCGAGAAGACCGCGACGAAGGCGTTCGCCGGATCGGACGCCGTCCGCCAACGCATCGAGAAGCTGACGGTCGAGCTCCGCGCGAAGACCGAACAGAGCGAACACGCCGTGGAGCAGCACGAGGCGCTGCTCGAGCGTGTCGAGCGGATGAAGACCGCGGTCGCGGAGCTGCCCGCGATCGACGACGAGCTCGCGGGGCTTGCCGGGATCGACGATCGGCTGCGGCTCGGCACCGCCCTGGTCGAACGGCGGGACGACCTCGCGCAAACACAGGCGCGGTTGGACGCCATGCCCGAGACCGACCGCGCGGCCGTGCTCTCGGCGCTCGAGGCCGCGGCGGGCGCGGTCGAACGCGTTCGGTCCGCCGTCGCCGGTGCCGAGGCCGAACAGGCGCACCGGTCGATGCTCCTGGAGCAGGCCCTCGAGCGGCTCGAGCGCGCGGCGGAGGCCGATCCGTCCCAGCCCTGCCCCACCTGCGGCCGCCCGCTGGGCGACGACTTCGCGTCGTACGTGAAGCACTGCAAGGCGGAGGTCGCGGGGGCGAAGAAGACCGCGGCGACCGCTGCGGCGGCGGTCAAGAAGGCGCTCGCCGAGCGGGCTCGTGCGGAGAAGGACCAGGTCGCCGCGGCGGAGGCGGGGGAGCGCGCGCGTGAACAGGACGCGCGGCGGTCGCAGCTCGCCGAACGGATCGGGTCGCTCTCGGCCGAGGTGGCCACGCTTGCGGAGCCGTTCGATGGGGCCGTCCCCGAGCTCGACGAGCTTCGGGCGAGCGCCCAACGCGCGCGAGCCCTCAGCACCCGCGCGGCGGAGCTCCGGACCGAACGCCAGCACCTCGCGCAGGCCGAACGCGACCTGGACGCCGCCCGGCAGCGGATCGAGCTCCTCGACGGCGAGCTCGCGAAGCTCGCGGGGGAGGCCGAGGGGCTCGCGTTCGACGACGCGGCCCACGAGCGCTTGCACGACGAGCTCGAGGAAGCGATCGGCGCGCTCGAGGAGGCGCGGGAGACCGAACGGGGGGCGAGCGACGCCCTGAAGGACGCCGAGAAGGCGGAGGCGGGGCTCGTCGCCGCCGTGCGTCAGGCCAAGGAGACGCAGGCGAGGGTCGACGAGCTGCGTTCGGACGCGCGGTACGTCGAGCGGGTGGCGCTGTTGCTCGAGGGGTTCCGCAACCATCTGGTGGCGCGGATCGGGCCGGAGCTCTCCCGCGAGGCGGAGGCGCTGTTCCGCGAGCTCACGAACCACGAGTACGACGACCTCAAGGTCGACGAGGAGAAGCTCACGATCCAGATCGCCGACGGTGACTCGTACTTCGCGATCGATCGCTTCTCCGGTTCGGAGATCGATCTCGCGAACCTCGCGCTCCGGGTCGCGATCTCGACGCAGCTGTCACGCCTGTCGGGGGCCGACGTGGGGATGATGGTCCTGGACGAGGTGCTCGCCTCGCTGGACGAGGAGCGCAAGGACCTCATGGTGCAGGCGCTCGGCCGGCTCTCGTCGCGGTTCCACCAGCTGTTCGTGGTCACGCACGCCGAGCAGATCAAGGATCAGTTCCCCGCGACGATCTCCGTGCAGAAGGTGGGGCGACGACGGAGTACCGCGGTCCTGGTCTAGGGCCGCGTTCGCTAGCCGAGGGCCGCGGCGGTCTCGGGATCGGCGCCATCCGCCGTGTCGGCGTTCCGACCGCCGGGCAGGAACGCCCGGACCAGGCACGTCCCGTCCGGGAGCCGCTCGGCCTTGGTCCAACCCCCGTGGAGCTCGGCGAGGAACGCCGCGGCCGCCCCGGCGGTGCCGTCCCCGTTCAGAGGGGTCCCGCCCTCGACCGAGATGAGCACGCCGTCGGGGGCTCGTTCCAGCACGAGCGCGATGCGATCACCGGTCTCGGTACGCCCGACGGCCGAGGTGAGCAGATCGTCCACCAGGCGCTCCACGCGAACGCGGTCGACCATGATCGTCGCCGGCTCGACCGCGACGTCGAGGTCGCGGTCGCCGGCGAACGGAAACTCGTCGACCACGCGGCGCACCAGCGTGTCGATCTCGGTGCTGCGGCGCTCGAGCACGAGTTCGCCGCGCGTGAGCCGATCCGCGTCGAAGATGTCGCGGATCGCGTGCTCCATCCGCTTGGCCTGCGTCATCAGTTGATAGAGCAACCGCTCGTCGTCCTTGCTCTCCTGATCGGTGGACAGGGTTCGGGCGAGTTCGAAGATCGCCGACAGCGAACGCTTCACGTTGACCGACAGCGCGTCCACGACCTCGGTGGCGGCGCCGGGGGTCATCGACGGGACCTCCTGCACGAAGGATCCGAGCTCGTCGCGATGTTCGACGGTCTCCTGGAGCCGGGCGAGCGATACCTGGGCCTCGAGCACCCGCGCTCGAGCATCGGCGGCATCGACCTCGGCCTGGGCGGCCTGCGACGCCACCTGCTCCTCGAGCACCTCGTTGCGTCGCACGAGCGCGCTCGCGAACGCCGCCGCGGCGTCGAGCTCGCCGGTGACGACGGCGAGCTTGGCCGTCAGGTCCTCGGCCTCGGCTCGCGCGGCCTCGAGCTCCGGGTTCTCGTGCTCGCGGGCGGCCTCGGTCTCGGCGGCCTCAGCTCGCTCGGCCATCTGGTCCGCACGGATCTCCGCACGCTCCGCCCGGGCGGCGAGCTCGGTGACGAGCCCCTCGGCGCGTTCCGCGCGATCGGCGAGCTCGTCCGAACGGGTGTCGCCTTCCTCGATCCGGCCGGAGAGTTCGATCGCGCGGGCCTCGGCGGCTTCGGCCCGAGTCTCGGCTCGGGCGACCTCCGCCTCGAGCGTGTCGGCCTTCGCGGTCGCGGCCTGCAGTGATGACCGGACCGCGTCGAGCTCGTTCCGCGCCCCGGCGAACTGCGCTTCGCGATCCCGCAGTTGATCCCTCGCCGTCTCGAGCGCCGCGTTCGTGTCCTCGAGCGCGGGGGTGAGGTCCGGGAGGGACTCGAGCTCGGTGACCCGCTGCGACAGTTCGGACACCCTGGCCTCGGCGCGGGTGGTGCGCTCGACGTAGTCGTCCATCTGCCTGGTGAGCGCCGTCGCCTCGGCCCGGGCCGCCTCGGTCTCCTCGTGCGCCGTCGACAGATCCGCCTCCGCGGCTTCCGCCCGAGCCTCGGCTCGCTCGACCTCCGCCGCGAGCTCTACGCCCCTGGCATCCCGCAGTTCGACCCCCGCGGCGAGTTCTGCAGCCTTGGCCTCCGCCCGTTCGACCTCCGCCCGGAGCGTGTCGCCCTTCGCGATGGCGCCCTCCAGCGACGTCCTGACGGCGACGAGCTCGTTCCGCGCCCCGGCGACCTGCTGGTCACGATCGCTCAGTTGATCCTTCGCCGTCTCGAGCGCCGCCTTCGCGTCCTCCAGCGCATGGGTGAGGTCCGGGCGGGACTCGAGCTCGGTGACCCGCTGCGACAGTTCGGACGCCTTGGCCTCGGCGCGGGTGGCGCGCTCGATGTGTTCGTCCATCCGGCTGATGAGCGCCGTTGCCTCGGCCCAGGCCGCCTCGGTCTCCTCGCGCGCATTCGACAGATCCGTCGAGACGGCGTCGAACGAGGAGCGTGCCTCGGCCGCTTGAGCTAAGGCTCGCTCCTCGTTCGACCGTGCGGTCTCGAGATCGAGCCGTGCCGCTCCGAGCGCGGCCTTCGACGCCGAGAGCTCCTTGCGAGCTTCTCCGAGCGCCGCGGTGGTCGTCTCCTGCGCGTTTCGGATCGAGTCGAGCTCGGCCTGCGTCGAGCGCACGCCCGACGAGGACGTCACCTCGGCGCGCACGGCTTCGAGCTCCGCGCGCGCGCCCTCGAGCTCCGCGCGCGCGCCCTCGAGCTCCGCGTTGCCGAGCTCCTGCTCCCCACGGACGACCTCGAGGTCGCCGCGGGAGACCACCAGCTGTTCCCCGAGCGTCTCCAGCTTCTGGAGCGCGGAGCCGAGCTCGTTCCTCGTCGTCTCGAGCTCGGCGTGGGTCTGCCGGAGCTCGCCCATGAGATCCGGTTGGCCTTCGAGCTCGCGGAGGTCGGCGTTCAGATCGAGCACCTTGGCCTCGGCGTGGGCGGCTCGAGCCGCCGACTCCTGATACCGGTCGCCGAGCTCGGTCATCTCGCGGCTGATGATCTCGAGGTTCGCCCTCGCGGCGTCCAGCTCGCCGCGGAGGTGTTGGTCGGCGCCCCGGAGCGCGTCGCGCTCGGCGGCGATCGCGTCCCGTTCCGCGGCGAGGACATCGCGCTCGGCGGCTGCAGCTTCGAGCTCGGCATCGGCAGTCCGCTGCGACTCGAGCTGCCGTTGCGCCTCCTCGTGCTGCTGCTTGATGATCGCCAATTCCGACCGCGCGGTCTGGAGCTCGTTCTCGATCAGCCGGGCGACCTCCTCGCGGACGGTCACGCCGGCCCGGAGCTCGGCCTCGGCGCGCCCCGCCTGTTCCTGGGCGGCCCGGACCCTCGAGTCGAACTCACCGATCGAGGTCTCCTTGGCGGCGAGCGCTTCCTTGGTCCGGGCGAGGTCGCTCGCCAGGCGCTCGAGCTCACTCCTCAGGTTCGCCTCCTCCGTCCGCGACGACTCGAGCTCCTTCTGCGCCTGCAGCAGGTCCTTGCGTTCCCGGCGCAGGTCGTCGACGCCGCCGAACCCGCTGGATCGATAGCTCGGACGGCCGGAGGTGCGGATGGCGGCCACCAGTGCGAGGAACGCGAGGAAGCCAGCGGCGATCGACGCGTAGATCCAGGGACGACCGGCGGACGAGGCCTCGTCCGGACGGATGACCTCGGCCACGACCGGCGACCCCTCGTCTTTGCCCGCCGCGACGGCGACGAACGTGTGCACGGATCCGCCGGTGGTCTCGGTCTGGGTCCCGTTCGACAGGACACGCGAGATCTGGTACCGGAGTCGTCGATCCTGGATGCCGATCAGGGTCGGGTCCGCCGCGAACACGATGACCGCGTCGGTGCTCCAGATCGTGATCGATTCGCTCGGGTCGAGCAGCCCGCCTTCGACGAACGAGGAGATGGTTTCGGCTCGGGCCGCGTCCATCGACCCCTCGACGTCCTCGCGCGTCAGCCTCGACGCGACGGCCTGGGCGGCATCTTCGGCCGACCGACGCGCTTCGAGCGACAGCCGGTCGTCCACCTTGCCCGCCTGCAGGTACGCGAATGCGGCCGCACCTGCGAGGGCAAGTGCGAGCACCGCGAATGCCACTCTCCGCGCCCCAACGGCAACGCTCACGCTCAGATCCTGCCTTCCGTACCTCGATCTCCGGGATCGCTCCCTGTATCGGCCGGCCGGGGGGTCGACGTAAGCCCTTCGCCGCACGAGTTCCGCGGCGGTCCGTCGGCCGGTGGACGGGCGACCGGGCGATAGGGGCGGAGCCTCCGAGTGGGTCGCTCAGCGCCCGGCGGGGTCGTTCGGGACGACCTCGGACGAGATCTCGTCCCAGGAGGTGCCGTTCCAGCGCAAGGTGGACTCGCGGAACGCGCTCGGGCAGCAATGCGGGTCGTCGGCGCGGAAGATCGCCTCGCGGACGCGGAGGTCCCGGCCCGCGATCGCGATCTGGGTGTCGCAGGTGTCTCGGCGGAAGATCTCGCTCGCGTCGTCCACGCCCGAGGCGATGACCCGATACGTCCCGCACGCGCCGCTGCCGCCCACGTCCTCGAGGCTCAGCACGTCCGCGAACGCGTCGCGGGTGACATCGCCGATATCCAACCGGATCCCCAACACGCCCTTGCGAGGCGGATCCGTGAAGGCGTACACGGCATGCCAGCTTTCGTCCTCGAACCGCTGCCACACGATGAGTCCCGTGGAGCGCTCCGGCGGGCCCTCGTCTAACCAGGCGAGGGCGATCTGGTCGTTGGGCACCGGTCCCGAGCCAACGACTGCCCCGATGGTCTGCGCCTGCGAGGTGATGCTCGAACCCGCCGGCACGAGGCTCGTGAGGTCGCCCGCGTCGATGCTCGCGAGCTCCGGGGGGTCGTCCACGATGGCCGGCATGTCTTCCGGGAGCCGGACGTCGGGATCCTCGGCGGGACTGGGATCCGGGCTCGGGTGCTCCGTGGTGGGTGTGGGTGACGGCGGTGTCTGCGTGCTCATCGTCGCGGAAGGTGAGGGGACCGGCTCATCCGAACCCGAACAGGCCGCCCCGGCGATCGCGAGGATCGCGACGAGGGGGAGGAGGCGACGCACGCGCGCATGCTACCGGCACCCCGCCGCCTAGAATCCGCACATGGAGCATCTCGAACCCCGACGCGTGGCCTCGAGCCAGGTGACGCTCGTCCAGCTGATGGAGATCACCGACGCGAACATCGCGGGGATCGTCCACGGCGGCGTCATCATGAAACTCGTCGACACGGCGGCGGGGCTGGCCGCGTTCAAGCACGCCGGCGGGATGTGCGTCACGGTCTCGATGGACGAGATGTCGTTTCTCGCCCCGAGCCACGTCGGCGATACCGTGACCGTGAAGGCCTCCGTGAACGACGTGGGGACGACCTCGCTCGAGATCGGCGTCCGTGTGGAATCCGAGGAGCTCGAGACGGGCACGAGGACCCACACCTCCAGCGCGTACCTCGTGTTCGTCGCGCTCGACGACGAGGGCAAGCCGAGACCGGTCCCACCGCTGGTCGCCGAGACCGAGGAGGAGCAACGCCGTCAGCGCGAGGCCAAGATCCGGCGCGAGACGAGGATCGCGCACCGTGAGGCGATCGCCGAGCTTCGCCGAGGCGTCTGAGAGCATGGAGACGTGAGCGACCCGTTCGGTGCCCGGGCGCAA
>Ga0224452_1000197_pt1 | contig 12268 bp, 11 predicted proteins | sample PLM2_30_b1metaG_FD_172494 | JGI IMG/M metagenome (GOLD analysis project Ga0224452, IMG submission 172494) | Groundwater sediment microbial communities from an aquifer in East River, Colorado, USA - PLM2_30_b1 | ecosystem: Environmental > Terrestrial > Soil > Riparian zone | place: USA: East...
GGCGCCGGTCTGCGAAGAGGAATCCCGCAGGACGACGCCGAGGAAGGCGTGCTCGGCCTTTCCGTTAGAGATCAGCTGCGACGCGATCGAGCTGACGGTGTTCGACGGAATCGCGAAGCCCACACCCTCGCTGCCGCCGGAGTTGCTCTCGATCTGAGAGTTGACGCCGACGACCTTGCCCTGGGCATTGAGGAGCGGCCCGCCCGAGTTGCCGTGGTTGATCGCGGCATCGGTCTGGATCGAGTTGTCGATCGCAAAGCGGTTCGGCGAGGTCATCTCCCGGTGCAGTGCGCTGACGATTCCAGAGGTGACCGTTCCCTCGAGCCCGAACGGGCTGCCGATGGCGACGACCGAGTCGCCGACGACGAGCTTGCTCGAGTCGCCGAGCGAGAGAGGGAAGAGCTCGGACACGGGCGCGTTGACCTTCAAGACTGCGAGATCGGTCGAGGCGTCGGTGCCGACGACCTGTGCAGTGTAACTCTTGCCGTTCCAGAACTTGACCGAGACCGAGCTCGCGCCCTCGACGACGTGCGCGTTCGTGACGAGGTGGCCGTCTCCGTCGTAGACGAAGCCAGAGCCTTGGCCCTGCGATGCGGTGATCTCGACGACCCCCTTGTAGGCGAGCCGGTAGATCGACTGCACGGACAGGTTGCCGCCGGCCGAGGCGGGCTGTGCGTCGTTGACCGTCACCTGCCGCACGACTGTCTTGCCGTTCCCTGAAGACAGTGCGGCATACGTTGCCGCGCCACCGCCGGCGCCGATGAGGGCGCCGGCGGCGATCGCAGCTGCCAGGGTGACGGAGGGAGTCGTTTTGGGTCTCACGGCCTCCATCTGACCAGTGTTCCTTAAGAGCCCCGTGAGACTCGGCTAAGAACTCGATAAGACCGACCATGACTCACAAACTCCTTACGGGCGTCTTAACCCGGTCTTAGGGGTCGGTGGCACCTTCGACGTCGTGGCTTCGCGGGACCTGGAACCCCAACCGACCCTCCGCTCGCGACGCTCAGGCCGGGCGGGAGCCTCCCCCTCTTCCCGCGTGGCAGTGCTGTGCGCCGTCGCTGTCGCTACCGCCCTTGTGGCAGCGGCGGCCGCGCAGTCGAGCACAACACGACGGCTGGACATCCCGTCGCGCGCGGAGATCTCGCGCGCCTCCGGCCCGATCGTCGACAGGGAGGTGTCGGCCGCGAACGTCAGTGCCGTGGCTCCCAATGGTTACTGGGGCGGTCAGTACCGAACCGCCGCCGGGGAATCGGTGACGATCTATGCATCGAACAGCTATCCAGTCGACCCGGCCCTGGGTCAGCGCTGGGCGGACTTTCTGGCTTCGCTCGTCCACGGCTCGGAGATCTCGACCGTCACGGTGCTGCTCGCGACCCCGGCGCAGATCGCGCGTTTCTGCGGCGCGGACGCGGTCGCCTGTTACAGCCCGCAAGGTGCGCTGCTGTACACCCCGGGGGAGGATCCCGGCAGCGACCTTTCCGCTGAGGCCGTGATTACGCACGAGTACGGCCACCACGTGGCGGCGAATCGGACGAACGCTCCCTGGTCGGCACTCGACTGGGGCCCGAAGCGCTGGGCATCGGCGATGCAGGTCTGCGCGAAGACGCGGAGCGGCCAGCTCTTTCCTGGCGCCGAGGATGCGGGGCGGTACAATTTGAACCCCGGCGAAGGCTGGGCCGAGACGTACCGCGTGCTCAACGAGCGCAAGGCCGGCCTCGCGGAAGCGCCGTGGCAGATCGTCACCCAGGCCCTCTACCCGACGGCGGCCGCGCTCACTGCGGCCGAGCAGGACGTAACGAGTCCCTGGCAGGCCGGGACGACGACGACGCAGACAGCTGCCTTGACCCGCACCAAGAAGACACGCACCTTCGCGGTCTCGACGCAGCTCGACGGCACGTTGAAGATGACCCTGAAGCATTCGGCAGGGATGCGCCTCTCCGTCGATGTGTTCGCATCGTCGACCCGCGCTGCCCACGTCGTCTCCGCGGGAGTCGTCTCCCGCACCTTCACGGATTGCGGTGCCCGGAGCTATCGCTTCCGGATCACCGACCTGGCCGGGCGTGGCTCGGTTAGCCTGACCGTCGCGAAGCCCTGAGCCCTCTCTTAGCCGGCTCTCACCTTCCGCGAGGACAATGGTGCCGTGAAGATTCTGGTGGTCGACGACGAACGCGCCGTGCGGGAGTCCCTCCGTAGAGCGCTTGAGCTCGAGGGTTACGAGATCGAGCTGGCAGCCGACGGCCAGGAGGCGCTCCATCACCTCGAGGCGAACGGCGAAACCCAGCCGGACGCCGTCATCCTCGACGTGCTGATGCCCACGATGGACGGGCTCGAGGTGTGCAGGAGGCTGCGCCGCGCGGGCAACCGCGTGCCCGTGCTCATGCTGACCGCGCGCGACGAGATCGAAAACCGCGTGGCCGGGCTGGACGCCGGGGCCGACGACTACGTCACGAAGCCGTTTGCACTGGAGGAGCTCGTCGCTCGGGTGCGCGCCCTGCTGCGGAGGACCTCGGCAGGCGAGGACGAGTTGCTGCGCTTCGCCGACCTCGAGCTCAATCCGGGGACTCGCGAGGTGCGCCGTTCCGGCGATCCCATCGAGCTCACCCGCACCGAGTTCGCACTGCTCGAGCTGTTCATGACCAACCCGCGCCAGGTGCTGACCCGCTCGATCATCTTCGAACGGGTCTGGGGCTACGACTTCGGCTTCGCCTCGAACTCACTCGACGTGTACATCGGCTACCTGCGCCGCAAGACCGAGGCAGGCGGGAAGCCGCGGCTGATCCAGACCGTGCGCGGGGTCGGCTACGCCTTGCGCGAAACATGAGCTTCCGGGCCCGTCTCGCGCTCGTCGCGGCGGCCGCGGTCGCACTGGCGATTCTGACCGCGTCGTTTGTAATCTACTTCGTCGTTCGAAACCAGCTGCGCGCCACCCTCGACGATTCGCTGCAGACGACCGCCGGGCAGCTGCTGACGTCCCCGGCCCACGATTTCGAGCATTTCGCGACACCGGCCGGCGAGCTCGGTGGTGCGAAGGTTTATCCGCAAGGGGTCGATGCGACCGGCAAGGTCTATCCCACCAGTCCGAATGCGGAAGTCAGGCTGCCGGTGAGCAACAACGTGATCGCGGTGGCCCGCGGCGAGCGCGGAGCGTTCTTCAGCGACGTAGACGTACAGGGAACACACCTTCGGGTGCTGACCTTCCCTTACGGACGTGGGGGCGCCGTCGAGGTCGCGCGCTCGATGACCGAAGTCGATCACTCGCTCGGCCGCATCAAGAATCTGCTCGTCCTCATTGCGGGAGGCGGGATCGCGATTGCGGCCGCCCTCGGACTGGCAGTGTCCCGAGCGGCGCTTGCTCCGGTTCGGCGACTCACTGCCGCGACGGAGAACGTGACCGAGACGGGAGACCTCTCGGACCGCATCGAAGTGGACGGACGTGACGAGCTCAGCAGGCTCGCCGCCAGCTTCAATGCGATGCTCGGTGCGCTTCAGGAGTCGTCGCGTGCGCAGCGCCAGCTCGTCGCGGATGCGTCGCACGAGCTGCGAACGCCGCTGACGAGCCTGCGGACGAACATCGAAGTGCTCGCGAGCGAGCGCACGCTTCCCGCCGGCGAACGCGAGCGGTTGCTCACGGACGTCGTCGAGCAGTTGAGCGAGATGACGACGCTGATCTCCGAGCTGATCGATTTGGCGCGTGGCGAGCAACAAGCGGCGGAGCCGGAGGAGGTCCGGCTCGATCTCGTCGCCTCCGAGGCGGTGGAGCGCGCCCGGCGCAACCGGCCGGCGGTCACATTCACGACCAACCTGCAAGAGTCGACAGTGCAGGGAGTGCCGTCCACGATCGAACGTGCGGTCGCAAACCTGCTCGACAACGCAGCGAAGTGGAGCCCGCCGGGTGGCGACGTCGAGGTTGCGGTGCGAGACGGCGAGATCAGCGTGCGCGACCACGGCCCCGGAATCGAGGAGGAAGACCTTCCTTACGTGTTCGATCGTTTCTACCGGTCCCGATCCGCACGTGGACGGCCAGGCTCGGGGCTCGGGCTCGCCATCGTCCGCCAGGTTGCGGTGGCGCACGGCGGAGAGGTGGTTGCAGAACCGGCCGACGGTGGCGGCACGCGGATGACACTCCGCCTCAACGGCAGTTCTTAGGAACTTCTTAGCGCTCTCTTAGGGCGAACTGGTTCTCTTCGCCCATGAAACTCAATCGAAAGGCCAAGATCTTTGTCGGTGCCGCTGCCGTACTGGCCGCGGCGGGAGGCGGCGTCGCGGTAGCCGCATCGCAGGCGAGCTCGCCGAGCGAGGAGAGCAAGGCGGTCATAGACGACGCAGCGAAGCAACTGGGAATTCCCTCGAGCAAGTTGAGCGACGCGTTGAAGAAGGCGCTCGGCGACCGCGTCGATGCGGCCGTCGCCGCGGGACGGATCACGAAGGCAGAAGGTGACGCGATCAAGCAGCGCATCACGTCGAGTGACTTTCCGTTCTTCGGCGGGCTTCGTCACGGCTTCGGCCATTTCCTGTTCGGCGGCCTCGAAGCTGCCGCCGGCTACATCGGAATAACCGAAGCGCAGCTTCGTACTGAGCTCGAGGGAGGTAAGAGCCTCGCTCAGGTTGCGACCGCACACGGCAAGTCTGTCGGCGGTCTGGTCAACACGCTTCTTGCCGATGCGAAGAGCAAGCTCGACGACTCGGTGTCCGCAGGCCGGCTCACGAAGGCCCAGGAGACCGAGATGCTCAACGGCTTGAAGGATCGCATCACGAACATGGTCAACAGAACCGGGACGGATGAACCACATTTCCGTTTTCGTAGTCCCACGTCTGGATTCCGCCACTTCGACGGCCCGCCAGCGTAGGTCGTCCGCACGCGTGAGCTCTCCCGGGTATCGTGCCGGGGGGTTCTGCCGTGGAGATGAGAGATCAGATCGCAGCAGTGCCCGACAAGCCGAGGCTGCGTGGTGTGCTTCACCAGGCTGCGTTCATCGTCGCGGTTGTGCTGGCGCCGCTGTTGATCGTCGGCGCCGACCGAGGACGGCCGCGCCTGGCCGCCGCCGTATTCGCCGGCTCGGTCGCCGCGTGCTTCGGAGCGAGCGCGCTCTACCACCGGGTCACGTGGACGCCGCGCGTGCGTCTGTGGATGCGCCGAATCGACCACGCCGGGGTCTACCTCTTGATTGCCGGGACCTACACGCCTGTGTCCCTACTCGTACTTAGCGGTGCCTGGCGTCCGGTCGTCCTGACGATCGTGTGGGCGGGCGCGGCTGCCGCGATCATCCTCAAGTTCGTGTGGGTGCACGCGCCGAAATGGCTTGCCGCGGCGATCGGGCTCGCGCTCGGGTGGGTTGCCGTCGTCGCGCTCCCACAGTTGATCATCCATCTAGACCCTGCGGCTGTCACCCTCCTCGTCGTGGGAGGGCTTGCGTACACGGCGGGCGCAATCGTCTACGCAAGACGGCGTCCTGACCCAGCGCCGGCGGTGTTCGGCTATCACGAGCTGTTCCATGCGCTGACGATCGTCGGAGTCGCCTGTCAGTACGTGGCGATCGCGTTCTTCATCGTTCGCGCCGGCTGACGTCGATCGGCATCGTGAGTTGCGAGGCTGCGGTGCGCCACTGTCCGCAGTCCACGCAAATCGTCGTGCCGCTCGCCGCTCTTGTGGCAGGCCAGCGGATCGCCGGAATGTTCGGCCCGTCCCCACCCAGGCAGAGGACGTGCTCGGTTTCCCGCGAGCAACCGGAGCAGTAGCGGCGCAGTCCTCGCTCCTGCCGCTTCAGATCGCTTGTTGCTCTCTCAGACACGATGCATTCTCTGACGCCGCTCGCTCAGTTGGTCGAGCTGTCCGTCTTTGCGCAACTGGAGGTCGGTGACTGCAGCTAGGAGACGCTGTGCTCCGGCCTCTGCCAATGCTGTTTCGGTCGTGGGCTCGTTCGGCACCAGAGTCAGATGGGCCGGAACCGAGCTCGTCTCATGCCTTCTCGACGCGTCGACCACTTCCCACACACCTCCCGCACGAAAGCGGGAGGACGCAGGAGCGTCACCGGGTTCGTCTAGCTGACGAACAGCTTAGCATTCGATGCCAATATCAACGGAAACCGCACTCGCACTAGATCGCGGCTACACTGCGTCGGCGCTGTAGGACCTAGCGCGGAAGCCGCTGAGGCTCCGAGGTTCCTCTTCGACTTGCGAAACCTGGCCTGAGTGCATCAGGAGAGTTCGACTCGAGCTCTCCAAACTGAATAGGAAAGTTAGGAGCACATATGTTTGCGACCGTGAGACGTTACGAAGGCATCGACTCCAGCAACATCGACGAGCTGACGAAGAAGGTCGGCGAGACTCTGGCACCGAAGCTGAGCAAGATGCCCGGCTTCAGCAGCTATTTCCTCATCGACACCGGCAACGGCGTCATGAGCTCGGTCGGCGTCTTCGAGACCTCGACGCAGGCCCACGACTCGACTCGTGTCGCATCCGAGTGGGTGCGCGACGAGAAGCTCGAGAACATCCTCCAGAATGCGCCGAAGGTGACTAACGGCGAAGTCATCGTCCACAAGACGAACGGCGCGGTCAGGGCGTAAGAGCGCTGCTTCAGCGCAGGGGAAGCCCGTATTCGCGGGCTTTCCCTCGCGCGGGGCCCAGCTCATGAAGGCGATCCCAACTATCAGGCCGGGGCCTAAGTAGGGTTCAGCCTCTGCTACGGTGAGTGTCTACAGAGCGTGTACCTGGTTGGCAATTACGCCTCCACCTACCGTTCGTGAATTGGTAGAGGAGGTGTTTTTTCAATGGCAACTGGAACCGTGAAGTGGTTCAACGACTCCAAGGGGTATGGCTTCATCTCCCCTGCGGATGAGGGTAAGGACCTTTTTGTTCACCACAGCTCGATCGTTGGTGACGGCTTCAAGTCGCTCCCCGAGGGAGCGAGGGTCGAGTTCGAAGCAGCCGAGGGCGCAAAAGGCCCCGAGGCGAAGAACGTCGTTCTTCAGTCCTAATCGGTGAAAGCGTGCGCGCGCTCTTCGGGGCGCGCGCACGTCCTGTCTTCAAGCAAGCAAGCAGGCCGCGCGGTGGTGCGGGGACTTCGTAGCGTGCGGCCGTCTCAGACTCGGATCCTCTGTCCTACACACGTCGACGGCGATGGGGCAGCGCGGATGAAAGCGGCAACCGCTGCGGATCCTCACAGCGTCCGGCGTCTCACCGCGCAGAAATCTGTGGGCGTCGGCGCAGGCGCGAATCGCGCCGCGGGACGACCGACAGCAGTGCTGAGGGTTCCGGACGACTTCGCCGGCAGGCCCCTCCTCGACGATCCGGCCGAGGCCCACCGAGCGACCTTACGCAATCGCCGCCGATGCCGGCTTTGCCGGCGTCGGCTGCCGCGGACCGAAGCGAGAATGTCGAACGCGAGCCTTGGCGATTGATAAGTGTGACGTGGACACCGTGACGCCGGCCCGTAATCGTGTAACACCAACTGGTGACATCGAAGCGATCCCGCTCCGGGGTGCATGGACGGGCAACCGGGGCATCCTTCACTCCGGCCACGAGATCGTCCGCTTCCACGCAAGCGACCTGTGGATCACCTGCGCGCTCGAGTTCCGAGGGCGCTGGCATGAGCAATGGCAGCCGCATCACTACACGTTCCTGTATTTCCACGACGAAGCGGTCTCATTCGCCGCCGGACATCGCCCGTGCGCGGAATGCCGGCGAGATAGCTACAACGCCTATCGCGCGGCCTGGGCCGAGGGGCTCGGGGTCGATGTGCCGTCGGCGAAGATGATGAACCGGCAATTGCATGGCGAGCGGATCGTTCGCGGGACCCACCGCCGACGTCTTCACCGGCTGCCTTGGGCTGACCTGCCTGACGGCACCTTCGTTCTGCTCGACACGTCCCCCGCCATCGTCATCGGTGACCAACTGACAGGGTGGACGCGCGAGGGATACCGAGGCCCAAGGGCTCGGCCAATACAGGGGACCGTAGACGTCATCACGCCGCCCTCGACCCTTGCCGCGTTACGCGCCGGCTACCGGGTCCAGATCGATGCTTCTGCGTGTGGGTGAGCCGGCGCGGGGACCGTAACCCGCAGTGGCTCGTTGACTCCGGGCCCACACAACCTCGCGCTTGTTCTCGCTTCGCGGGGTCCCGACCCACCACAGCTCGAGGAGAAGTTCCCGACCGGTGCGCTTGCCACGCTCGTCGTCCGCAGCGACAAGCTGGACCGCTCTAGGCCCGGGCGAGGCGGAGCTCGTCGATTACGTTGTACCCAGGCAGCTGGGCTGAGCTCCACCGACCCACGGGCGAGGAGGTACGTGTGACGACCGACAAATCGGGGCGCACGAGTGCCGGCATCCTGCTCTGGCGCAACAGGAACGGCCGCCTGGAGGTGCTCCTGGCCCATCAGGGCGGACCTTTCTGGGTCAAGAAGGACATCGGCCACTGGACGATCCCCAAGGGCGAGGTTGAGCCCGGAGAGGAGTTCGTGGCGGTGGCTCGGCGAGAGTTCGCAGAAGAAACCGGACACCAAGCACCCAACCACCCGCTCATCGATCTTGGCCAGGTCACACAGAAGTCGGGCAAGCTCGTGCTGGGGTGGGCAGTTCAGGGAGACCTCGACCCATCGACCGCCATGAGCAACACCTACGACATGGAGTGGCCACCGCATTCAGGCACCGTCCAGACATTCCCCGAGATCGACCGCGTCGAATGGTTCGATCTCGACGAGGCACGCCGAAGGCTGAAGGCAGCGCAGGTTCCCTTCCTCGATCGGCTTCAGGCGGCCCTTCCACTCGAACACACATAAGGATCCCCAGCCCAGAATGTTGACGGCCGCCTCCCGCAATCAACCCGACGGTGGGCCCTGAGCGGCCGACTCGATCGCCGCGTAGTCAGCGCGGGTCCCGTGAGCCAGGGAGGTCAGCTCGGTAGCCCTGTCGCACTTCCAACAAAGAGCGACGAGCTGCGCGGGATCGGAATCGTCGGCTCGACCTCGGTATCGAGTGTTGCCGGCTGATGGCGAGCGGGATTGGTGGGGTGGGGGAGAAATCGGCGCCAGCGGTGCCGGCTAGGGAGACGATTCGATTCCGAGGCGGTGGCGAAGCAGTCGCGGATCGTGGAGCGCCCACTTTGCGGCAACTCCGTGCCACGTTCCGCTCCTTTTGCGCACGTGCCTCCTGCGACCGGTAGGTTGGATTTCAGCAGCGAGAAGACGATTAGCAACGCCCGCAGCTGAGACGGGCGCTGTGCTTCCTCTCTTCTTCGTGCGGCTTTTCCCTCAGGACGTTCGGGGTCTCCCGGCGTGCGGGTGCTAGCAGCGAGAAAGGGAAGCAAGAGGTGTCCTCGGACCAGACGATCGGTGACGCGTCCGCTAGCGGCGTCCAGGACCCCGAGCGCGAGCGCGAATCGCCACTCCGGCCGCTTCAGCGCTCATACGAGTCGACCACCGACGCGCTCAGCCTGTTCCTGCGCGAGGTCGGCCGGCATCCGCTCCTCACGCCCGCCCAGGAGGTCGAGCTCGCGAAGCGGGTCGAGCGCGGCGACCTGCGTGCGAAGCAGCAGATGATCGAGTCGAACTTGCGCTTGGTTGTTTCGATCGCGAAGAACTACCGTCACCAGGGCCTGCCCTTCCTCGATCTGATTCAGGAGGGAACGCTCGGCCTGATCCGCGCGGTCGAGAAGTTCGACTGGCGCCGCGGCTACAAGTTCTCCACCTATGCGACCTGGTGGATCCGGCAGGCGGCCGCGAGGGCTCTCGCCGCGAAGGCGCGCACGATCCGGCTGCCCGTCCACATTGTCGAGCGGCTGCAGAAGATGAAGCGGGCGGAGCGGACGCTCTGGACGCAGCTCGGGCGCGAGCCGGCGCTGGAGGAGATCGCCGAGGAGGCGAACCTGCCGCTCCAGCAGGCGCACGAAGTGCGCGCGGCCGCACGGGCGAGCGCGAGCCTCGACCAGCCGGTCGGCGAGCAGGAGGACGCGCTGTTGGGCGACTTCGTCGCCGGCGACGACCCACTACCCGAGGAGAAGGCCGACGTCTCACTCCGCAGACAGGCACTCTCGCAGGCGCTGGCGGCGCTGCCCGAGCGCGACCGCCAAGTGCTCGCCCTCCGCTACGGACTCGGCGGCAGCGAGGCCAAGACGCTCGACGACGTGGGGCTTCGCCTCGGGCTCTCGCGTGAGCGGATTCGGCAGATCGAGCGCGACTCGCTCAGGCTGCTCGCAACGCTTCACGAAATGCAAGCCGTCGCTGAGTGACGCCCCCGGGGGCGGCGCTGCGCTGGCCCGAGCGCGTCCCCCAAGGACTATGGTCGCCTCAACGCTTGTTCCAGACCCGTCGGGGGCATACCCTTTCGGTGTAGCACCGACGATCTGCGCATGCTTGGCTGTGCGGCCGGCTCGATTGTGCAGCGACGATTCGCCGGACCTGATTCCAGCTGCACGCAGGAGTTGAAGATCGGTGGGAGCAAACGGGGAAAAGAAGGAGCGAGAGCGGCAAGCCGCGCTGAATCAGGCTCTACGCCGGGAGGTCAACGAACAGCGCCCTCAAAGCGGCGACGACGCCGGGGTCGTCGGATTCGTCTGTGAGTGCTCAGATCCTGCTTGTGAGGAACTTGTTTCGCTCACCATCGACGAGTACGAGTTCATTCGCCGCATCCCGATTCGTCTTGTCGTCAGACCGGGCCACGTGCACCACGAGAGCGAGCGCGTGTTGATGGAGGAACCGGGACGCTTCCTGGTCGTTGAGAAGTTCGGGCCCGCCGGGGAAGTGATTGCGCACCTCGACCCCCGCGGCCCGACGCGCAGACGAACCCGCGGCTAAACCGTCCCAGCCGCAGCCGTCACAGGCATCCCGCCACCACGGTGATCACAAGCACGGCGGGATCAGCGCCATACCAGGGAACATGTCGCAGTTACGCCAAAGTGCGACAGGTGCGCGCTCGCCTGCGTGAACCGATTACGGCTCTCAGCGAATCTGCGCCAGCAAGTTCCGGCCCGCGGCTTACAGACGAGTATTCGCCGTACGCGTTCTGGAGAGAGCGCCGGGACGGAAGGCACCGGACTCGAACCGGAACCGCTAGTTCAGCGGTCATTTCCCCCTTCTTGCGGGCTTACCTTCCATGCACGATTCTAGCCAGGGTAGTTCGCCACCAACGCAGTATGAGCCGCCTTCGCGCGACGTTGGGAATGAGAGGGACCGAACAAACCGCGACGGTGCGGCTTGCGACAGCGGAGGCGACATGTCACCGACGGATCCTTCATCGTCAACTCGGCCGCCCCTATGTACCTCGGTGCACCCTGGCGGAGAGCATTCCTCTTGCAAACGTTGCGACTGCATTCGTGGAGATCAATCGCACGTGAGGCGCGACCGTCAAGAGTAGGATGAGTTACGTTGACGATTAGGAAGCTGGCGTCGGGGTCGTGGACGTCGCCGAAACGCAACTGAAGGAGGCGTCACCGTGTCGGACGAATCGCGCGCTAAAGAAACGCCAGACAGTCGATCCGAGGAGTTGACGGACGACCACATTCAACGGCTGCTACGCAACGCAGACCGGCTCGCTTTCGGCATCCGCCCCGCCGGCTTCGTCCTGATCAGTCGCACGCGGTTGCTCGCAGCCAAAGGAATCTCGCAGCAGGGCGCCCTCCTCATTGATCAGTGGGTAGGTCGCGCGGGTGGGGGTCTCCAACCTCTCGTTCGTGCCAACCCAGAGGTTGCCCGCAGACACCATCAACGAACGACGCGACCCGACCCGATTGTTTGGGGGGTTCCTGCGCAGGCGCTAAGGCACGCTGGCGCATAGCTGCGGACGGGGTCTATCTCGCAGCCGCGCTCGAAGCTGAGCGGCTGTGGCGAACGAGTCGAGCACCCGCTCAAACACCAGCCAGCACCTGCGGCGAAACAGCGATGTCGGCTCAGCGAGCGGCAGCCGCATGAAAAGCTCTCGCGCGAGCTGCTCAGCTCGGTTGCTCGGCAGCGGGGACCCGGCCACGGTGAGCGCTCTCCTTCTCTCGGAACGTGCTCTCCCTGTCACAACGACGTCGGCGGCGGTTCCGTTACGGCAGTCACCGCCGCCAAGACGCGGACCACGCTTTTGCCTCGGGTCTGTGGGCAAAGGTAAGCCAGCGCGCAAACGTCTCCCGGGCAGAGCCTGGCGACCGGCTCTGCTTGAGAGATCAGGGCCAGCCTAGAAAATGCAGGCTTTCTCGGTACAGACGCGATTGTTTCGGTTCGATTCTCATTTGCCGCAGCTCTCAGTCGCGGAGGGCTACGCCAGGAGCTGTCGCGTTCTGACGGAGCGACAC
>Ga0224452_1000200_pt1 | contig 12233 bp, 13 predicted proteins | sample PLM2_30_b1metaG_FD_172494 | JGI IMG/M metagenome (GOLD analysis project Ga0224452, IMG submission 172494) | Groundwater sediment microbial communities from an aquifer in East River, Colorado, USA - PLM2_30_b1 | ecosystem: Environmental > Terrestrial > Soil > Riparian zone | place: USA: East...
CCACAGTTTGAATTTGAAGACGACATGCAGCGGGCTCTCGCCGAGGCAATCGATTTTCTGCCCTGCGAACAACGCGAGGTGCTCGTCATGAAAATTTGGAACGAATTAACTTTTGCAGAGATCGCCGGCGCACTCGGCATATCGCAAAACACCGCGGCGTCACGTTACCGGTATGCGCTGGCGGCATTGAGAAACACGTTGCAGCCCCAATGAACGACTTTTCTCAGATCGAGAAAGAATTGACAAAGCTGCGACCGGCGCGGCCTTCGCCTATTCTTTTCGAGCGCGTCGAAGAAGCCATGACGAATGGGAGGGCAGGCGCTTCGCATGCCATAAAACCCGAGCGGCCGCGCTACAATTGGTTGTCGCTTGGCTTCGGTCTAGCCGCAGCGGCTATTCTGGTTTTGTTCGCGGCACTCAAGATGGAGCGCCAGGAGAGCGGCAAGGAAATCGCGCAAACATCGCGTGAACCCGAAGCAGCGCCGCTATTGAACCGAGCGCAAGAATCCACTTCGACCGACAAATTTGTTCCTGCGGGCGCGACCCGGCTGGTTTACAACACGCGCGACGAAGGATTGCAGTTTGCCGGCAGCTCAGGCCAGCCGTTGCGACGTATGCGTTATCAGACTCAAGAGACGTGGCAGTGGCGTAATCCGACGACGGGCGAATCACTTCGTGTTTCTTACCCCAGCGAGGAAGTCGTCCTCATCCCGGTCTCAGGCCAATAATTTAACAAAACAAAAAACATGAAAATAAAATCCATAGCTACAATTGCAGCCATTGCCTTGCCCATTGCGGGATTTGCGCAGACACCGCCTGCGCCGCCGCCACAGCCACCTGGCCCGCATGGTCCGCCGGGGATCCCAGGCGGCCACGAAAAGGCGCCAAAGGTGCCGATGACATTTCTCGGCGTGGAGACGTCGCAAGTTCCGAATGTTGTCAGTGAACAGCTTGGTTTGACCAAGGGCCTTGGGTTGGTCGTCGACTACGTCGTGCCGAATAGTCCTGCCGCGTCAGCAGGTGTTCAGCAAAACGATATCCTTAAGATGTTGAACGACCAGATTCTGATGGAACCAACGCAACTGCGAAAACTCCTGCAGACTTTCTCCGAAGGCACTGAGGTTACGCTCACGATCTTGCGCAAGGGTCAGGAGCAAAAGATCACCGTTAAACTTGCCAAGAAAGAAATGCCGCAGCGTCACTCGATGATGCCCGGAGGAAACCACGACATGCATTGGGATTTTGATGAAACAGGCGATCTCGGCGATCAGATGCAAGAATTGAAGGAACAATTGAAAGAACAATTGGGCGACGCGCAACGCGGCATAATCCGTGGAGCAGTGATACAAGCCCATGAGGCGGCGAGACACGCGCGGGAAGATGCCCATCGTGCCGCGCGGGAGATTCGCATTTTGAGCAACGACAACGGCGCGCTCAAGGCTACAAAGATCGATCTCGGCAAAGCGCAGATCGTTTTCTGCGATGGCAAGGGCGAGATGAAATTGGAAAACCTGAATGGAAAGAAATTGCTCACGGCAAAGGACCCGCAGGGCAAATTGCTCTTCAGTGGACCGGTCGAAACGAAAGAAGATCTCGACAAAGTGCCGGCCGACGTTCGTGAGCGCTATGAGAGATTAAAGCAGAATGACTTGCCGGCAGTCGCGCCGCGAGCCGACGTCGACAACGGCGAAGATGCCGATGACGATGACGATGACGATGATGACGATGAAGGAGCAGGTCCTGAACCATCGTCAGAACAAGTTTCGCTCGGATCATTGTTGCCCACGACGCTGCTCTGAATTCAGTCAGATTTGAGGCAGAGGAGGAACTCCGCCGAGCACCTTAACCTGGTGTGGCCAGCCGCTCGGCGGAGTTTTCCTTTTCTGTGATGCTGTAGTGTCCGCTGTCCCAGCGGAGGAGCCTTAAGAAAATGCGCTGAGGACAGCGCACTCTACAGCACGCAGTGTCCGCTCCCTCGCAACGCGGCATTTTCCTTGCCGCGATAAATCGGCGCGCTATAACGGAAGCGCGTAATGATGCGGGCCTTTTTTCTTGTCGGGTTCGTTGCGTTGTTTTCTCCACTGCACGCGCAAACATCGTCGCCTTCCGCTTCACCTGCCCGCAGTGCCACAGCATTGCAGGCGGCGCCTTCACTCGAGCAGCGCGTCGCTGACCTTGAAGCTTACGTAAATAATTCAGCCCGCGGCGCGGACACCGGCTCGCCAGTGACCTCGAACGTCGCGGGGCCCGGCCCTGGCCACAATGCATGGATGATGACGTGCGCCGCGCTGGTGCTTTTCATGACGTTGCCGGGGCTGGCCCTTTTTTATGGTGGCCTCGTCCGCGCGAAGAATGTCTTGTCGATTCTCGCTCAATGTCTCGGGATTGCCGGCCTGGTGACGATCCTCTGGTGGGTGGCAGGTTATTCTCTCGTTTTTTCACGTGGGTCGCCCTTCATTGGTGGATTGAAATTCGCTTTTCTGGACGGCGTCGGCGTCCGACCGAACAACGACTATTCGTACTGGGTTTCGCAGAATGTATTCGCCATGTACCAACTGATGTTCGCCATCATCACGCCGGCTTTAATCATCGGGGCCGTTGCCGAAAGGATGAAATTCGCGGCCGTGCTTGTGTTCGTCGGCGTCTGGATGTTCGCGGTGTATTTTCCAATCGCCCACATGGTGTGGGGAATCGATGGCTGGATGAATGGGGTCTGGAATCCGGCCGCAAAGATTACTGCAATCGATTTTGCAGGCGGAACCGTCGTTCACATGACGTCCGGTTGGTCCGCGCTCGTCTTGTGCATTCTTCTTGGGCACCGGCTTGGGTTCAGAAAGGAAATCATGGCGCCGCACAGCATGGTGCTTTGTATGGTCGGCACCGGTTTGCTTTGGGTAGGCTGGTACGGTTTCAATGCGGGAAGCGCTCTTGCGCCCGATGGGATCGCTGCAAACGCGTTTATGAGCACCACGCTTGCGACGGCAGTGGCTTCATTTACCTGGGCCATGCTCGAGTATGCGCTGCGCGGCAAACCGAGTGTGCTCGGGTTCTGTTCGGGAGCAGTGGCCGGACTGGTCGTAATCACCCCAGCCTGTGGCTATGTCGCTCCGAGTGGCGCAGTGATTATCGGAGTGGCTGCGGGCATCGTCCCGTTTTTTGCGTGCACGAAATTGAAATCCTGGCTCGGTTATGACGATGCGCTCGATACGTTCGGGATCCACGCAGTAGGCGGGACACTCGGTGCATTTCTCACTGGTTTGCTGGCGACTGCGGCTGTGAACCCAAATCTTTCGTCAACCATTGCCGGACCACCAAATCCTGCGACGCAAAACGGTCTTGCTCGGATTGTTGGTCACACGTTGTGGATCGAACAGTTAAAAGCAATTATCGTCACAATCGTGTTGGCGGTGGTCGCAAGCGCGATCATCGGTGCAATCGTCAGAGGCGCGATCGGTTTGCGCATCCCCCCTGAGATCGAGCGACAGGGACTCGACATCAATCAACACGGCGAAGAAGGGTACATCACTTCGTGAAGACTTTGAAGCGGCGCCAGTTGTTTTACGAATGAATCAAGATAGAGAACATCTGCGGTTGCTCGCGATTTTTCATTACGTAGGCGCTGGCCTGGCCGCGCTGTTTTCTTTATTCCCGCTCCTATACACCACCATCGGCGTGATTTTCATATTTGCTGCGCGGCATCCGGCGGCGGCCGGACCGAAACCAGGTGAAGAGCTGCCGCCTGAATTTCTTGGCTGGATTTTTGCCATCGTGGGTTTGCTTTTGTTTTTACTCGGGATCGCGATGGCCATTTGTATTTTGCTTGCCGGACGATGCCTGTCCCGCAACAAGCATTACACCTTTGCACTGGTAATGGCTTGTATCGAATGTCTCTTCATTCCTTTCGGAACAATTCTCGGGGTTTTTACGATTATTGCGCTCTCCCGCGACTCGGTAAAAGCCCCCCGACTTCAGTTTGAAATTTGCACGGCTGTAGCCTCGAACGCTTTCGGGGCTGTCATTAGCGGACCATATAATGCGCTGAGGACAGCGCACACTACAGCATTAGCGATGCAGCATCAGCGAACACCGCGCCACCTTAGCAGTGCCGCATCGGGCTGCCGTCAGAGCAACTCGACGCCAGCACTCACTGCCCCCCCGCCCCTGAACCTGAACGTGCTGGCGCTTGCAGTTGTTGCTGACGTAGTGCTTCGGCACTGCCTCGCTTAACGTTTAACGCGCCGGCGGCTCCACTGCCGCTATCGTCAACTTCGACCCAGCGGCCACCCGTATGAGAACCCGTGGTCGGAGGCATCCAGACCATGTGCTTTCCGCTTTTTGCAGCTGTATTTGGCTGCGTTGCCGCTACCGGTTTCAGATCAAAATTCAGCTGTGTCGCCTGATCTGATTTGGTACTCGTATTCATGATGGACGCTTTCACGGCGCCATTCACTACGAGCGAAACGCGGTAAACGCCCGGCTTTAGCCCCTGTGAAATATAACGACCCTTCGCATCGGTCTTGACCGTATTGAAGAGCTGCTTGCCGTCTTTAGACTCGATTCGAACATCCGCACCCTTTATCGCTTGCCCTTTTGGATCTTTGACGATCCCCTGAATGGATGCTGGTCCAGCCCAAGCGCTCGCAATGCAGAGAAACAACCCCACAAACCCAATCTCCAATGATTTAATAAACATAGATGAATAAAACATAATGGTTCATTAAGTCCTACAGGAAAAAAGAGGCGAAGTTCCAAAATAATTTGCTGAATGAGGGAAAAGCCGAAGTTTCCGCGAGTGGACTATTGCTGTAGCCGCCTCTGTGAGGCGCGTCCGCGTGGCACACACGGCCATGCCTACAGATTAGAAGCGTTTTCTCAAAGCGACGTACCAAGTACGACCCTTGATGTTGGTCGTCGCTTCGTCGTAGCCGTTTTCAAAATTACCATCTACGAGCGGTGTATGTCTCCATGTTGGATTCAGCATGCTCATTTCCCTTGTCGTCGACTTCGACCCAAGCACCGCCGAGATGGCTTCCGGTGCGATTTGGCACCCACACCGTGTGCTTTCTGCCCTTTGCAATATTACCTGCTTGGGACGTTGGCTTGAAATCGAAATTGAGCTGAGTCGGTTGATTCGCCTTGGTCTGTGTGTTCATGATCGACGCCTTGACCGCGCCATTCACAAGCAATGTTACCCGGTAAACGCCCGCTTCCAGGCCCTGTGAAATATAGCGGCCCTTTGGATCGGTCTTAACTGTGTTGAACACCTGTTTGCCGTTCCGCGATTCGATCCGAACGTCTGCGCCTTTAATCGGTTCGCCTTTTGCATCTTTGACAAACCCCTGGATGGACGCTGATCCGTCCGCTGTAATTTTGTTCGTTCGCGGAGCGGCTTCCGATGCGTGATAACGCTCGCTCGTAGCGACTCCCGTCCCAAGGGGACCAGGGGTCACGTCCGCTGTAATTTTGTTCGTTCGCAGACCGGGTTCCAATGCGCGATCACGCGCACCGGTGTTGAACGCCGTCTCTGGAGGCGCAGCGGTCACGTCCGCTGTAACTTTGTCCGTTCGCAGACCGGGTTCCAATGCGCGATCACGCGCACCGGTGTTGAACGCCGTCTCTGGAGGCGCAGCGATCACGTCCGCTGTAATTTTGTTCGTTCGCAGACCGGGTTCCAATGCGCGATCACGCGTACTGGTGTTGGATCCCGTCTCTGGAGGCGCAGCGGTCACGCGAGTGTCCGGGCGGCGTCGGTCGAAATCTCCTGGAGATGTGTAATCCGGAACTGTGAATGGATCAGATGGATTCTGTACGGGCACGCTAATGCCCACACCGCTTACTCCTGTCGGATGAGTTACATCCGTGAAAAGTCCCTGTAGATAACGGTCGTTTACGTCACTGCCGGGTTGTTCGTGGGCGGAAACTCGAACGCCGAACTTCATCTTGAGCGCGTCAACGATAGACCGGGCGATTTCGTCTTGGAGTGCAAATGCGCCGTCCAACTCGCGATCATAAGTTTCGGTCCACACGCGAAAACCGTTTCGCGCGTCAGTCAGTTCGGCTGTCACACGAACGCGATTACCCCGGCGCTGCAAACTTCCTTCAAGCACATTTCCAACGTTGAGTTTTTCTCCAACCTCCTTTGTGTTCTTTCCTTTCAATGAGAATGACGAAGTTCGGCCGGCCACGCGCAAACCGTCAACCTGCGCCAACGTATCGAGAATCTCCTCGCTTATGCCGTCACACAAATATCCCTGATCTTTCGTCTCGGTAGAATCGGTAAATGGTAGAACAGCGATACTCCTGTCTGGGGGATTAAACTGCGACGCTCGAAAGAGTTCGCCGCGAAATAACCAAACCGCAGCCGCGCCTAAAAGGAGACCGGCTGTCGCTGCTCCAACCAATTTGGGATTACGACGCGACCAGCGCCAGATCCGCGCTGGAGGTGAAACCCGGCGGGCGAGGATTGGACGGCCGCCGAGCCAGCGTTCCAGATCGGCTGCGAGGTCTCCGGCGGACTGGTAGCGCGCTTTTGGATCGCGCTCGAGACACCGCGCACAAATGGTTTCTAAATCCCGATCGAGCGACGGCGCGAACGAACGCAGTTTCGGTGCAGGCGCTTCCGATGCCTGCCGAATCACAGAAAGCGGATTGGAACCCATGAATGGTGGACGTCCGGCAAGCACGTTAAACAGAACTGCGCCGAGACTGTAAACATCTGCAGCCGGGATAAAATCGGCGGCTGAACCATTTGCTTGCTCAGGGGCAATGAAACCTGCGGTTCCGAACGTAGTCAGCGATCTTGTAAGATCGTTGTTCCCGTCCAGCAGCTTCGCCAAACCGAAATCGCTGACCAGTGGCTCGCCTCGATCGTTGAGCAGAATGTTTCCCGGTTTGATGTCGCGATGAAGAATTCCTCGGCTATGGGCATATTCAACCGCGCGGGCGACCTTCGTCATGAGTTCCACACACTTTCGCGGGTGGTTGCGCAGAGAAGCCGCGTTCTCGTGCAAGCTTCCCTTCTCCGCGAGTTTCATACTGAAAAACGGCAGGCCGTCCTCGCTTTCGCTCACTTCATAAATCGGAAGGATGTTCGCGTGATCCAGACTGGCCACCGCCTGTGCTTCTCGTCGGAAACGCTGCAACGCTCCTTGTGAATCAGCGCGATAACTAAGGATGCGCTTTACCGCGACGATGCGCCGGGAATGTCGTTGCTTGGCGCGATAGATCACGCCCATGCCGCCGCAACCGATTTGCTCGAGAATTTCGTAATTTCCCAGCCGCCAGGGCTTGTCGCGCGCGTCCAGCTCGTCGAGTACGGTTTCATAAACCGCCTTCGATACCTCGCCACCCGTTTCCAATCCCTTAGCCAGCAGGCAGCTCACGCAAATTCCGGTGTCGAGTCGCATGGTTGCTCCACACTTCTCGCATTTTGCCGGCTCTTTGGCCGCGCGATGGAGCGAATCAGCGGCCGGCTCCGAAGTCTTCATCAGGCCTATTCGGTTGCTGCTGCGAGAGCCGCACACAAGTAGCGGATCTCGTCGTCCACATCGGCGGGATTTTCGACCGTGCCCGAAACTTCAGCTCGCAACAAACACCGATAGCGTTGCCGCATGTTGTGCAGCTGTTTTTTCACGGCCGCTTCCGTAATTCCGAGTTCCGCAGATAGGTTGGCGTACGACAGTTCATCGCGTTCGTCTGTAATATTGGAGCTTAGTGCTTGGAAAAGCCACAGTTTACCTTTGCTGTCGCATTCTTCCCGCAGCCGTTGAAACGCATGTTCCACAACCGTCGTCGCCCAAGTGAGGTCGAAGATGCGCTCCGGGGCCAAGGAGTCGAGTGCTTGAACCGGGATGGATAATTGCGGCGGCGCTTCCGCGACCCAATCGTCCCAGGAAATAAATTCCACGCCGCCGCCCCGTTTGAGAGCATGAGTTTTCTCCGCGGCGTTAATGAGAAAATTTTGGAGCGACCTCAGCAAGAGCGAACGAAACCGCCCGCGGTTACGATCGGCGTGTTGCAACCAGTTATTCCTCAGAATGGTCACAAAAAAGTCCTGCGTGAGGTCCTGCGCGTCCTCGACAGAATAGCCGCGTGCGCGGACAAACGAGAAGATAGGTCGCCAATAAGTTCGGCAAAGCTCCGCGAGCGCGTCACGTGCCTTCTGCTCTTCCCCGTTTGCGGCGGAAAGGATCAGACTCCAGCGGGTAGTTACAAACTCACGCGGTTCGCCTGCACCCTGCTCGCCGGCGTTCCCGTTCACGAGGGAACATTGTGGTTCTCCCCTCTTCTATACAAGTATAAAATGCTAGATGTACCGTCCGCCGTAGCCGTTTTCTCGCGCGTCGATGCGACATTGGCCCGCTGCAGTCGCTAATTAATTTTCTTTCGGGAGAAGCGGTCTTAGACAGTCTGCCGGCGGAAGGGCTCGAACCCAGACGCGCCTGCGGGAAATGTCATGCCGAGCGAAGTCGAGGCATCTCTCAGTTTTTTTGGGAGCACACAAACGAGCTCACGTTTTCAAACATCCAACGCCCAACATCCAACGTCTAAAGCTCAATGAAAACCCTTGCCGGCGGAGGGGCTCGAACCCACACGGCCTTGCGGCCACTGGATTTTGAGTCCAGCGCGTCTGCCAATTCCGCCACGCCGGCTTTGTAACACAGGCATCTTGCCTGTGAGGCGCGCGGGCTTCCGAGCCTGCGCCGGGGCTAACTTCCGATAAGTTCGAGCGCTCGCAAGCCGCGCGTCGGTCCGAGAATTTCGCGAAGAATTATCGCATCGCGAATCGCCAACGGGGATGCCGATTGACTCCACCGGACGCGCGTTCTGATTGCTAAGCCGCATCACAGGGACGGAGCGTTTCGATGTGCCCGCCGAGGAAAAGCTGAGTTTAGTGAAAGCGTTGCCAAAGGAGAGACAGCTCGTCACGGAGCCATAGCGCTGCGTCTACCTACTGGCTACAGTGCCTGACCCGGGTCATATACCAGACGTTTTCTTGCACACCCCCAACCACCGAATCGTCTTCTATGATAATGACTTCACCACTAAATGGCGGCGCGGGTTTGGCCGGAAAAAGCGGTCGTAAAACTGCGAATGCTTGCGATACAAACGCAAGCGAAATGAGTGCAGACACTACCGCACACTTCATTTTCGTTGCCAGGAATACCTTCATAAAAGTCTCCAACATTGTGGTTCAGTAGGTAATTTGTTTTTCGAGATCAATTTCTTCTGCCAAAAGGTTTGCCTCGAAAATTCCAGTTGCCACGCTTGCACAATATCGCGCAGTCTCCGCGCTTACTTGTTCGCCAACAGCAACGGGCATCTTTGAATCCAAATCATAAACAATAAAGGTTTTCATTTTTTCCAAATTCCTTTCCACTGATGTACTGCGGGAAATCCGGCGCGAGGTTACGAGGAAAAATGCAGAAGCGCGCGTGAAGATCTTTGCGCAGGCAGATCTTGTAAATGCGCAAACTCCCTTTCGTAAGGTTCCAGTTTCATTACCGGCTAATCTCCCCGATGTGAAAAACATGGTCGATACGCCCGGTTGCTGATGCGTTGACGATTGAAAAGGTTGAATGAAAGCAAACGCTTCCCCGACCACTCCGGTGCCGCGTCAACACCGTCCGAGTGTCTTGCGGCTGAAAGGCGAAATCGATCTGCACGTTTCGCCTGCTCTCACAGAGTCACTTAATGCAATGACGAAGAAAAAACCGGAACGTATAGTGATAGATCTTTCCGGCGCGACTTACATCGATAGCTCGGGCTTGGCAGCCCTTATTCTAGCCATGCAAAGAGTTGAAGCCTATGGTGGCAGGTTTTTCCTGACTGGTCTGCACGAAACGATGCGCTCGATTTTCGAAACTTCGCGGCTTGATCAAATATTTCAGATTTTCCCAGATGTAGATGCAGCACTGGCGGCGGGCTGACCCTGACTTAACGTAGCCCGACGGCAGACGCCGCCGATTTAATCCGCATTTACGACGCGGAGGGAAATGTCATCGATTCGGCGTTGCCGGTGTCCATAGGCAAAGGAGGCGCCATCCTAGTGTTTGCGAACAGATCGGAGATCACCGCCCACTTAGACATACCGTCGTGCCAATACAACGTGTCCTTGGGAAGTTGGCCGCGGTTCCACATTTCTTGTAGTTGCGCCTTATCGTAAGGCCCGCCTCGTTGCCCCTGCATGTAGACGTATATGTCCACGGTTTTTCAGTTCATTCCGGGGGAGAAACGGACAAAGGATCAAAGACTTGGGTTCGGATTCAGAAGCTGTTTTGGTCGCCCCCGTTCCATAAAACTTTCCAGAAATTGTTGAAGACGTACGAGACGAATCCATTTCACCGTGGCCAGTCATCGGCAGTTCTACCGTGATCCCAGGCGCGGGAAAGACTTGCTGAAATTGGCAACGAGATAGCAACGACGGCATCTTTACCTCGCGGAATCATGGATTTGATCCAGTGGGTCTGCCAAATTCCGCCACGCCGGCGTGGTGTCGCAATGGAGTGCTGGAGTGAAGGAGTAATGCGACAATCTAACCAGAGTGCAGCGGTTCAGTACTCCATTACTCGACCGTCATCAAATCGGGCGCTCGCAAACCGCGCGGCGGACCGAGAATTTCGCGAACAATCACCGCACCGCGGAGGCCCATTGGTGATCTGAGCAACGTCGCAACATCGATATTACGGGCCGATGCCGCAATCTGCGGTCGTGTTCTATCTTCGGGTACAGTCTCTCTAGTCAGACCAGGAATCGGTTCCGGCGGTGCTCCCGTTTCATGCACTGCGAATATGACCTCGCCCAAAGGCGGACGCGTCTGTTTTGGTTGCGCTGGAGGTGATGCGACGGAAGGAGGAATTTGAATTTCTTGCGGCATGTCCGGCGGTCGCGTTACCAGTGGGGGCAGGGGCGAGCCGAGCGGTGGCACGTGCGGAAGCACTAGTGGCTTGCGATAAGTTGGACGCTGGGCAACCGGCGGTGGCGGCCGGGATGCGGACGGCTGACCAAGCGCTTCCAGAAATTTGCGAATGCGTTCTTCATCCGACTCTATCGGTGCGCGCGGAATTGGCTTCGGCATTCGAGGCGGAGGTTCTGACGTTCGTTTCGTCTCGTCTGTGCTTCCCTTCCGGGCCGCTCTCCCTAGCAACTGGAACAAACCGGCTACGACGACAAGCAAAAGGAAAAGCAGATTTTCGAGATGGACTGCAAGCATGGGTTACGTTTCCGTTGAAGGGTTAAAGCGTTGAAGCGGCAAAGCAGGGAAGGCTATCGTTGTCATGTTGAGCGAAGCGAAACATCTCAGATTGTGGTCTTATGGTTTGGCGGAAGAATTGATCAGAGATTCTTCTCCCGCGGCTGCGGGATCAGAATGACAGTTCCTTTAATAACAATTTACCATTTAACGCTTTAACGAATCACGTTCCGTCTGTCCGCGGCTTGTCTCCGCCGGCGATTGATTCGCGCATGGAGGTATCAGCCTGGACATTTTTCATTCGGACGTAATCCATAATCCCGAGGTTTCCCGAGCGAAATGCATCTGCCATTGCCTGCGGGACGAGCGCTTCAGCCTCGACCACTTTGGCGCGCATTTCCTGCGTCTTGGCGCGCATTTCCTGCTCGACGGCCACCGCGGCCGCGCGGCGCACCTCGGCTTTCGCTTGCGCGACGCGTTTGTCTGCCTCGGCTTGTTCAGTCTGCAATTTAGCGCCGATGTTGTCGCCGACATCCACGTCAGCGATGTCGATTGAAAGAATTTCAAAAGCCGTATTGCTGTCCAAGCCTTTGGCCAGAACGGTCTTGGAAATGCGATCGGGATTCTCCAGCACTTCTTTGTACGAATGGGCAGAGCCAATTGCGCTCACAATTCCTTCGCCGACGCGGGCGATAATCGTTTCCTCAGTCGCGCCACCGACGAATCGATCCAGATGCGAACGCACTGTGACCCGCGCTTTGACTTTCACGCCGATCCCGTCCTGTGCGACGCCGTCAATCGTTGTGCGACCCATGGTAGGGCTCGGCGCGTCAATTACTTTTGGATTGATGCTCGTGCGTACCGCTTCCAACACAGTCTTGCCAGTTCCTTTCGTGGCGAGGTCGATGGCGCAGGCACGGTTGAAATCGAGCGTAATGCCGGCCTTGTCGGCGGCAATTAAGGCGAGAACCACATGGCTCACGTCACCGCCCGCAAGGTAATGCGCTTCCAGTGGATCGCTCCGAACGTCCAGACCGGCTTT
>Ga0224452_1000211_pt1 | contig 11961 bp, 11 predicted proteins | sample PLM2_30_b1metaG_FD_172494 | JGI IMG/M metagenome (GOLD analysis project Ga0224452, IMG submission 172494) | Groundwater sediment microbial communities from an aquifer in East River, Colorado, USA - PLM2_30_b1 | ecosystem: Environmental > Terrestrial > Soil > Riparian zone | place: USA: East...
GAGGCCCGGTACCTGCAGCTGCTCGACGGCGTCGCCACGTTCGAGACCAGCGGCCGCTCGATGTCGATGTCGGACGCGGACGGGACGCCGGTCCTCCAGTTCATGCAGGGTTGACCCTCAGGCCAACCTCGCCCGGATCGAACGCAGCCGCTCGGTCTCGATCAAGGCTCCGGCGCGTTCGAGGTCGGCCGCCGACGCCATGATCGCCGCTCGGTCTCGATCAAGGCTCCGGCGCGTTCGAGGTCGGCCGCCGACGCCATGATCGCCGCTCGGTCTCGATCAAGGCTCCGGCGCGTTCGAGGTCGGCCGCCGACGCCATGATCGCCGCTCGGTCTCGATCAAGGCTCCGGCGCGTTCGAGGTCGGCCGCCGACGCCATGATCGCCGCTCGGGCCTCGTCGGTCCTGAGCACCTCTTGCAGCAGCTCGGGGTCCAGGCGCTCGCCGAGGCTCGTCGAGCTGGTCACGTCCGCGAACAGGATCGTCACCAGACGCCGCTCCTGACCCGGGGAACGGGTTCGAGCGGTTCGAGCGCCGAGCCGCACGCGGGACAGAAGCGGGCCTCGACCGGCACCTCGGCTCCGCAGGTGGGACACGACGGAACGAGCGACGACCCGCACGACGAACAGAAGCGGGCACTGTCGGGGTTCTCGACGCCGCATGCGGCGCAGGTCTTCACGGGCGCGAGTGTACGACCGGGTACGGACGCCGAACGCGTCGGCGCGTGGCCCGCCGAGCGACCGGATGCGATGCGGGCATCGCTTAGACTCCGCCCATGAACGTGCCCGAGAAGCCGTCGATCGAGGGCCTCGAGGCCAAGTGGGACGAGTGGTGGGAGGCCGCCGGCACCTACCGGTTCGACCGGACCAGGCCCCGCGAGGACGTGTTCGCGATCGATACGCCGCCGCCCACGGCCAGCGGCAGCCTGCACATCGGCCACGTCCTCTCGTACACACACACGGACGTGATCGCCCGGTTCCAACGTATGCAGGGCAAGACCGTGTTCTACCCGATCGGTTGGGACGACAACGGTCTGGCCACCGAGCGACGGGTGCAGAACTACTTCGGCGTCCGGTGCGATCCGACGCTTCCCTACGACCCGAACTTCGATCTGGACGCGCTGGACCGACCCGACGGCGACCTGGCCGCGGTGTCGCGCCCGAACTTCATCGCGCTCTGCGAGCGGCTGACGGCCGAGGACGAAAAGGCGTTCGAGGCCCTGTTCCGGCTGTCGGGCCTGTCGGTCGACTGGAGCTACACGTACACGACGATCGACGAGCGTTCGCGCACGGCGTCCCAGCGCTCGTTCGTCCGGCTGCTGCAGCGTGGGCTCGCGTACCAGTCCGAGGCGCCAACGATGTGGGACGTCGACTACCAGACCGCGCTCGCGCAGGCCGAGATCGAGGACCGGGAGATCGATGGTGCCTACTACCGGATCCGGTTCGACCTGGCCGACGGCCCGGGCTCGGCCGAGATCGAGACGTCGCGCCCCGAGCTGATCCCCGCATGCGTGGCTCTGGTCGTGAATCCCGAGGACGAGCGCTACCGGGCGCTGGTGGGCACGAACGCGGTCACGCCGTTGTTCGGCGCCCAGATCCCGATCCTCGGCCACGAGCTGGCCGAACCCGATAAGGGAACCGGGATCGCGATGATCTGCACCTTCGGCGACATCACCGACGTCACCTGGTGGCGCGAGCTGAAGCTGCCCACGCGGGTGATCGTGCAGCGAGACGGGACGATCGCGCCGCCCCGATGGGGCGAGTCCGGTTGGGAGACCGCGACCCCGGAGGTGGCGGTCCGCGCCCAGGCCGAGCTCGAAGGGCTCACCACGAAGAAGGCTCGTACCCGGATCGCCGGGATGCTGGCCGAGTCGGGGCACCTGATCGGCGAACCCAAGCCCGTCAGGCACGCGGTGAAGTTCTACGAGCGAGGGGAGCGGCCGCTCGAGGTGGTCTCGAGTCGACAGTGGTTCGTGAGGACGCTCGAGTTCCGCGAGGAGCTGCTCGAGCGCGGCCGCCAGCTCCGCTGGCACCCCGCATACATGGGCGCGCGCTACGCGTCGTGGGTCGAGGGGCTGAACGGCGACTGGTGCGTCAGCCGCCAGCGGTTCTTCGGCGTGCCGTTCCCAGTCTGGTACCGCCTCGACGAGGACGGGAACCCCGACCACGAGCACATGCTCGTCGCGGACGAGGCCCGCCTGCCGGTCGACCCTTCCTCGGACGTCCCGGACGGGTTCACGCAGGAACAGCGCGGCAAGCCGGGAGGCTTCGTCGGCGACCCGGACGTCATGGACACGTGGGCCACGTCGTCGCTTACCCCACAGATCGCAGGCGGGTGGGTCGAGGACGATGACCTGTTCGCGCGAGTGTTCCCGATGGACCTGCGACCGCAGGCGCACGAGATCATCCGCACCTGGCTGTTCTACACGGTGCTCAAGTCGCATCTCGAGCACGGCGTGTTGCCTTGGACCGACGCCGCGATCAGCGGGTTCGTCCTCGACCCCGAGCGCAAGAAGATGTCGAAGTCCAAGGGCAACGTCGTCACGCCGGCGGAGCACCTGGAGCAACACGGCGCCGACGCCGTCCGTTATTGGTCGGCGAGCGCCCGCCTGGGCATCGACGCCGCGTTCGATGAGCAGCAGATCAAGGTGGGCCGCCGCCTGGCGATCAAGATCCTGAACGCCTCCCGCTTCGTGCTGACGCTGGAACGCCAGGAGGGCGCGATCACCGAGGGGCTCGACCACTCGATGCTGGTCCAGCTCGCCGGCGTCATGGAGCTCGCGACGTCCGGACTCGTGGAGTACGAGCACGCCCGCGCCCTCGATCTGATCGAACGGTTCTTCTGGGGCTTTACCGACGACTACCTCGAACTCGTCAAGGGGCGGGCGTACGGGTCGTTCGGGTCGGGCGCGGCAGGGTCCGCGATCGGCGCGTTGCGGCTGGCGCTCTCGGTCCTCCTGCGGCTGTTCGCGCCGTTCCTGCCCTACGTGACCGAGGAGGTCTGGTCGTGGTGGCGCGAGGGCTCGATCCACCGCGCGGAATGGCCGGACCCGAAGGAGTTCGAGGCCGCGAGTGCCGACCCCGCCGAGTACCAGGTCGCGGCCTGGGCGCTCGGCGAGATCCGCAAGACGAAGGCGCTGGCGAAGCGTTCGCTCCGGACGGACGTGGACCGCGTCGTCATCCGCGAGACGCCCGAGCGTCTGAAGATCCTCCGCGGCGTTGAGCGGGATATCGCCGAGGCCGGGAAGGTCCGTTCGTTCGAGTACGTCGAGGCGACCGACCCCTCGGTCGAGGTCGACCTGGCGCCGCAGGACTGAACCGTGCGGTTCGCCGACGCCATGGCGGAGCTCCAGGGCCGCCAGCCCGAGCACCTGCCCGAGCCGGACCTGGAGCGGATCCGGGCGCTCGCGACCCTCCTGGCCGACCCGCAGCTGACCTACCCCACGATCCACGTGACCGGGACCAACGGGAAGACGACCACCGCGCGGCTCGCCGCAGCGATCGCCTGTGCACACGGCCTGACCACCGGCCTGTTCACCTCGCCCCACCTCGCCTCGGTGACCGAGCGGTTCGAGATCTGCGGGGACCCGATGGCCGAGGAGGCGTTCGGCGAGGAGTTCGAGCACCTGCTCGCCTACCTGCGGACGGTGGACGAACGGGTCGGTCGCGTCACGTACTTCGAGGCGCTCACGGCGCTGGCCTACCTCTCGTTCGCCGACGCCCCCGTCGCGCTCGGCGTGTTCGAGGTCGGGATGGGGGGGACGTGGGACGCGACCAACCTCGTGTCCGGCGACGTGGCTGTGCTCTGCCCGATCGGACTCGACCACCCGCAGCTCGGCTCGACGATCGCGGAGGTGGCGGGGGAGAAGGCAGGGATCATCAAGCAGGGCAAGGTCGCCGTGGTCCGCGAGCAGACGGACGAGGCGCTCGAGGTGATCGAGCGACGGTGCGAGGAGCAGATCGCCACGCTCCTGCTCGAGGGGCGCGAGTGGAGGCTGGACGAGCTCACGCCGGCAGTGGGGGGACAGGCCATCGCGATCCGGGGTCTGCACGCGACGTACGACGACATCCTCCTGCCGATCTACGGGGAGCACGCGGCGCACAGCGCGGCCGCCGCGGTCGTCGCGGTTGAGGCGCTGCTCGAACGCCCCCTGGACCGCGACGCCGTCCGGCTCGCGCTCGGCGCCGCGACCTCACCCGGGCGGCTCGAGGTGGCGGCCCGCCGGCCGCTCGTCATCTTGGACGGTGCCCACAACCCCGCCGCGGCTCGCGCGCTCGCCGAGGCGTTGCCGGACACCTTCACGTGGGACCGGTTGCACCTGGTGATGGGCGTGTTCGCCGACAAGGACCTCGACGGCATCGTCGGACCCCTCGCCCCGCTCGCCGATGCCGGGTACGCGGCGGCGGTCGACAGCGTTCGGGCGCGGTCGCCGCGGGAGGTGGCGGCCGCGATGATCGCGCACGACATCCCCACCGAGAACTTCACCACCGTTCGGGACGCGTTGGACGCGGCGGCGAGCGCCGCGTCGGACGGCGATCTCATCCTGGTGACCGGCTCTCTGTACACTGTCGCGGACGCTCGTCGGGCTCTGTTGGAGGACCCCTGAGATGGCCCCAGGATCACAGGTGGAATCGACACTGCTCATCGTGAAGCCCGACGGCGTACGCCGCGGACTCGTCGGTGAGGTGCTCCGTCGGGCCGAGGACAAGGGCCTGCGGATCGCGGACATCCGCTCGCTCACGATCGATCGTGCGCTCGCGGAGGAGCACTATGGGGAGCACCGCGACAAGCCGTTCTTCGGAGAGCTGGTCGGCTTCATCACGTCGGGACCGGTCGTGGTCGCACGCCTGGAGGGGGAGGGCGCGATCGACGTCTGGCGGACGCTGATGGGTCCGACGGATCCGGCGACGGCGCCGCCCGGCACGCTCCGCGGCGATTACGGACTGATCATCACCGAGAACCTCGTACACGGCAGCGACTCGCCCGACTCGGCCGAGCGCGAGCTCAAGCTCTTCTTCGGCTGACGGGGCGGCGAGCGGGTCTCGAGGCTACGAAGCCTTGCGGAAGGCCACGACGGCGTTGTGGCCGCCGAAGCCGAACGAGTTCGACATCGCGAGACGGACGTCCAGCTCGCGCGCGTCGTTCGGCACGTAGTCGAGGTCGCAGTCCGGGTCGGGCGTCTCGTAGTGGATCGTCGGCGGCACGATGCCGTTGGCGATCGCGAGCGCGCAGATCGCGCCCTCCACGGCCCCCGCGGCGCCCAGCATGTGGCCCGTCATCGACTTCGTCGAGGACACAGCGATGCGGTGGGCGACGTCCTCGCCGAGGGTCGCCTTGATCGCGGCCGTCTCCGCCGCGTCGTTCAGTGGGGTCGAGGTCCCGTGTGCGTTGACGTAGGTGACGGCTTCGGGCTCCTCGCCCGCGTCGCGCAGCGCCCAACCCATCGCCAGGGCCGCGCCCGAGCCCTTCGGGTCGGGGGCCGTGATGTGGAAGGCGTCGTCCGACGCGCCGTAGCCGGCGACCTCGCAGTACACCCGAGCGCCCCGGGCCTTCGCGTGCGTCTCGGACTCGAGGATCAGCGTGCAGGCACCTTCGGAGAGCACGAACCCGTCCCGCCCTTTGTCGAAGGGCCGCGAGGCGGTCTCGGGGTCGGGGTTCTTCGTGAGCGCCGTCATCTGCGCGAACGCGGCGACCGTGAGGGGGATGGTTGCGGCCTCCGAACCGCCGGCGACACAGACGTCGACGTAGCCGTCGCGGATGTACCGTAGCGCCTCGCCGATCGCGTGGTTCGACGACGAACAGGCCGAGACCGTGCAAAGGTTCGGGCCGGTGAAGCCGAACCGCATCGCGATGTGGCCGCTCGCGGCGTTGGCCATCAGGGCCGGCACCATGAACGGCGAGACGCGGCCGGGACCCTTCTCGAGCAGCACGAGGTGCGCGGCGAGCAGGGTCTGGATGCCGCCGATGCCGGTGGCGAAGATCACGCCCGCGCGCTCGGACTGCACCTCCGGCTCGCCGGCGTCCTCCCAGGCGAGGGCGGCCGACGAGACGCCGTAGTGGACGAAGGGATCGGTCCGGCGGATCTCCTTGGGGTCCAGCCACGGCGACGGATCGAACCCCGGGACCTCGCCCGCCACCTTGACGGGGAGGTCGTCGGTCTCGAACGCCGTGATCAGCCGGATCCCGTTGCGGCCGGACGTGAGCCCGGCCCAGAAGTCGTCCACGCCGGTGCCCACCGGCGTGACCGGTCCGATCCCGGTGACGACGACCCGCTCGCTCATCGGGTCAGGACGATCCGAGCTTCTGCTCGACCAGGGCCACGGCCTGTCCGACGGTCTTGACCCCTTCCATCTCTTCCTCGGGGATGTCGATGTTCCACTCCTCCTCGAGGGCGAGCACCGCCTCGACGAGGTCGAGCGAATCGGCGTTCAGGTCCTCGGCGAAACGGGCGTCGGGCACGACCTGGGCCTCCTCGACCGCGAGCTGCTCGGCGAGGACCTTGCGGACCCGAGACTCGATCTCTGCCTTGTCCATCCTTCCTCCTGTGTCCTTTGGTTGTGTCCGTCTTTGTCCTTGGCTGTTCTTCTCCGGCTGGCCGGTCTCCGTCTGGCCCTCTTGGTTGCCCGTTCTGGGACCGGCCCATGCTACGGGGGCCGCCCGCCCTTCGACTAGGCGGTCAGCCCGCCGTCCACGGGCAGGACCGCACCGTTCACGTACGAGGCCTCCTCCGACATCAGGAAGCGCACCGCGCTCGCGACCTCCTCGAGGTGCGCCGCCCGACCAACCGGCGTCTGGTCCAGGTAGTACGCGCGTGCCGGCTCGGTCAGGTGGGAGGTCATGTCCGTGTCGAGCAGCCCCGGGCACAGGGCGTTCACCGTGATGCCCTTGCCTCCGACCTCACGGGCGAGCGACCTCGTCAGCCCGACGAGACCGGCCTTCGTGGCCGCGTAGACGGTCTGACCCGCGTTGCCGTGCAGGGCGACCGCCGAGGACATGTTCACGATCCGCCCCCACTTGGCTCGGAGCATCCCCCGCAGGGCGGATTGACAGCACAGGAACGCGCCCCGGAGATTGGTCGCCAACGTTCGCTCGTAGACGTCCATCGGGTACTTGAGGAGGAGCCCGTCCCGCGACATGCCGGCGTTGTTCAGCAGACCCGTCACGGGTCCGAGCTCGTCGCCCACGCGGCGGAACGCCTCGGCGACCGAACCCTCCTCCGTGACGTCCATCGCGACGGCCAGACCCGGCGTGCCGATCGTCTCGAGGCTCGCGAGCGTCTCCTTGGCGTCGGCCTCGCTCGAGCGGTAGCCGATCGCCACGCTCCAGCCGTCGCGGGCGAGCGCCTCAGCGCATGCGCGCCCGATGCCGCGCGAACCCCCGGTGACCACGGCGACCTTGGGAGAGGGCACGGTCATGGTCCCGCCGGTCCCGTCCAGCGGATCAGGTTCGCGCCCCACGCGAGCCCGGCGCCGAACGATGTCAGCAGCACCAGGTCGCCCTCGTGGATCCGACCCGCGCGCCACGCGCGATCGAGGGCGACCGGGATCGAGGCGGCGGACGTGTTCCCGACGGACTCCACGTCGACGACCGCGTGGTCGATCGGGATCTTCAGGCGTTCGGCCACCGCGATCATGATCCGCGCGTTGGCCTGGTGGGGGATCAGCAGGTCGACGTCCTCCGGGGCGAAGCCCGACTTCTCGAGCAGCTGGCGGCACGCGCTCGCCATCTCGACGACCGCCCGCTTGAAGACCTCGCGACCGTTCGGCATCTGGATCGCATGGTCGTTCGCGTCCACCGACGCATGACTCGCGGGCTCGGCCGAGCCGCCCCCGGGGATGATCAGGATCTCGGCGGCGCGTCCGTCGGCGCCGAGCACCGATCCGAGCACGCCGGGCTCCTCGGAACGCCGAAGCACCACCGCGCCCGCGCCGTCGCCGAACAGCACGCACGTGGAGCGGTCGTGGAAGTTCATCACGCGAGAGAGCACCTCGGCGCCCATCACGAGCACCGTCTCGGCCTGGCCGGACTCGATGAAGGCCGTCGCCGTCGACAACGCGTAGGAGAAGCCGGCACACGCGGCGTTCACATCGAACGCGGGCGCGGTGATCCCCAACTCGCGTTGCACCCACACCGCGGTGGAGGGGATCGGGGTGTCACCGGTCAGCGTCGCGCAGATGAGGAGGTCCAGTTGCTCCGGCGCGATCGATGCCGCCTCGAGCGCTCGCGTGGCGGCGTCGGCGGCGAGGTCGGACGTGGTTTGACCGTCCGCGGCGAAATGCCGTTCGCGGATGCCGGTGCGTTCCCGTATCCACTCGTCGCTGGTGTCGATGAACGCCTCGAACCACTCGTTCGGCACGATCCGCTCCGGCAGGACCGAGCCCAGGCCGGCGACGGCGGCGTGTCGCTGCGCGCTCACGATCCCCCCTCGGGGCGACGGTGGCCGCCCACATCGATGGTCGAGGATATCGCCCAGGGCTGGTGCGCGACGCGCCGACGCAGCTCCCCGACCCCGGTCCGACCGAGCCAGGCGTGGTCAGGCGTGTTCCTGGGCGAGCGCGGACGCGGCCTCGGGCGAGCCGACCGCGACGGCCCGTGCACCGGGCACGGCCCGCTTCGCGAGCTTGGTGAGCACGTCGCCGGGCCCCGCCTCCACGAACGTGTCGGCCCCCAGCTCGCGGAGGGCGCCGACGCACGCCTCCCACCGGACGGGGGAGACCACGTGGCGCTCCGCGAGGGCGCGGAGCTCGGCGGGATCGGTGACGAGGGTCCCCGTGACATTCGACGCGATCGGGAACCGCGGGGGCGCGAACGCGGCCTCCGAGATGGCGGCCGACAGCGGCTCGACCGCGGGTTCCATCAACGGCGAGTGGAACGCCCCCGCGACGTTCAGACGCACGGCCCTGAGCTTCCGTTCGGCGGCGAGGGTCTCCGCGCGTTCGATGGCCGCGACGCTGCCGCTGATCACCACCTGTTGCGGCGAGTTCTCGTTCGCGACGAGCAACACGTCGTCGCCGCGAGCTTCGTCGCACAGCGCCCCCGCGTCCGAGCTCCCGACGCCGAGGAGGGCGGTCATCGTACCGGGCCGCGCCTCGCCCGCCGCCTGCATCGCCCGCCCGCGGACCGCCACGATCCGCAACGCGTCGGTGAGCTCGAGCACGCCGGCGGCGACCAACGCGGCGAACTCGCCGAGCGAGTGTCCCGCGGCGCCGACGAACCCGACGCCGAGCGCCTCGAGCACGCGGAAGGCCGCGACGTCACAGGCGAGGATCGCCGGCTGCACGAACTCGGTGGTCGCGAGCGCGCCCTCGTCTCGACTCCCGGCGACGACGTCGCGTCCGATCGTGTCCGTTGCGTGGTCGAGCACCGCTCGCGCGGCGTCATGGGTTGTCCACACGTCCGCCATGCCGACGAACTGTGAACCTTGACCCGGAAACACGATCGCTGCACGCATCCGACCCGCCCTCGACCAACGCTCGACGAACCCTACCGGGTGGGTCGAGGGCGAGGGAAACCGCAGGTCATCCCCTGCGTGAACCCTAAGGTTGCCTCCACGTGGGGTCGAGAGTTGCCACCCCAAAAGGTGTCCTGTAGAAAGAGCGCGAACCAATGGCCGAGAAGGTTCGTCGCGAACTTCCCGCATCCCAAGGCCGTCGAAGCGCGGGCGGTGAAGGGGTCCTCGGGTTCCTGGGTCAGGACATGGCTGTCGACCTTGGGACCGCGAACACGCTCGTCTACGTTCGGCACGCGGGCATCGTTCTGAACGAGCCCTCCGTGGTCGCGATCAACACGTTGTCCGGCGCGGTGCTGGCCGTGGGCAACGAGGCCAAGCGGATGATCGGGCGGACGCCATCGCACATCCAGGCGGTGCGCCCGCTGAAGGACGGCGTGATCGCCGACTTCGACATCACCGAGAAGATGCTGCGCTACTTCATCCAACGCGTGCACAAGCGCCGGCTCCTGGCGAAACCACGGGTGGTCGTCTGCGTGCCGTCGGGCATCACCGGCGTGGAGCAGCGCGCCGTGGAGGAGGCGACGATCGCAGCGGGCGCTCGTCGCGCCTACATCATCGAGGAACCGATGGCCGCGGCGATCGGGGCCGGCCTGCCGATCCACGAGCCCGCGGGCAACATGGTTGTCGACATCGGCGGCGGCACCACCGAGGTGGCCGTGATCTCGCTCGGCGGCATCGTCACCTCGTCCTCGCTCCGGATCGGCGGCGACGAGCTCGACGAGGCGATCATCAACCACGTGAAGAAGGAGTACTCCCTACTGCTCGGCGAGCGCACGGCGGAGGCGATCAAGCTCGCGATCGCGGCCGTCTACCCGATGAACGAGGAGCTCGTGGCCGAGATCCCCGGGCGCGATCTGGTCTCGGGGCTCCCCAAAACGCTCCAGATCACCGACGGCGAGATCCGGGCGGCCATCGAGGAGCCGGTCAGCGCGATCATCGACTCGATCAAGGCGACCCTGGACCGGACCCCACCGGAGCTCGCCGGCGACATCATGCACCGGGGCATCACGCTCACCGGCGGCGGTGCCCTGCTGCGCGGGATCGACAAGCGGCTCCGGCACGAGACCGGGATGCCGGTCCACATCGCCGACAACCCGCTCTCCTCGGTGGCGATCGGGTCCGGGAAGTGCCTCGAGGAATTCGAGGTCCTCCAGCGGGTCCTGGTGAGCCCGTCCAGGAGGTAGGTCCGCGGTGGCCCTGCGCACCCGAGCGCGCAGCACCCGCCTGCTGGTCGTGGCCCTCGTCTCGATCTCGCTCGTGACGATCACCGTCGACTACCGAGAGGGCAACGAGGGCCCCCTGGCGTCGCTCGGGGACGCCGCGCTCGCCGTGATCAGCCCGCTCCAGGAGGTCGTGTCGAAGGTCACGCACCCGATCGGGAACTTCTTCTCGACGCTCGTCCGGCTGCCCTCGATCCGTCACGAGCGCGACGTCCTGCGCGAACGCGCCGATGCGCTCGAGACCCAGCTCGCCGAGGGCAGGGCCGACCAGGCCAGGCTCGCCGAGCTGGAGGCGCTGTTCGGCCTGCAGGAGAGCCTCGGGAACCGGATCGAGACGACGGCGGCCCAGGTGATCGCCAACGGGGTCTCGAACTTCGAGTGGACGATCACGATCGACAAGGGCTCGAGCGTCGGAATCTCCGTGGGCATGCCGGTGGTCTCGAGCGCCGGGCTCGTCGGGCACGTGGTGCGCGTCGGCACGAGCTCGTCGGTCGTGCAGCTGATCATCGACCCGGACTCGTCGGTCGCCGGGCGGCTCGACGTGTCGCGCCAGACCGGGTTGCTCTCGGGCTCCGGGCCCTCCGACCTCCAGATGAGCCTGGTGGACCCGACCGTCGATGTCGCCCCCGACGAGCACGTCGTCACCGCCGGCTATCGGATCGCCGGCGTCGCCGAGAGCCTGTACCCGCCGAACATCCTCATCGGGACGGTCTCGCGGGTGCTGGACGAGGACTCGGCCACCGAGAAGCTCCTCACGGTCCGTCCCGCCGTCGACTTCTCTTCGCTGTCCCTCGTGCTCGTGGTGCTTTCCCGTGACGCGCGAGGGTAGGGTCATCGTCCGTGCGGCGCGTGCTCCTGCTCTCGGCGGTCATCCTGACCGCGCTCATCCTCCAGACCACGGTCTTCTCCGAGGTCAACCTGCTCGGCGCCAAGCCCGAGCTGATGTACCTGCTCACGATCTGCTTCGCTGTCCTGGAGGGGCCCTCGTCGGGCGCGATCACCGGGTTCGCCGGCGGCATGGCGCAGGACTTCATGTTGGACGCGCCGAAGGGCATCACGGCGCTCACGCTCACGCTGCTGGGCTACGCGATCGGCATGGCTCGGCAGTACATCGTGAGCCCCTCCCCGGTGCTCCCGGTCTTGCTGGTCGCCGGCGGCACGTTCGCCGGCATCGTGTTCTACGGGATCGTGTCCTTCCTGCTCGGCCAGCTCAGCGTCGGCTGGCTCTCCCT
>Ga0224452_1000226_pt1 | contig 11558 bp, 7 predicted proteins | sample PLM2_30_b1metaG_FD_172494 | JGI IMG/M metagenome (GOLD analysis project Ga0224452, IMG submission 172494) | Groundwater sediment microbial communities from an aquifer in East River, Colorado, USA - PLM2_30_b1 | ecosystem: Environmental > Terrestrial > Soil > Riparian zone | place: USA: East...
CTGATGAGGCACCGGAGTTGAGCTCAGCAGCGCCAGACGGTGCGGAGGGCGAGGCGGCTCTGGAGTCACGTCGTGCAGTCACAGCCGGATTGCCGCCCGGCGTCACCGTGCACGGTGTCGATGGGGAGGAGTTGGAGGCACCGCCACATACGCCGATCCCACAGCGCGTAGAGCAGCTCCAGCTGTCCGGCGATGTTCAGTATCTGCTCCCCGACCCGGCCACGCTGAACCACGGAAGCGTGCACAAGGCGCGTACCAATGCCTCCGACGCTGTTGTGCATCAGCTCACCGAAGTGCTGCTCCAGTTCGAGATCGACGCGCATGTCACCGGGTATAGCCGCGGTCCCACCGTCACCCGATACGAGGTCGAGCTCGGCCCGGCGGTGAAGGTCGAGAAGGTCACCGCGTTGAGCCGCAACATCGCGTACGCGGTGGCCAGCGCCGATGTGCGCATCCTGTCGCCAATCCCGGGGAAGTCCGCAATCGGCATCGAGATTCCCAACAGTGACAAGGAAGTGGTTTCTCTGGGGGATGTGCTGCGGTCAGCCCGTGCCAGGAATGATCATCACCCGATGACGGTCGGTCTCGGCAAGGACGTCGAAGGCGGCTTCGTCGTGGCCAACCTGGCCAAGATGCCCCACCTGCTCGTCGCCGGTGCCACCGGATCTGGCAAGTCGAGCTTCGTCAACTCCATGATCACTTCGATCATGATGCGGGCGACACCCGACGAGGTGAGGATGCTCCTGGTCGACCCGAAGCGAGTCGAGCTGACCGCGTACGAGGGAATTCCGCACCTGGTGACGCCCATCATCACCCACCCCAAGAGAGCAGCCGAGGCACTCCAGTGGGTGGTGCGCGAGATGGACCTGCGATACGAGGACCTTGCCGCATACGGTTTCCGGCACGTCGACGACTTCAACAAGGCGGTGCGGGCCGGGGCGGTCAAGCCGCCGACGCCTGACGTGGGGGGCGCGGAGGAGTCGTCCACCTTGCTGGATGGAGCCGCGGGCCGTGTGCCAGCGCCCTACCCCTACCTTGTGGTGATCGTGGACGAGCTATCTGACCTGATGATGGTGGCTCCGCGGGATGTCGAGGATTCGATCGTCCGTATCACTCAGCTGGCGCGGGCCGCGGGAATACACCTGGTGCTGGCCACCCAACGGCCCAGTACGGATGTGGTGACCGGGCTGATCAAGGCAAACGTGCCTAGTCGGCTGTCGTTCGCGACGTCCTCGATGACCGATTCCCGAGTGATCTTGGATCAACCTGGGGCGGAGAAGTTGGTCGGCCAGGGGGACGGCTTGTTCTTGCCGATGGGGTCCAGCAAGCCGATCCGCATCCAGGGTGCCTGGGTCACCGAGAACGAGGTCAGAGCTGTGGTGAGCCATGTGTGCGAACAGCTCAAGCCCACTTATCGCGAGGATGTGATGTTGGGATCGGAGTCCTCTGCCAAGGTGGCTGAGGACATCGGCAACGATCTGGAGCTGGCGCTTCAGGCGGTGGAGCTGGTCGTGACTCTGCAGCTCGGCTCGACCTCGATGCTGCAACGCAAGCTCCGCGTCGGATTTGCGAAGGCGGGCCGGCTAATGGACATCCTGGAGACGCGCGGCATCGTCGGACCTTCTGAAGGATCAAAGCCACGCGACGTTCTGGTGACGCCCGACGAGCTGGACGCGGTGATGGAGAACCTCAGGCTCGGTTAGCTGGGAGCGGCGACGGCACCAGCGCCCCCGGACCGCGCACCGCCGGGGCATATCACAATCGGTCATACTGGGACGGCCATGCATGAGTCCGCCACATCCGCCGTCCTGGCTGCCAGTCAGGCTCCGACCAGGAGCTCGACCCCGACTTCGGTGCATCTCGTCACGCTTGGTTGTGCGCGTAATGAGGTCGACTCGGAGGAACTGGCCGCCCGACTGGAGCTCGATGGTTTCAGGCTGGTGGCCGACCCAGGTGCGGCGGACGCGGTGATGGTCAACACCTGCGGCTTCATCGAGGCGGCCAAGAAGGACTCGATCGACACGCTGCTCGCCGCCAGTGACCTCAAGAAGGCTGGCCGCGCACAGGCTGTAGTCGCCGTCGGGTGCCTGGCAGAGCGCTACGGTCACGAGTTGGCTGAGGCCCTGCCCGAGGCCGATGCCGTCCTCGGATTCGACGACTACGCCGATGTTGCTGATCGACTGCGGGTGATCTTGGCCGGGCAACGGCATCAAGCCCACATGCCGCGTGATCGTCGCTCATTATTGCCGCTGGCTCCCGCGGCGCGGCCAGCCGCTGCGAGTACAGCAACCATCCCTGGCCATGGGTCGGTGCGCTTGGGCAGCGTAGGTCCGGCAAGTGGGCCACGGGTTTTCCGCCGCCGGCTCGACGGCGGCCCGTCCGCCCCGCTGAAGATCGCTTCCGGTTGCGACCGGCGCTGTACCTTCTGCGCCATTCCGGCATTTCGAGGCGCGTACGTCTCGCGGCAGCCTGCCGAGATCATGGCCGAGGCAGCGTGGCTGGTCGAGCAGGACGTTCGTGAGGTCTTTCTGGTCAGCGAGAACTCCTCGTCCTACGGCAAGGATCTCGGCGACGTACGCCTCCTCGAGCGGCTGCTCACTGAACTAGGTGGGGTTGACGGGCTGTCCTGGATTCGCGTCTCGTACCTGCAACCGGCCGAGGTTCGGCCCAGCCTGATCGAGGTGATGGCGAGCACGCCGAAGGTGGTTCCGTACTTCGATCTGTCTTTCCAGCACGCTTCGCCGCCCGTGCTGCGCCGGATGCGACGCTTCGGTAGCGCCGAGTCATTCCTGGGATTGATCTCCTCGATCCGACGGTTGGCGCCAGCCGCAGGGATCCGGAGCAACGTGATCTGCGGCTTCCCAGGTGAGACTGAGGCCGATCTCGCTGTGCTGTGCGAGTTCCTCGCCGCGGCGGATCTGGATGCGATCGGTGTCTTCGGTTACTCGGCTGAGGAGGGTACGGAGGCGCGTCGCCTGGACGGGCAGCATGCGGCGGAGGAGATAGAGGCCCGGCGTGTGCGGGTGGCCGATCTCGCGGACGAGCTGGTCAGCCAGCGGGCAGAGGCACGGATTGGCGAATCCGTGCAGGTGCTCGTCGAGGATGCGGATGCGGACATAGTCGGCCGCGCCGCGCACCAGGGCCCTGAGGTAGACGGCAACGTCCGTTTGATCACCCGCGACCCAGTCCAGCGGGGTGACTTGGTCGATGCGGTCGTCTCTGACACCGACGGTGCCGATCTGGTTGCCACCGCGAGTCTGCATCAGTGGGTCCCCTCGGCCGGTGGGCGGGAACTCACCACGCCATGATCGACGATGAGCATCGAGCAGGTGCGGGGCCCGACAGGCTCCGCCCGAAGCCTGACCCCGATGCGCTGGCGCCGAGCGAAACACATCCGGTTGGACCGATGGCAGAACCTGAGACAAGTCCGTGGAATGTGCCGAACGCGCTGACCGCGTTCCGCATCATTTTGGTCCCGGTCTTCGCGTGGATGCTGCTGGTCCATCCCGATCAGCCATGGTGGCGGTCTCTCACTGCTGTGATCTTCACCCTGGCGATCTTGACTGACACCCTTGACGGGTACCTGGCACGCAAGCACAACATCATTACCCGCTTCGGCAAGCTCGCCGACCCGATCGCGGACAAAGCACTGACGGGCATGGCCTTCATTGGCTTGTCGATCATCGATGAGCTTCCGTGGTGGGTCACCGTCACGATCTTGGTCCGCGAGTGGGGCATCACGATCTTGCGTTTTGTGGTTCTCCGTTATGGGGTCATGGCGGCCGGTCGCGGGGGCAAGATCAAGACCGTGACCCAAGCGATTGCGGTGATCTTGTATCTGCTCCCGTTGCCCAGCGGGGCCCATATCGTCGCCGTGGTCGTGATGGCCGTCGCCTGGGTCATCACCATGGTGACCGGCCTGGACTATGTTCGGGAAGCATTTCGGCTGCGACGTCGGGCTCACGCGGGACGATGAAGTCCGGGCTAGCCGCCGGCATTCTTGCCGAGCTGAGCCGTCGTGGCGAGACTCTTGCAAGCGCTGAGTCCCTGACCGGCGGAATGGTCGGCCTGCTGCTCACCGATGTCCCTGGCGCATCGGTCAGCTATGTGGGTGGCGTGATCAGCTACGCCACCCGCCTCAAGGCAACGCTTGCGGGAGTGGATGCAGCAACACTGGCCGAACTCGGGCCTGTCTCAGGGCGCACGGCGGCCGAGATGGCCAGGGGTGTGGCGAAGCGATGCAACGCCGATTGGGGAGTCGCGACGACCGGAGTCGCCGGGCCGGAGTCTCAGGACGGCCATCCTGTCGGCGAGGTTTTCGTCGCCGTGAGCCACCAAGCCCGTGATGTGTTGCGGGTCAAGGAACTCTCGCTGCAAGGAGAACGCATGGGGATCCGGCGGGAGGCAGCCGTGGCTGCGCTGGCGCTGCTTGCCGACGCCCTTGGATTGCACAGCATCCCCGCTGTCGTTGACGACGCGAGCGAGACCTGAGCGTGGACCGCTCTGGTGTTGTCAGTGAGGATGGGTACAGTTTCCATATGCAGTCCAAGGAGCTCCCGGTGAAACCGATGCTCGTACGCGAGCTCATCGGTGAGTCGCTCCGGGAGGAGCGCGTCTCGCAGGGAAAGACGCTGCGGGAAGTGTCCAGGAATGCTCGCGTCAGTTTGGGATATCTCTCCGAGGTCGAGCGGGGTCAGAAGGAAGCGTCCAGCGAGCTGCTGGCCGCGATTTGTGCGGCGCTGGATCTGCCGCTCTCAGTGGTGCTCAACGTGGTCAGCGAGAAGATGGCCAGCTACGAGCGTGTGACCTCTTTGCCGAATGTACGGGCAATGGCGCAGGCTGCCGCCTGAGGAAATCCTCCGGAATCCTGACTAAGCCACACCTGGCGGTGCTCTCGTTCGGCTGATCAGCAGGTTGTTCAGGCGTGTAAGGGCAAGCCCTGCCGAGTGTGAGCCGGCGCTACGCTGATCATGGGAGGTCGGCGTGGAGCACCCAACGGTCACCGAGCGGACACGACAAGCTGTTCGAACTGGGCCATGGCTCCAGGTGTACGAGGACCTCAACGGCCGCGAGCCTGGAAGCCTCGCTGCGGGTGAGCTGGAGGCGCTGGCCGAGGCGGCCTGGTGGCTGTGCAAGACCGACGAGTCGATCACCCGGCGCCAGCGGGCCTACGCCGCCTATCGGGACGTCAAGGACGACCGTGGAGCGGCTAGGACAGCGGCGCGCCTGTTCCATGATCACTTCTACCGTGGTGAGGGCGCGGTGGCGGTCGGCTGGCTTCGCCGCGGATTCCGTCACGCCGAGCAAAGTCCCGGCTGTATCGAGGCTGGCTGGCTGCAGATGGCCGAGGCCGAGCTCCACCTGCACAATGGCCCGCTGGCGGAAGCCGTGGACGGTGCTGCCCGGGCCATCCAGGTGGCCCGAGACCATGACGATCCTGACCTGGCGGCGGTGGCGATGCAGATCCAGGGCCGCGCGCTCATCGCGCAGGGCAGGACCGACGATGGCCTGGCGCTGTTGGATGACGCCATGACCTACGTGCTCGCCGGCGAGCTGCGTCCCCTCTACACCGGCTGGGTCTATTGCTCGGTGATCATGGCGTGCAAAGACCTCGCCGATCTGCAGCGTGCCAGTGAGTGGACCGAGGCCGCCCGGGAGTGGTGCGAGGTGCTTCCGGCGACCACGCCTTATAGCCAGGGTCTGTGTCGTGTCTACCGCGGCGAGGTGCTCGCCCTGCGCGGTGCCTGGGTCGAAGCCGAAGCGGAGATGCGCCGCGCCCACGAACAGCTGCTTTCCCATAAGAAACGGGGAGCAGGGGAGGCGTCCTACGGCGTCGGCGAGTTATTGCGGCGCCGTGGGGATCTGGCCGAGGCCGAGCAAGCGTTCGTGCTGGCGCAGCAGCTGGGTTGGGATCCTCAGCCAGGGATGGCGCTGCTGCGGCTGGCGCAGGGGCGAGTCGAGGCGGCCGCAGCCGCCCTCCGATCCGCGCTGGCATCACCCACGGTGGACCGCTTCGGTCGGGCGCGCTTACTGGCCGCCAGGTCGATGTAACGGTCGCAGCCGGCACGTTCGATGAGGCCCGCCAGGCCGCGTTAGAGCTGGTGACGATCGCGGACAGCCTTAGCAGTGCAGTGGTGGCTGCGACCGCGTCCATGGCCCAGGGCGCGTACCACCTCGCCTCGGGAAGTCCAGCAGCGGCGCTGAATCAGCTGAGACGTGCGTTGAACGGTTGGCGGGAACTCCAGCTGCCCTACGAGGAAGCCACGGCTCGGCTCATGATCGGCAGGACTCAGCGGATGCTCGGCGACGAAGAGGGCGGCAGAATCGAAATCGACGCCGCTCGAGCCGCGTTCGACCGTCTCGGCGCCGTCGCTGACGCTCGCCGTGCCGCTGAGTTGCTGCACGGAGGCCCTTCGCGACCGGCGCTAACCGACCGTGAAATAAGCGTGCTCCGGTTGGTAGCGGCGGGAAGGCAGAACCGAGACATCGCTGGTGCGCTACATCTCAGTGAGCACACGGTCGCCCGGCACATGCAGAATATTTTTGCCAAACTGGGCGTGTCTTCACGCGCTGCGGCCACATCCTCTGCGCTTAAGCGCGGCTTGCTCTGACCCAATGGTCAGAACCCACCACAGACCCGCCGCTGCTGAACTTGGTTAGTGCAGGCGATGCTCGGCGCCTACCCGGCGCCGTACGTTGTCCCCGAAGCGCGAGCAAAGGGAAAGCAATGACATCCACTACCTTCGACATGGCCCAGTACAAGGCCCGGATCCGGGCTGAATGGCGGGATGCCGCACTCGGGTGGCGAGTTTGGTTCGACGTGCTGGACGCCGAAAATGCTGGGTTTGCGGTGAGCCGGCGCCTGATCGAGCTGGCCGGGATCGGTCCGGGGGATGCTGTGCTAGACGTCGCCGCCGGCTACGGGGAGCCCGGCCTGAGTGCCGCGCGCGCGGTGGCGCCCGACGGGCTCGTCGTCTGCACCGACATCTCTGGCGAGATGTTGTCCTATGGCGCCGAGCGCGCGGCTGCCGAGGGGCTCGACAATGTCAAGTTCATCGAATGTGACGCTGAGGAGCTGGTTTTCGATGAAGGCACCTTCGACGCCGTGCTGAGCCGCCAAGGCCTGCAGTTCCTCCCCGACGTCGGAGGGGTGCTGGCGCGGCTCTACGCCTTTCTCAAGCCGCACGGACGCCTCGCGGCAGCCGTGTGGGGTCAACCCTCGACTGTCCAGTTCGCCGCACCTGTGCCTGTCATCAGAGCCGAGCTCGAGCTGCCACCGCCGCCGCCCGACAGCGTCCCTGGCCCGTTCGCGCTCGGCGCCGCCCCCCAGCTCCGTCAGCTCGTCGTGGCCGCCGGCTTCACCGGCGTGGAAACCGGCACCGTGACCGCGATCTACGAACTCGACTCGCCTGAGCAAGCGACCCGGTGGCTGCGTGCCGTCGCCCCGCCGATCAGCTCACTCGTCAACGACCGACCGTCCGATGTCCAGCAGCGGGTATGGGAAAAGGTCACCGAGGCGTGGGGGCCGTACACCACCGCCGACGGCCGGGTGCGGCTCGAGAATGAGGCGCTCTGGGTCACCGGGTCGAAGTAGGAGACGGCCGACCGATAACCAACGACACAGCCCAAGGCCAAGAGCGATGGCATTTCGAAGTCCTCATGGCACCTCGCCGCGGATGCTGGGCCGCAGTCGGAGCCCCTGGGGGGTCATCCGGAAGCCTGCAGCCTGCAGCGCCGCGCTCACAGGTATCGAGCCGAAGACGTGTGCACCGTCGGCTCGCTCTACCGTCAGCTTTCCGAGCAGCCCCTGCTGCACTGACCTGGCGAGCGCCGCCGCCGCGGGCGTAAGCCGGGTCGGATCTTCGGTGAAGGACAGCAGCGTTCTGCCGCCGCGTTCCACGTAGAAGATCAGAGCGCCGCCGACCAACACCACCAGAGCGCCCGCCTTGCGGCCGGGTCGGTGGCCCTCTCGATCAGGCCACGGAAGCGCTGCGCCGTACGGATTGGCGGGATCACATGCAGCGAGTACGACGGCATCGGGTTCGGCCGGTTCTCGCTGATGACTACGCAGCCGATCCACGGCCCCTGTCAAAGCGAACTGGGCTGCGCCGAGGCCCTCGACGAAGTATCCACGGCGACATTGGCCGGACTCCTCGAGCGAACTGAGAGCTCGGTACGCCGTACCGAAGCCACCTTCGGCGTTCTCGGTGAGGACGCTGCCCCGAGTCACCACCCCGTAGCGGTCCAGCTGGGCGAAAATATCCGAGGCCAAGCGGTCGGAGGCCGACGATGACGACCGTTGAACCAGCGACCAGCGGCCTGCAGTCGTTGGAGTAGTGAAACGCGGCGTACGCCCCGGCCGGCCGAGGCCACCGCCAGCCAGCCGCGACCGATGGGTCCTTGCGATCGGGCGACTGGGTCTCCGATGGGCTCCGCTGACACTGAGACTGCGAACGGGAGCAAAGGTGTCTCCGGTCACCAGGCCGGCCCAGACCAGCTCCCACAAGGCGTCCACGTACTGGGAGCGATCGGTGACTGGGACCCCTGGGGGCAGCAAGGCATCGAAGAAATACGCACCGCCGCTGCCAAGGGCGGCAAGAAGCTCCTTGCTGCGATACTGCTCCGGCTCGCCGCGGGCCGCATGCGGTTCCTGATCCGCGACGTACCAGCGCACCCAGCCATCGGAGTCACCGATTGGCCCATCTCCAATCCAATAGATCTCGCCTGTCGCGGTCAGCTCATCGAGCATCGAGGAGGTGTATTCGGCTACGCGTGCCGGCAAGATCATCGACTCCACGGCACTGGCGGGCATCGGATAACCCGAGAGCTGTTCAATGGCCCCCAGCACGGCATCCGCGCCGCGGCCGCCCTTGCCGACCCCCTGCCACTCGGCAAGGAAGCGGGCAAATGCAACCTGCTCGACCGGCTCGACACCCTTGCGCAGCCGCGCAAGAGTGCGTCTCTTGATCAACGCCAGCACTTGACTGTGGCAATACTGACGCCGTTGGCTGGATGCCTCGCCCGGCAGGTCGACGAACGAACCAGCGACCAGTGTCCCGGGCGCCGCTAACCCGTCGCAGGCCGATTCAACGATGGCGCGTCCCAACCCGTAGCGCTGTGCGATTGATGAAGCGACGAACGGGCCGTGGGTGCGGGCCCAACGCAGGACAAGATCATCGATGGGATGCTCAGCAGTCTCGGTGAACGTTGCCGCCACACCGGGCGGCACCGGAATCCCGAGGCCGTCACGCAGTCGCGGGATGTCCTCAGCAACGGCCACCATTGCCTGCCCGGCAATCCGGAGCTCGACCACGCGGCGATCCCGGATCAGCGTTTCGATCACCGCAGGTATGTCGAGCCCACGGGCGGCTCGTGCCGCCAGTTCATCGCGGGTGAATGGTCCGGCCGTACGCAGCAGGTCAAACGCCTGCTCCAGCGTGGTCACCTGGCGTTCGGTGCTGAGGCACTGGAGGTCAGCCTCGATGCTCGCAATGATGTCGGCATCCAGCAGCTGCTTGATGCCATCCTTACCGAGCAGCTCGGCCAACAGCGTTGCATCCAGCGAGAGCGCGGCGGCTTTCCTCTCAGCGAGCGGCACATCACCCTCGTAGACGAATGCACCGACGTAGCCGAAGAGCAGCGACCGGGCAAAGGGAGACGGCTCCTTCGTCTCAACCTCGACAATGCGGAGTGACCGGGACGCCACCTGCCGCTGCACCTCAAGCAGACCATCGAGATCGAAGACGTCGTTTAGGCATTCGCGCATGGTCTCGAGCACGATCGGAAACTCCGGATATTGCGCGGCGACCGTCAACAGTTGCGCCGAGCGCATGCGCTGTTGCCACAGCGGGGAACGTGACTTCGGATCGCGTCTGGGGAGCAGCAGCGCGCGGGCCGCATTTTCTCGGAAGCGAGCGGCGAAGAGAGCCGATGAGCTTACCTCGTCGCTGACGACCGATTCGATCAGCTCCGAGTCACACACGATCAGTTCGGCGCTTGGTGGCTCTGACTCGGTGTCAGGGATGCGTAGCACCATGCCGTCGTTGGTCGCCGTCGCCTGGACGTCCATGCCGTAGCGTTCCCGCGCGGAGTGCTCGACAGTCAGTGCCCACGGGCTGAGGACTCCGGTACCTAGAGGACAGTGCACACAGACTCGCCAGTCACCAAGCTCGTCACGGAACCGCTCGAAGACCACGGTCTGGTCGGTCGGCAGCGCCCCCGTGGCTGCCTGCTGCTCGGCCAGATAGGAGACCAAGTTGTTGGCGGCAAATTCGTCCAGTCCGGCTTCGTGCAGCCGAGCTCGTGCAGCGGCTGGCCGGAGCGCACCCACCTCACGGACAAAGGTGCCGAACGCGCGTCCCAGCTCCAACGGTCGCGCTGGTGCATCGCCCTTCCAAAACGGCAGCCGTCCTGGAGTGCCCGGGGCGGGGGAGACCAGCACCTGGTCGTGGGTGATTTGCTCGACGCGCCAGCTCGTGGTGCCCAAGGTGAAGACATCGCCTACTCGAGTCTCGTAGACCATCTCCTCATCGAGCTCGCCAACTCGACGGCTAGGTGCATGCCGCCCCGATGCATTCCCTTCACCAACCAAGAACACCCCGAAAAGCCCGCGATCCGGAATCGTGCCCCCGGAGGTCACCGCTAGCCGCTGGGCACCTGGGCGAGCGGCGAGCACACCAGTGTCGCGGTGCCAGATCAGGCGGGGCCTGAGCTCGGCGAACTCCTCGCTGGGATAACGGCCGCTCAACATGTCGAGCACCGCTTCAAAGGCGCTATACGGCAGCTGACGGAAGCTGCCTGCCCTGCGCACCAGGGCGTACAACTCCTCCGCCTTGGCGTCCTCGATCGAGACGGTCGCAACGACCTGCTGGGCGAGCACGTCGAGTGGATTGCGCAGCTCGGCGACCTCCTCGATAGCACCGTGCCGCATCCGTTCGACGACGACGGCCGACGCGATGAGGTCACCGCGATGGTCGGGAAAGAACACACCACGAGATGTCGCTCCCACGTGATGACCAGCGCGGCCGACCCGCTGCAGTCCACTGGCCACCGACGGTGGGGCCTCGACTTGCACGACGACGTCGACGGCTCCCATATCGATCCCGAGCTCAAGCGAGGACGTCGCCACGACGCAGGGCAGCCGACCCGTTTTGAGATCGTCCTCGATTTGAGCGCGCTGTTCCTTGCTGACTGAACCGTGATGCGCTCGAGCGATGACGGGGCCGCGGCTGCCGTCGCGACCGCCCGACGCGCCAGATTGGGCCATCACTTGAGCGGGTGGCGGAAACTGGTTGGCAGCCTCGCCGAGACGCTCGGCGTGCAGATCGTTGAGATGGGCGGTGAGCCGCTCGGCCAAGCGCCGTGAATTGGCGAAGACAATGCTCGAGCGATGCTGGCTAATTACGTCAAGAATTCGATTCTCGACATGCGGCCATATTGACGGTGGCCTGGGCGGGGCTTGCTCGTCATCCAAGCTTGTGGGCGCGGACGTTGGCGTCGATGCCGTCGCACCTATATCGCTCATGTCCTCGACCGGCACGACGATCGACAGGTCCCAC
>Ga0224452_1000227_pt1 | contig 11545 bp, 12 predicted proteins | sample PLM2_30_b1metaG_FD_172494 | JGI IMG/M metagenome (GOLD analysis project Ga0224452, IMG submission 172494) | Groundwater sediment microbial communities from an aquifer in East River, Colorado, USA - PLM2_30_b1 | ecosystem: Environmental > Terrestrial > Soil > Riparian zone | place: USA: East...
ATTTAAGAAACCTATCATGATACCTGGCAAGTTGGGATTCTTTAACGTAGAACTCGATTGAGAATAATTATCTTAGAAGTCCATCGCATTAGGATAATTTTTACGCATCTGCAGTTAGGACAGTAAATTCTTTCCATTGATATCTAGCCATTCTATAAGTTTAGGATAATCTGGAACATATCCTCTTATCAAATTCCAGAAATTATATGAATGTCCTTTTATCTTAAAATGACACAATTCGTGTATAATTATATAATCAATAATCTCTGGAGGGGCTTTTATTAAATTTATATTTAAATTAATTTCATTATTTTTTGTTATGCTCGCCCATCTATTTTTTAAATTTTTGATTACAACCTTGTTCGCTTTTACACCTATCACTTTACTCAATATGTGAACTTTTTCTTTAAAAATAATCTTTGCTTTATGGTAAAGCCAATTTTCATACAGTATCTTTATTTCCTCGTTAGACTCTTGATTTCCCTGAATACTTGGTTGAATATTAAAGACAAATACTCCATTTTTGTATTTCACTGAATTTTTTTCTACCTTTCTGTCGTTCTCTTTTTGTGAATCCAGAATTTTAATTTGAATTTTGCGATTTTTTCCTAAATAGGGTAAACTTGAATCTTTACTATAAAGAGGCTTTGAAATTTCAATTTTTTTTCCGCTGTCTGAAATTTCCTTCTGTTTCATTAAAATCCAACTAATTTTTTCCTTCATCAGTGATTCTATTTCTGTTAGTGGTTTAGAATAAGGTACTCTAATCACAATTTCATCTGAATCAACAATAATTTCACTGGTTTTCCTTCTCCTGGTTCTGAATACAAAATATTCTACTTTTCTTGTACCGTGAAGGTATTCATGTTTTGATGTGATTGCTGATTTTTTTGAATATAGATTTACTAATGAAGAATTTTGATTCGAAACTGAAGTCATAATATTCTACGCTCTATTTTACCTTAAATTTCGTTTTGCTAACTCAATAACCTGCTCTATAATGTCATCAATATTATTTTCTATTTTTTTGTTACCTGTTTCGTTCAAGATATCATATATAGTTGATTCCAGTTTCTTTTGTGATGTTAATTTATTTTGCCAATCGGGTATGTTTGTTATCTCTTCCTTAATTCCTTCAAATACTTTTTTTGTAATATCTTTTGAAATATTCGCATCGTCAACCTCTTTCAACAAAGTTTCATAAACAGCAAATTCAAATGCGTTTGTAAATCCGAGTTTCTTTCTCTCTTCCTCCTGCCCATACAAATCCATAAGAATATCCTCATATCTGTTGAAATAATCAGCATCCTCCTTTCTCTCTTCACGTTCCTCCCTTATTATAGCCTCCAGTCTTTCCTTCATTTTCTCATAATACACTGGATTAAGATGGGCTTTTTCCTCGATAATCTGTCTTACTTTATTTTTTACCAACGCCGTTCTAGCCTTTTTATTTTTTGTTTCTTTTAATACCTCTGAAAGGAACGTCTTATCAGTAACTTCTATCTGTTCTATTAGAGTTGAAATCTTGGAGGAACGTATGATATCGTTTATCATTTGCTGAACTTTATTTCCTTCTATTTTCAAAGATAGGCCTACACCCCCATAGATATTTTTAAGACGTTGTCTTGTCTTGGCAAGAAATGTAAAATCATCTTTATATTGATTTGCCTCTCGTCTTGGTAGTAAAGATTACCGCTATCCAAAACAGTATGTTGACTACGAATACCCTAAAAAATACAAAAAGAATACAGATTCAAGAAATTCTTTGAATGGATTTATCATCCTAAGATCATCCGATTTCCACCGCTCTCAGGAGTATAAATGTCTAGTCTTATAGTTTTACCATCGATTGGATTTTTAACATTCCCATCAATCAGAACTATGTCTCCTAATCGGTATGACTGTTTATCAGTCTCTATTGTAAATTGTGCCAACTGTTGATTCGAGTCTGCCGTACCATTGGATTGATTTGAATTAGTTGGTTCGAATGCTTATATCGTATTGTAGGTACTTAATAATGGATCCTGAAGAATTATTATCATGTTGGCATACGATTATGCATATTGTTGATAGAATTGTAGAAGAGCAGATTGATAGATTTTAGATTGGTTAAACTACAAAATGCTAAAACACGCAGTATCGTAGATATCTATAACTTACTTGTTATCAATAAAATGTTAAACGAAAAGGCGTTGTTAAAAGAGGCATTAAACCTGGTAACTTTTCGAAAGAAGAAGCAAAATCATTAATAAAAAAGGTCAAAGAAGAAAAAGTAGACGGTGGTATGGCATATGGCATGGTACTAATGAGCTTCAAGAAAGCGGGTGTTGTGATGGGGTGAATTCACGAAATACCATAGAGGAGGTGATAGGCTAGAATTGAGTACACATTCAAATTTTAACACAAATCCAAATTTAATTGTCAATCTTTCCAGACACGCTGAACCAGATCCAAGTAAAAGAGAGCAGTATAAGTAAGATAGAAAACACGAAGAGGCTACCTACAAACGAGATCTTAAAAAAGGATTGAACTAATAAATTGGGTTCTAGAAAATATGAAAAACCCTAACGCTCAGATTTGCAATCTGATTGAGAATAAAATGAATGAACTTATAGACATAGTAAATCAGACCTATTTCATTATTGAAGCCGATAAATTGCATAGTGAACTAAGGATTCTAGACTGGATATTGTATCAAGTTTGTAGTAATAAGTCTGAATAAATCCAAAGATATAACCAACCTAATTAAGATAAAAATAATTCACTCATTCAGAATTAGCTGGGCAGCGCTCTTTGCGCTTGCAAATGACCCATTAGACAATAATCCCTCCTCGCCTACCCAGTCTCCTACTATGTACAAATTGTCTGCAATCCTTGCATCAGGTCTTCCAGCTAATCCCCCTGTTGCAGCAGTAACAAGAGCATTAGACACCACCATGCTGGGCAGTGGTCTCTTCTTGACAAGTACCTGTCTCCAACCTGGCTGCATTAAATCTAGGAGCTCCTCTAACTCCGGCTGATCCTCTCTTGGTTTAGGTTCAATTGAAGTACCAAGATATTTTGCGACATGGATTAGTGCCCCACCCTCAGGAGCAAGTTTTCCATAAGCGGAATGAACCGAAAAATATAGTGGACGGTCTACTCCTAAGGCAAACAATGCATCTTTGTCCGGAAGACTGCTAAGAGCAACATCCAGACACACCATGCGTATGGGTTTTGCTTCCTTTGCCGCCTTGGACAGTATCTCTGGTCTCTCTTTGTCATCGAAGAGGCCATAGGCATCCATTGGACCTGCCGCTATTACAACTATCTTTGCTGATACTTGGGTTTTGTCAGACAGTAAAACTAGCCATCCAGAGGAATCTGTTCTTTTTACCCTCGTTACCTTTTCTCCCATGACAATCCTTGCATTTGCATCTTTGATTACCTTTAGGAGGCCGTCTACAAGTGTCTGCCAGCCTCCATCTAAATACATGACTCCACGTCGACTACCCACATAGATTTGGCGAAGTGCGGATCCTATGCTCTGAATATCTGGATCGTTTGCGTAAGTATTTAGTCTCAAAATTGTCTTAACTATTTCGGCAAGATTTTCGTCATGAATATTCTTGTCTAACCATTCCTGAACAGTAACACCTTCTAATTGTGAAAAATCAATTTTGGTAGGTGAATTAAAAAACTGACTCTCATCTGACTCCACTAAACTGCCATCGCTCTTCACAGAAGATAGCCAACTACCATAATCGCCCGGGACTTCACGTTTCCTGCCACCGTTTATTAAATAAGCCTTCCCCGCTCCAGGAATGCCTCCAGTAAAAGTGATGCCTATCTCTTTTAAAATTGAGTCACCTACGTCAGTGAGAAATAGAGCGTGCGGTCCCTGATTAAAGTAAAAACCATCTACTTCTGTAGTCCTTGCACGACCTCCTATTTCTTTAGATGATCGTTCATATAACGTCACTGACTTTCCAGAACGGGCAAGCAGGGCGGCGGTTGTAAGACCTGCAAGCCCCCCTCCAATAATTACTACATCTAAACTATCGACTTCATTTGACATTGGATAATCAAATACCTAGGAGCGTGCTGTTAAATGTTGCCCTTCTACTTAACTGTATAAACTACTGCTGCTCTAATTCTGATGATGGAGTTACTGCAGTTGAGGAGTACAACAGTTAGTAACAGTAGTGACATTCTAGGATCTGAAGAAAATCGTAGCCACGAGTAACAATCAACAAGTGCAAGCAAGGCTATTTTCTAGCTGAGTATGCTACTGGTGAAATTGTATTTTTTCGTTAGCGTAGTAAAATGGTTTATTATACTTTTTGTAGTCTTAACCTTAAAAGCCCTTGAGTAGCACTTACATTTTGCATTACACCTTTTAATTCTCTTAGTATTCTCAGATAAACAGGTGAAGGTGAAGGTGAAGATTTAACTTGTACACAAATACTAGGTTGTTTAAATCCTAATTGGCCTAATCCTGCAAGGATATCGACTCCGCCATCTTTTCCCGGTTCTGATTTTAGAGTCTTGTAACCCTTCCTTTAGTTGGTAAGAAGGTGGTAATTGAATTAGTAAGGCTTAAATCTACACACTTTCTACAATTTTGCAAACATGTATAGTAATAAATTATTGACTCCAACTGGAGCTATATCTATTACTATATTAATTGTTGTTGCAATAGGAAGTATTACTGTTGTTGATATATATGCACAGTCATTAGGAAAAGTATTCTTCGAAGAAAAAGGTAAGATTACTGGTCAAAAACCACTAGGCGTAAATAAAATGGAAGTTTCGTATTCGTCTAATGGAACAATGAATGACAACATTGACGTTACAACAGTCGGAAATTTTGTGAGCATATCTAGAGGTAATAATGTAACATACAATCAAGGGGAAGCGGTAATAAAAACGAAGGATGGAACTGAATCAGCCAATTACACATTCTTGGCAATAGGAAGACTTGAGAGCGGTAAACCAATCTTTATTGGCGCTTCAGTATACGATACGAATTCGACTGGCAAGTTGGCGTTTCTTGATAATCAAGTTGGCATCTTTAAAGTTGAACTTGATAAGCAGGGTAATTTTGTGAATAAAGAGTGGGAATGGAAATAAAAGCAAAATATACCATCAACCGTAACCAGAAGTAATGCAAGACAGTAGCAGCGGGTATGCTTCGGTCAACGGACTCAAAATGTATTATGAAATACTTGGCAAAGGAGCACCATTGGTTTTAATTCATGGCGGAGGCTCTACAATCCAAACCTCATTTGGACGAGTCCTTCATTCCTTTGCAAAAGATAGACAAGTTATTGCAGTTGAATTGCAGGGACATGGTCACACACCTGATATAAACAGACCAGAAACTTTTGAACAAGATGCGGACGACGTTGCAGCGCTTCTGAAATATTTGAAAATTGAAAATGCCGACTTTTTTGGTTTTAGCAATGGTGGAAACACAACAATGCAAATTGCAATTCGGTATCCGAATTTAGTGCGAAAAATAATTTTGGGTTCAGCATTTTTTAAAAGAGACGGAATGTATCCTCATCTTTGGGAATCTTTGAATCATTCAACATTAAAAGACATGCCACAACTATTGAAAGATGCTTACAAAAAAGTCGCACCTGATTCCAATGACTTGTCTAAAATGTATGAGAAGGATAAAAAAAGAATGGTTGAGTTTAAGGATTGGAAAGCACAAGATATTCATTCTATTAATGTACCTGCACTTATCATAATTGGCGATGAAGATGTTGTTCGTCCTGAACATGCAGTTGAAATGTTTCGACTGTTACCGCATGCACGACTTTCAATACTTCCTGGAATACACGGGGCATATATCGGTGAAGTAACCACGGGAATGGAACATAGTAAAATCCCTGACTTGGCTGTTTCAATAATTGAAGAATTTCTAAACTAACCTATGCCTATAAGAGCATATAAGATAATCGGATCATATACAGGTAGCCTTGAGGATATGGTAGAACTTGTATCATTAGCCAAACGAGGTGTAATTAAACAAGTAGTTTCAAAGAGATTCAAACTAAATCAAGCTGGAGAAGCCCTGCAAATGCTAAAAGATGGTAAAATTGTTGGAAGAGGTGTAATAAATCCATGACCGGAGGAGTTTCTTCAGCAACAGCAACAGCAAGAGAATTAAAGACAATAAATCCTGCAACAGAAGAAGTAATTAATACATACAAAATAGTGACTAAAGAACCGATAAATTAAAAAGTAAAGAAAGCTCAGAATACATTTTGTGAGTGGAAAAAAGGTATACAGAAAAGAGCTGAATATCTATATGATTAGTATACAAAAGACAAAAAAGCTGTGGATGATAGGAACGGTTTTAGTGATTTTGTTTGTATCATCATTTAGCACTATTAACAATTCAATACAGCCCATAAAAGCCGTAACTGCTGAAGTGGAAAACAATGAAGATGAAGAGACAGCCTATCTTAAATTCGCATCTCAAGCGATAAAGCAGTCTGATAATAGTAGTGCTATTAATGCTACAATCCAACTACCTGAAGCAGCGAAAGGACCTCCAATACCTGCAAAAGGATACCTAGTCCAACAAATTGGAGATGGTCTTTATTGGCTAACTGATGGAGCATACCAGACAATGTTTATGGTAACTGCCAAAGGCGTTGTAGCAGTTGATGCTCCTGCAACCATTGGCAATAATTATCTCAAAGCTATAGCAGAAGTGACAACCAAGCCAGTTACATATGTAATTTACAGCCATGCTCATATAGATCATATCGGCGCAGCAGGGATATTCCCGAAGAATGCTACTATTATAGCTCAACAAGAAATTGCAGCTGAGCTGCAACGTGCGAAAAGTGTAGCCAAAAATGCTTCCATGGTACCACCAATTCCTACTGTTACTTTTATCAAGAACCATACTTTGCAGATAGGGAATCAAAGTCTAAAGTTAGACTATTATGGCGTCAATCATTCGCCTGGAAATATATTCATCTATGCTCCAAAGCAAAAGGTGCTAATGCTAGTTGATGTTATATTTCCAGGATGGGTTCCATTTCCGTACTTGGCAATAGCTCAAGATACTGTAGGCTTTATCAGAGCTCATGATATAGCGTTAAACAACTATGACTTTGATACAATAGTTGCTGGACACCTCACTAGACTTGGAACAAAGAACGATGTAATAGTACAGAGAGAATTTGTATCCGACTTGGAAAAGGCAGCTGCTCAAGCAAACCAACAAGTCTCATTTGGTGAGATTGCTAAGCAGGTAGGAGGAGGACAACCTAACCCATGGCTGATTTTCTCTAAATACATTGATGCAGTAGGCGAAAACTGTGTAAATAGCATGTTGCCTAAATGGGAAAATAGGCTTGGCGGGGCGCAGCAGTTCATGTCAACCCATTGCTTCACCATGGCTCAGTCCGGGAGAGTTGTTCCTACAGTACAGGCATTACTCCAAAACAGTACGTTTGTATACAAATAAGCAAACATACTCCTGGTAATTTTTTCTTTTGTTTGAAAATCCTACTGTTATTATAAAATATAGTTAGAATGAAGTAAATATATCTCACAACTATTCCTTGATTTTCCGATAAAGTTTTGTAAATTCTTGATAAAGTTTTGGGTCTCTTTCATCTATTGAAACCACAAACGCCCGATGGTAGAGCACGTGATGGAAGCCCTCCTGTTGAAATGCAAACAGTCTTAGATCCATTAGATCCGGATCATCGAACCTGATGTTTGCTATTTTCATTTTTAATCCCTATTCACTTTTCTTCTCCTCCAACACCTCTTCCTTGAGTTTGTTGAGACTTTTCCTAGAATCTATGGAAATCTTGTGTAGTTCAAAAAGACTGGTGTATCGTAGATCCAGTTTTTTAATCTCTGCTACTTTATTGATCCTTTTAATCATTTCATCCCAGAATCTACTTTCGTTGTGGCGGATTTTCTCGATTGCTCCAATTAATTTAAAGTCGATATCTGCTATGAGCCGTTCGATTGCAATTTTATTGTTAATGTCTTTTGCGTCGCAAAGATAGAGACCCAGTCTATCACGTTGCGTCTCGAGCCTCAATAATTGTTTCTGTAAAATGTCATCAAGATTCATATCCTCTGGACTGTAATCAGCGAGAGCTTCGCGATACAGGATTTTGAGGTCGTTATTGATGGTATTCCTATCTACCTTCATCATCTGGGCTATTCTTGTTGCTGGTATGCCGTGTTCGAAATGAAGTTTGTAAACTTCTGTCCTTCTCTTTCTTCTCTGGGACTTTGTAAATGGAGCAAATTTGTGTCTAGAATCTTGCCTATGTCTGACTAGGTTGAGGTTTATCTTTTTGTTCTCCTCTATGAACTCTTGATTGATCTCAAAATCAAAGGGCTCATAATTACGAGTAGGAATAGAATTCAGACTAGGATTGTGTAAACGATCTCGTGTTTGTGAATGGTCTGCTATATCCCTACCATTAGTATTTTCGTTACTCATTTTCATATTCTTATTCTTATTCATTTTCATATTTTTTCAGTACATTCCTTTACCAGCCGATCTTAATCTTCTTCTGGTACTAAAGTGAAATAGTCTGTTATCATCTAGATTAATTTGTATTCGTTTGACCAGTTCAGATAAAGCAATTTTATCAAGTTCTTTTTTTAGAAGTTCCCAGTGTTTTTCTTGTTCTTTGGCGATACTGTCAAATTCCTTTTCGTCTTCTTTAGAGAAATGCTTGCGTCCTCTGTTCCTTTTTTTCAATTCGTCGAGTCGTTGCAGTATATTAAGACACCATGGATCTGTGATTTCATTGCCAAGAAAATCTTTGAATTTTTTCATATTTCCCACCACATTCCTTTAGCAACAAGTGAGTGTTTTTCAATGTCGGGTAAGCCGGGATAACATGGCATTTTTGGAGGTCTACTCAATACGTGCTTTTCATAGGCTCTTTTACTTATTCCATTAAAGACTTCATTGCAGTAGTAGCAAGAAGGTGGATAATCATGTTCCTGTTTTTGATTTGTACCGGTATCTGTATTTGGATGTAGGTCCAATTCATCATTGTTTCTATCTGACCTATCTGACCTATCTGACCCTAGATTTTTACATTCATGACATTTGATCAAAATGGGTGTCATTTTATCTCTATTCATATTCATTTCTTCAAATTTTCCACAAATGATCTGCATTTATGACATAACCAAATACACCCTTCACTTAACTTTTAGGAAACTATCCCGATGTCGACATATTGAACAGTCTAAGGGTCTGTTTGTGTATTCGTCTGTCATTTTAATTCCTCACTTTTGGGTTCTGGTAGCTTTACGTAAATATTCAGAATTCTAGTTTCGTTATTAGGGACCACTGATATGTAAATAAATCCAATTCTTTTGATATTGGGTGGACATGATTGGCGGTTTTGTGAGCATAGTAAGAACATTAAAGATCCGGGTTTAACTACTCTAGCTCCTTCTGCCAATAATTGTGACAAGCTTGGTACATTAGTATCATACATTTCTCTAGCTCTCTTCTCATTATATGGCGGATCGCATCTATACCGGCAGAGTGTATTATCCCTGATTTCTGCCAAGTCCTGGCCATCTGCTACCAAATCGGGTTTACATTCTGGGTTAATATCTACAGTGAAACAACTTTCTCCAATGTTACGGCCTTTAACGGTTCTACTGCAAACTTCAATTGTATTACTTTCGGCTCCAAAAACCTTGTCAATAAATTCTAGGTATTTGAAGGGATATGTTCCCTCTCCTTTACCTCTCATCCTAAGGTGTCCAGAAAGAAAATTATTTTGTAATAGAATTGAGCCTATTGCAGGATCTGCGTTAAATACGATTCCATCACCAATTGGCGTTCCGTCTATTTTTATAAAACCTAGGACATCTATATCTCCCATAGAGTCACATATAATATCGTCCGATGTCGTCCGTCGTCCGAAAACCTGATTTTGAGCACAATTTAGGTCAATATTTTCGGCCGAGACTTTTTCAATGTCGTCCGAAGTCTCGTCCGAAAAACTATCTGTTTTTGAACGTGAATTATCACCATCGGATGTTTCGGACGTTTCGGACAAGACTTTACGTATCTTTATCTTTCTCGTCTTCTTTTTATCAGGTTCTTCATATCTGGTTATTTTCAGACCTTTTTCATTTAAAGTAGGTATTATTTCATTTAGGCGTCTGCCAAAAGATTTGACATTTGTTGGCCAATATCTATCGCTGGTATCTATGTTAAGATTCCATTTCTCTGTATCTGCTATATTTTTGATTTCTCCATATAATTCTGATGGAGTTCCGTCCCAAAAGTCCTTATCATTGTATTTTTCAAACATCATACACATTATTGTAGTTGCAACTTGGCTGAATTCTATAATTTCGTCAACCTGAATCTGTCTATTTTGTTCATACGCTCGTATGAATTCATTGTCAGAATAACCCATACACCTTGCAATAATCTCGCCATATTTTGAGAACTCTGTCATTCTGTACATTTTGAATTCTTTATCTGGGTTGTTCTCTTCGTGATCTAATACCTTGACTAAAATGTCTAAAATATATCCAAGTAGTGGAGCTTTTATCTCTTCAAAAGATTTCAGTATATCTTCAGGTGTGCGTTGTTCGCCATCTTCAATTCGTTCGAGTTCTATTATTATACTTCTATCTAATAAATCCGGTTTAGTAGCAGCTAAATTAATACCATTCATACCAACACCTCTTTTAAAACAACGAATTACATCATCATCATCTGTGTAGAGTTGACGTTTAGAAGACCCGCTCCCTGAAACGGCTCTACAAAGTTCATCAGATATCCATGGTCTTATTGTTGAAATGTTGTCGTAATATACAAGATAATTATGTGATAACTGTTGCTGTAATTCATTTAAATCTCTAGGGAATGTGAAGGTTTTAACTATACTAGGATCAACTAACATTTTTATTAATTCTTCTAAAGAAGATTTTCCTGCTCCCTGTGAACCAAGTAACATTAAAACTACTTTTTGAATTTCAGGAATGAATAAACTGACAATATAACATTTTAATAACAAAACACTGTCTTTGTTATCCATCTTGATATTGACTAATTTCATGAATTTGTCGAATATATCCGGTTCATAATTTCTGTTAGGGTACACCTGTTCTTTTTGATTGTTATAACGTCTGAAAATTATTTCATCTTTGAATATGTCCCAACCATTTGAAGTAATTTTTATAAATTCCCAGTTCTTATTAGTGAGATCATAAATCCATTCTAGTTTATCATAATTAACATTGAACGCAGTTCTTAGATTTAGATTAATCTGTCTTCCATATTTGTGACTAGCTGCATATGCGCCTGCTAAACTACATAAATCATTGATTGTTTGATTATCCAGTACTTTTTTATCACGTTCGAAAATAAACATTCTATACCAATTTTTAAATGCGCCATTGTTTACCGACAATATTTCTAAATGGTCCTGTATTGGTATAGCTATATGTGGAATCTTATATTCATCTATGAATAAATTCTGTGCCTGTTCTTTTACAGTTTCAAATCTTTCTTGCGGTCCCA
>Ga0224452_1000233_pt1 | contig 11475 bp, 9 predicted proteins | sample PLM2_30_b1metaG_FD_172494 | JGI IMG/M metagenome (GOLD analysis project Ga0224452, IMG submission 172494) | Groundwater sediment microbial communities from an aquifer in East River, Colorado, USA - PLM2_30_b1 | ecosystem: Environmental > Terrestrial > Soil > Riparian zone | place: USA: East...
AACGTGGGATGTGTTTCCTGGTCGGCCAGTGCTTTGGCACGCTGCTCGCGTTTTTCCATGATGAATTTATCCAATGCAGGATCGACAGGTAGGGGATAATCGCCATTAAAACAGGCGAGGCAAAAGCTGTTCAATGGCTTTCCTGTCGCTCGCACCATGCCTTCCACATCGAGGTAACCGAGGCTGTCAACGCCAAGGTATTTGCAGATGTCTTCCATCGACATCTGATTTGCGATCAATTTTTCAGGGTCAGGAAAATCGATCCCGTAGTGACATGCAAAGCGGTGTGGTGGACAGCTGACGCGCATGTGCACTTCAGTCGCTCCGGCTTCGCGCAGGTTGACTACGCGTGCGCGCGCGGTGGTGCCGCGAACGATCGAATCGTCTATAACCACGACGCGTTTTCCGGCAACCATTTCCTTGATCAGATTCAGCTTCACGCGCACGTCGAAATCCCGGATGAGCTGACTCGGCTGCAAAAATGTGCGCCCGATATAGTGATTGCGGACGAACGCGTGACCGTAAGGAATTTTCATTTCCTGAGCGAAACCGAGAGCTGCGTAATTTCCGGAGTCGGGCACCGGCACGACGACGTCGGCTTCGACTGGGAATCTGCGCGCGAGTTCGCGTCCCATCTCCATGCGCACCTTTCCAACATTCACGCCGCCGATCATGCTGTCGGGTCGAGAGAAATACACGTACTCAAACATGCAAAATGCGGGCCTCTCATCTGGGAACGGTCGCTCCGAACGCAATCCGTTCTCATCGATGATCAGCACTTCGCCAGGTTCAATTTCGCGAATGAACTCAGCATGGATTAAATCGAAAGCGCATGTTTCCGATGCCAGAATATAAGCGCCGTCGAGCTTGCCGAGCGCAAGCGGACGCCACCCAAAAGGATCCCGCACTGCGATTAGCTCGCGTTCGCTCATGATGATCAGCGAAAACGCGCCCTGGATGCGGCGCAACGCTGCGAGGACGTTTCCGCCATTATCCGACGGTTGCGCGAGCAGATGCAAAATGATTTCGCTATCGGCAGTGGTTTGGAAAATTGATCCTCTCCGTTCCAGCTCATCGCGCAGAACGTCGGCATTAATTAGATTGCCGTTGTGTGCAATTGCCATCTGACCCCGCACACAGTCGACCACGAAAGGTTGCGCGTTTTTGATCGTGCTCGTGCCAGTAGTCGAGTAACGCGTATGCCCGATCGCGCGTGTTCCTTTCAGTTTCGCCAGTTCTTCCTGACCAAACACCTGTGACACCAGACCCATGTCCTTGTGCATCAAAAAGCTCGTGCCTGGGCCGTTGCTCGTGACAATGCCCGCACTCTCCTGCCCGCGATGTTGCAAGGCAAACAGACCGTAATACGTCAGCGCGGCCGCGTTCGGATGACCGAATACGCCGAAAAGCCCGCACTCGTGCTGAGGCAGCACGACAGAATCGGGCGCGTGCTCTGGATCAGTTTTACCGGAGGGGGAGATCACACGAAATAATCCACCAAATTGGTTCAGATTCAATCATGGGATTAAAACTTCATTGCCCGCCAGACGATGGCGCGCATTGTGCTCTCGACCGGAGCGGCGCCGAAACGTTCCGCGATTCGTTTTGCGACCGCGTCGATTAGGTCCTCAGGATCGACGCCGCGCTCTGTTGCTTCAGCGCCGACTGGATTGCCGCGCACCAATCCAGTGGCGAACTCCCTCGCCGAGCCGCTCCGGCAAGCCTTCGTTTCAGAGGACGCTTCAACCTTTTCGAAGCCAGCATCCTGGAGCAATTTTCGGATCACCGTCGAATCGTGAAAACCAAATGGGATCTTATAAAAGTTAGGCGGGTCGTGATCGAAGAATGAAGCGATCGTTGTATGCGCAATTTGGCCAAACGGATTCGCCTCGAACGAATCCCAGACGTTGAACAGAAAAACCCCGCCGCTGCGAAGGACACGATAAGATTCGCGCATAGCAGCGGCTTTGTCTGGGACGAACATCACACCGAACTGGCAAACGGCAGCGTCGAACGAACAATTCGGAAACGGAAGAGCGGACGCATCTGCCTGTTGCCAGATAACGTTCTCGCCGTTTCTAAATTTCGGCTTCGCGAATTCGAACATGTCCGGATTCAAATCAGTCGCGACAATTTCGGATGTCGCAGGCAATGCGTCGCGCAATCGACGCGTCACGATTCCCGTGCCACAGGCAATTTCAAGAACGCATTCGCATTTCTTGCCTGCTAGCCACAAGACCAAATCTTTGGCCCAGGGTTCGAATATCACCGGGCCGAGATAGCGATCGTAATTTTCCGGAATCGCTCCCTGGAAAAGAACATTTCGATCGTGCTCCATTTATAAACTTGGGATGCGCTCGGCGGATGAGTCGCTTTCAACGACTCGACGGATCGAATTCCACCAATCGTCGTAAAGATCGGCAATCGGCCATGCGAATGTTTCGTCATTCACTTGAATGCGTAATTGATCACCGCCAACCCTCCCAACTTGCTGAAACGGAACATCGCGTTCGCGCAACATCGCTATCGTGTTCTTGAGGTTCTCAGGCGCGACCGAAATCACGATTCGCGACTGTGATTCGTTGAAAAGCACTATAGGGGCAGGTGTGTCGCCTGCGCCCACATGGATCTCCGCTCCAAAAAGTTTTTCAGGATTAAAACAGCTTTCCGCCAGCGCGACGGCAAGCCCGCCTTCGGAGCAATCGTGTGCGCTCTTTACCAGACCGGTGCGGATTAGATCGCGCACAGCATCTTGAACTTTGATCTCTAGCTCCAGATCGACGTGTGGTGGAGGACCTTCTTTGCGTCCGTCGCAAATTCTTAGAAACTGCGAGCCGCCAAGCTCGTTTCCAATCTCCCCAACCAGAATGATCGTATCACCTACGTTCTTGAACCATTGCGTGGTTATGTGCTTTTCGTCATCAATTAGTCCGACCATCGCGATCGTCGATGTTGGATCGACTACTCCAGCAGGGCTCTCGTTATACAACGAGACATTCCCGCCGGTGACAGGCGTTCCAAATGCCCGGCATGCTTCTGCTATTCCTTCAATTGCTTCATGCAACTGCCAGAAGTTTTCCGGCTTGTATGGGTTGCCAAAATTCAGGCAATCCGTCAGGGCGAGCGACTTTGCGCCGGAACAGGTAAGGTTGCGTGCGGCTTCGGCGACAGCGATTTTGCCGCCCTCGCGCGGATCGAGTGCGCAATAGGTCGAATTGCAGTCGCTAGTCGCAGCCAGAATTTTATTGGCGTAGCGAACGAAGAAAACCGCGGCATCAGACCCCGGCTTTACGATCGTGCCCGTGCGAACCGTGTGATCATATTGCCGATAAACCCAGTTCTTGGACGCGATTGTCGGATCGCGCAGCAGTTGGCGAAGCGCTTTGTGATTATCAGTCTTCTGTAGCCATCGCCTTGTGGGCGGCGACGCGTCCCGGGACCCGGCGACAGGAACTTTGGCTTCTCTGGAATAAAGCGGCGCTTCTTCAGCCAACGCTTTTGCTGGAATTTCTGCAGCGACTTCCCCGTTATTTCGCACGCGCATCAGGCCGTCGTTGGTGACGCGACCAATTTCTTCGCACGGCACGTCCCATTTTTCGAAGACCTCACGGACAACATCTTCTTTTCCGTGACGGCCAATGATTAGCATTCGCTCCTGTGATTCGCTTAGCAGGATCTCGTACGGGGTCATGCCGGGCTCGCGCTTGGGTACTTTGGCGAGATCGATTTCGATACCGCTGCCGGCCCGGCTGGCCGTTTCGCACGTCGAGCAGGTCAGACCGGCCGCTCCCATATCCTGAATTCCCGCAACCGCGCCGCGAGCGAGCAGTTCGAGGCATGCTTCGAGGAGTAACTTCTCTTTGAACGGATCGCCGACCTGCACGGCGGGACGATCCTCGCGCGATTGTTCGGTCAATTCGCGCGATGCAAACGCGGCGCCGGCTAGACCGTCACGACCTGTCTCAGCGCCGACATAAAAAACAGGATTGCCAGTGCCTTCTGCTGTGCCGCGCGCGAGTTGTTCGTGGCGCAACACGCCAAGGCAAAAAACATTTACCAGAGGATTGCCTTCGAAGCTCTCGTCGAAAGAAATCTCACCGCCTATCATCGGGATACCTACGCAGTTGCCGTAATGTGCGATGCCAGAAACGACGCCTGTGAACAGCCGCCTGTTGGCTGCGATTTTGGATTTTGGCTTTCCGACTTGCGAATTTCCATCCGTGATTGGTCCAAAGCGCAGCGAGTTCAGGCAAAATTCCGGGCGCGCACCCATAGTGAAAATGTCGCGGATGATACCGCCCACGCCGGTGGCTGCGCCTTGGAACGGCTCGATGGCGCTCGGATGATTGTGGCTCTCCATTTTGAACGCGACTGCCCAGCCGTCGCCGATATCCACAACCCCGGCATTTTCTTCGCCGGCTTTGACCAAAATTTTCGGGCCAGCGGTGGGCAATTTTTTAAGTTCTTTCCTGGAGTTTTTGTACGAGCAGTGTTCGCTCCACATAACCGAGAAAATTCCGAGCTCGGTGAAATTCGGCTCGCGACCGAGAATCTTTTTGATCCGGTCGAACTCTTCCAGGGTGAGACCATGCCGCTGGACGAGTTCGTCTGTAACAACTGGATCGGCGAGCGGCGCTTTGTGACTCATCGGAAGCTACGTTAATGAATTCGCCACGGTCGCTCAATCGCGCAAACAGCAAATAATTCGAATACTGCTGTGGTGAAGCCGGTCAAAAAGGGGAGACGGACGGGGAGCGTCCGTTTAACCCGTGAGTCACGAACTTGTGGGGTAAAACTAACCATAAACAGGAGGGATTAGAGTGAAGAAAACAATCATTGGTTTGATCTGCGCGCTGGTAACGCCGTTAGCTTTTGCGCAAACCAGCACGACGACGACCGAGGAAACTACTACATCGACAAAACCAGCAACGACGACAGAAACGACTACTTCCACAACTTACACCGCCGGGACGGTATCTACCTATGAGCCTGGCAAGACTGTTGTGGTCAGGAGCGATCAGGGCCCTGTCAGTTTTGCTCTCGGCACAGCTGCACGAGTTGTTGACGCTGCCGGCAAGGTAGTGACAGCCCCGCTACGAGCTGGTCAAAAAGTACGTGTTTACTACACGGGACCGGCTGAGAGCCGTACGGTTGAGCGAGTGATTGTCGAGGACTAGGAAAAATCAGTTCGCAATATTAAAGCTGCAGGATCGCTTCTGATCCTGCAGCTTTTTTGCTGTAGCGATTTCGGCTTCGCTCTGCACGCGAAGACTCTGATAAACTCCACACGTGGATCTTTCGACTTTGGCAAATGTAGCGACGGCATTAGCTGTTTTGACTGCCGTCGCATTCGGTTTGCTGGAAGCGCGTCGCGCACGCAAGGAGCGCGCGGAACGCGCGGCGTTTGCCGCCGTTCAAGCAATTCTCACTCCGGAATGGATGAGGTCGATGATCGTCGTGCAGAGCATTCCCGACGGATCGACTGCGTCGGAGATCGAAGGGGACGCCCGTGTGTTCGCTGCAGTGCAGGCGGTGGGCTGCATTCTCGAAGGCCTTGGCTACTCTGTGTATGCGCGGATTGTTCCCTTGCGCGTAGTCGGCGACCTACTGGGTGGCACCGCTCGTCTGGCCTGGCGTAAAGTGCAGGCTTATGTCGAAGAAGAACGCCGCCGCAGCGGGTCACAGAAGCATTTTGAATGGTTCCAATGGCTTGCGACGCAATTGGAACGATATTCACCGGGAAAAACCGACCTGAAGATGGGCGCCCATCAAGCTTATCAGGATTGGAAGCCGTAGCAGTTGCGTTCCGTACATAGATCGGAGAACATTGAACGATGTCTTTTGATCTGAGGGAAATCATTGCTTCGCGGCTGGGTGAAAATTACCAGCTTCATGAACGGCACGTGAACCCGACGCTGGTGGCAGCGCAACGGGTCATCGGGTTCGACAAGGTCTATGCGCGAGCGGAGGGCGCATACCTGTATGACATGGATAATCAGCCCTATCTGGATTTTCTGAGTGGCTACAGCGTTTTCAACATCGGGCGGAATCATCCGATGGTTAAACAGGTGATCCGCGACGTGCTTGATCTCGACCTCCCAAACATGGTGCAGATGGATTGCTCACTTCTCAGCGGATTGCTGGCTGAAGCCCTTGTGAAACGGACTCCGCCGCATCTGGACGCCGTTTTCTTCTGTAACTCCGGGACTGAAGCGATGGAAGGCGCGCTGAAATTCGCGCGCGCTGCGACTGGCAGGAAGCGCGCAGTATCGCTGGCGAGCGCGTTTCACGGACTCAGCCTCGGTTCACTCTCGCTCATGGGTTGTGAGAGTTTCACCGACGGATTCGGCCCGTTGATGGAAGGCTTCGACGCACGGGTACCGCTCGACGACATCGGCGAGTTAGATCGACAACTGCGATCGCGCGATGTCGCAGCGTTTGTGATCGAAACCGTTCAGGGAAAAGGGTGTCAAACTCCCAGGACCGACTTCTTCATTCGAGCACAGGAGCTTTGCCGTAAATACGGCACCCTTTTGATTTCGGATGAAGTGCAGACGGGCCTTGGGCGCACGGGAAAGATGTTCGGATTCCAACATTGGAATTTGGAGCCCGATATCATTACGCTCGCAAAAACCCTAAGCGGCGGTTACGTGCCGTGCGGCGCGATCGTGACGCGGCGCGACATCTATCAAAAGACATTCAGCCGCATGGACCGTTGCGTTGTGCATTCGACGACCTTCGGACGCAATAATCTCGCAATGGCCTGCGGTTTGGCCGCGCTCGAAGTGGTCGACAACGAGAAGTTAATTGAGAATTCGGCGAAGATGGGAGCCCTGCTGATGGAAAAAGTGGATGCGCTACGCGCGAGACATTCATTCATTAAAGAAGTTCGCGGCAAAGGTCTCATGATCGGAATCGAATTTCACGAGCCCAGCGAGTTCAAGCTCAAGATGGCTTGGAAACTCTTGCACAAGATCGACAAGGTGCTCTTCGCGCAAATGGTGGTGACGCAAATGTTGAGCAAACATCGCATACTTACCCAGGTCGCGGGGCACGCAATGGACGTGATGAAGATTTTGCCGCCGCTGATTATCGGCGAAAAGGAAGTGGACATGTTCGTGAGCGCCCTCGATGACGTTCTCACCGAATGTCGCAAATTCCCGGGCCCGATGTGGGAGCTCGGAAATAATTTCGTTAAAGCAGCGCTCGGCTCAAAGAGAGCTGTTCAATCCCGGCGCAGCGTTTCTGCCAAATTGTAGCGGCGCTCTGTAAGCGCCGATGCGCTAAGCACGCACTCGACGGCCAAAGGCTGCCACTGCAGATTTTTAATTGTCGATCTTTTGATCGGGGCGTACGTTTTGATCTCAAGCCCAAACGGAGGATTTATTATGAGTACTGCTGTCGCAGAGGAGAAAAAGACAAAGCTGAATCAGCTCGAGCAACTGAAGAAATTTACCAAAATCGTAGCCGACACGGCCGACTTTGAATCGATTAAGGATTTCAAGCCACAAGACGCGACGACCAACCCGAGCCTGGTTTACGCCGCCACGCAAAAACCAGAGTACGGGCATCTGCTCGAAGAGGTGCTCGCGAATCGTAAGAAATCCGGGCTAAGCGGGCCCGACCAGATCGAAGACATTTGCGATCATCTGCTGGTTCAATTTGGGTGCGACATTCTCGAGATTGTTCCGGGACGCGTCTCGACAGAGACTGACGCGCGGTTGTCGTATGATGTGGAAGGTTCGATCAAGAAAGCCCGGCGACTGATACAACTTTACCAGGAGCGAAAAATTCCTCGGGAACGCGTGTTGATTAAGATCGCGTCGACCTGGGAAGGATTGAACGCGGCCGAGCAACTGCAAAAGGAAGACATCCGATGCAATCTGACGCTGATGTTTTCGCTGCCGCAGGCGGTGCGCGCCGCGGAAGCGAAAGCGCAGCTCATCTCGCCGTTCGTCGGGCGAATTTACGATTGGTACAAGAAAGAATACAAACGCGATTACACCGGACCGGAAGATCCAGGAGTGCAGTCAGTTATAGAAATTTATACGTATTACAAGAAATTCGATATTCCGACCGAGGTGATGGGCGCCAGTTTTCGCAACACCGGGCAGATTCTGGAGCTGGCTGGGTGCGACTGTTTGACGATTAGCCCCGAGTTGATGGAGGAGCTTGCGAAATCCGATGCGCAAGTCGAACGAAAGTTGACTCCTGAGAAAGCGAAAGCGGCGAAGATCGACAAGCTGGAGTTGGACGAAAAGAAATTCCGCTGGTTACTAAACGAGAACGCGATGGCGTATGAAAAAACTGGCGAGGGAATCCGCAAGTTCGCGGCTGACGTGGTGAAGCTGGAGAAGTTCGTCGCCAGCAAGATGAAATAACTTAATCAGGAACCCAGGAAAAATCATGGCTTCATGGTTTCCAGATTAAATTCCCTTTTCCCTGTTTTCCTGATTCATAACCGCCGGTTGACGGAAAACAGTTAGAGATTCCTCGACTTAGCTCGGAATGACAAAGAGGGATGTTCAATGTCGTCTTAGTTGAACCGGAGATTCCGCCGAACACGGGCAACATCGGTCGGCTTTGTCTAGCAACCCGATCGACCCTGCATCTGGTCAAACCGTTTGGCTTTTCGCTCGACAATAGAGAGCTGCGCCGGGCGGGCCTTGATTACTGGGCGGAAGTACGTCTGCAATTGTGGGATTCGTTTAATGCGCTGCAGCGTGCGCAGCCGACTACGACGCGTTATTTTTTTCTGACGACAAAAAGCAAACGTCCTTATTACAAAGTGAGATTTCAGAAAGACGATTTCCTCGTCTTTGGCCGCGAAACGAAAGGTCTTCCTAATGATTTACTGGCTGCCAACATTGATAACTGCATCACTATCCCGTTGTACGGGACGCGAAGCTTGAACCTGGCTACAGCGGTTGCAATTGTGTTGTTCGAGGCGGTGCGCCAACAGAACTGAGCGTAATAGGCAGCGCGTTTGTAGCAGCGAAGGCATCCAAAAACCGAGGCTGCACCGTTGAATAAATAAGATCAGTAAACGTTCTAACCAGCCAGAATGAGAAAACTTATGAAAATATTCGTTGTATTAATTTGCAGTGTTGCGCTCGTAAATGTCGCGTACGGCGCGCAACAGGAAGAGAACAAACAACAGAAGAAAAAGCAGCCGCAGTCAGTGCAGCACGCACCTCCCTCGACGACGGGACATGCGGCGGGCGCTGGAGCAGGTCCCAAGAAAACACAGATGGGATCCTATCAAGGCAAAAAGGGCCAAACTTCAATGGCAACTTATGAGGGACAGAAGGGTAAAAAGGGACAAACCTCAACGGGAGCTTATGAGGGACAGAAGGGCAAAAAGGGCCAAACCTCGATGGAAACTTATCAGGGGCAGAAGGGCAAGAAGGGCCAAACCTCGATGGAAACTTCTCAGGGGCAGAAGGGCAAGAAAGGCCAAACCCCAATGGAAGCTTCTCAGGGGCAGAAGGGCAAGAAAGGCCAAACCCCAATGGAAGCTTCTCAGGGGCAGAGGGGCAAGAAAGGCCAAACCCCAATGGAAGGTTATCAGGGGCAAACGGGTAAGGCAGGGAAGGGTGGAAAAGTAACGGGAACGACCGCGGCAACGGCCAAGGCAGCAACCGGTAAGCCGTTCAAGCCACAGCACTTCAATGTTCCAAAACAGCCAAACACCGCAAAAGCTCCGCCGGTAAAGTTCCAGCAAGGCAAACACATACAAGGAAGCCAAAACTGGCAGGGGCAGCAATATACTGTTTTCCGCAACTACAAATCAGAGTGGCACGATCAGGGTTGGTGGCACAGCCATCACAACAGGATCGTGTTCGTGTTCGGTGCACCTTATTACTGGAACTCGGGTTACTGGTTTCCAGCATGGGGCTACAATCCCAACGCGTACTACGCCTGGGATGGGCCGATCTACGGTTATAATAACCTGCCGCCGGACCAGGTGATCGCCAATGTGCAGGCTGCGCTACAACAGCAAGGTTACTATCAAGGCGAGGTGGACGGTCTTATTGGGCCGTTCACGCGTGACGCAATTGCGAATTATCAACGCGACCACGGACTGTATACAACCTCCACGATCGATCAGCCGACACTGCAATCATTGGGAATGGCATAACGAGATTCCTATTAACCAAGGAGCCGCCGCTAGATATCTTGACGGCGGCTTTTTGCGTACTGAAGAGATGTCGCGGCGCATATCGTTTTGAATTTGTTTATCCCTTAAGTTTCGCGTCAGGCTACACGCAACCAAAGCCTCGCTTCGACGTTGAATAATCGGAGAGAGTAAACATCCAGCCGCTCAGAAGGAAAAACCGTATGAGAACATTTCTTGTTGTAGTTTGCAGTCTTGCGCTCACCTGTGCCGCAGGCGCTGCGCAAAAGGAAGACAAATCAAAAAAGTCAGCACCAAAGAAACAGCAGGCGCAATCAGTACAACACAATGCCGCGCCACCTAATTTCGTGTCGAAGACCTACGGCCGAAGGAGAATGACTACCACTGGGGGACATTCGGCAAGCGCTGGAACAGTGCAAAAGACCAAAGGGAAAACGAAAGGGTCACAGCAGATGGCTGCGCCAGCCAGCCACGCAAAAAGTCATCAGTGGACGGGGCGACAGGATGGGCGCGTGCAGATGATCGGTGGGCAGGCAGCAGGCGGTGCAGCGGGCGCTGGAGGACAAAAGACGAAGGGTAAAGGGAAAGCGTCGCAGCAGATCGCCACACAAGGTGCGCAGAGTGGGAGATATGCATCAAGTTCTGCGGCTTATTCTAAGAAGACCAAACAGTGGAAAGGCAGCACGGTTTCAACGGCCAAATTTCAGTCAGGGGCGGCTAAGACATACAAGGCACACAACTTTAATCTGGCATCGAACACGCGCCCTACAAAATACGCGGCCGTGACGTTCCAGCAAAACAGACGGATTCAGGGAAGCCAATACTGGCAAGGTAATAATTATTGGGCCTTCCGGAATTACAGATCTGTGTGGCACGACAGCAGTTGGTGGCGGAGCCATTACAACCGGGTCGTCTTCGTATATGGTGGATGGTATTATTGGAATTCCAGCTGGTGGTACCCAGCGTGGGGCTATGCTCCCAATGCATATTATGCATATGATGGTCCCATATACGCTTACAATAATCTGCCGCCGGATCAGGTTGTCGCCAACGTCCAGGCGGCGCTGCAAGTGCAGGGCTATTATCAAGGTGACCTGGACGGCCTGCTTGGGCCACTTACGCGCGCGGCGATTGCAAACTACCAGCGCGATCGCGGCCTGTATATGACCTCAGCCATTGATCGGCCAACGCTCGAATCACTGGGGATGGCGTAAAGGCAAATCTCAGATCGTAGTCTCTAATCTGTAGGGGAAGCTCTCAGCTTCCTCTACGATTTCACCATGTGGACCGAACATCGTCCATCCAGGTTCGCTGTTTTGCTGGCCTTGCGCGATGGC
>Ga0224452_1000237_pt1 | contig 11389 bp, 10 predicted proteins | sample PLM2_30_b1metaG_FD_172494 | JGI IMG/M metagenome (GOLD analysis project Ga0224452, IMG submission 172494) | Groundwater sediment microbial communities from an aquifer in East River, Colorado, USA - PLM2_30_b1 | ecosystem: Environmental > Terrestrial > Soil > Riparian zone | place: USA: East...
AATCTCCGGCTCGTTAAATTTCGGACCGGATCGATTTCGGCCGGATATTATCGGGCATGCCGCGTTTGGGCAGTTCGTCTACAAGACGGTTCCGTTCTCCGATCTTTCTGCCGATTTTTCCTGGGACGGGCAACGCACGTTCGTGCGGGACCTGCGCGTGCATCATCAAACCGGCCAGTTGCGAGCTGATCTCTTGGAAGCGGTGGACGATTTTCGCGTAAACCTCGAGAGCACAATATCTCCAGAGGCACTCCGCGGGCTGGTGCCACGGGAGTTGAATGAATTTCTCCGTGACTGGGAATGGCAACGTTCGCCTGCGATTCGCCTTGCAATTCGGGGCAAAGATCGCAATCCCGCCAGCTGGCAAGGCGATGGAAACATCGTGTTAGAGCGCAGCCGTTTCCGGGGCACATGGATGAACAGCGCTAACACCAGAATTCATTTCACCGATGGCGCGCTCAGTTGCGAGGATCTGCGCGTGGCGCGCGATGAAGGCGCCGGCACGGGTAGTTTCACCTACGATTTCAAAAAACACGAGGTGCGCCTCGCAAATATCAAAACCTCATTGAATCCAGCCGAGGTGATTTTTTGGATTGACCCAAAAGTTTCGAAGACTGTGGCGCCATACAAATTTCGCAGGCCGCCGAACGTCATCGCCAATGGCGTTTACCAATTTCGCGGCGGCAAGAACACGCGCCTGGAGATAAACGTCGATGGCACCAATGGAATGGACTACGTTTTTCTTGGGAAGACGCTGCCATTCGATCACATCTCAGCCCGATTGCTTTTCACCCGGGACCGTTTGCAAATCAACGATGTTCGAGGCGCTCTTCTTGCGGGCACGTTGCGCGGGAATACTGACATCTCGCTGGCGCCAAATGATGCCCATTACCGCGCAAGTATCTCGGTGAGCGAGATCAATTTTCCACGGTTGACCGATTTGTACTACAACTACAAGACCGCGGAGGGCGTGTTGAGCGCCACATATGATTTCACCGGCGTCGGCAGTGACTCACGGGCGATGCACGGCCGCGGAAGAGTGGAGGTAAGCAATGGAAACGTTTTCGCCATCCCGATTTTCGGTCCGCTATCAGGAATTCTGAACCACATCGTTCCCGGCAGCGGATATAGCATTGCGCACAAAGCGACCGCGAACCTCAACATCGAAAACGGAATTATTCACACTGACGATTTCGAAGCCGCCAGCGCGCTTTTCAGCATGCTGGGCCATGGAGACATTCATTTCCTCGACGACAAGCTCGATTTCAGCCTGCGTTTGAACATGAAAGGGCCCGGCGTGCTGCTCACTCCGGTGTACAAGCTTTTCGAATACGCCGGCGAAGGAAGCCTCAAGAAGCCCGATTGGCATCCAAAGGTCTTCTGACCTTTCTCATATTGAGCGAAATCGAGACATCTCTCGATGTACGGTTGCTAATATTTCGAAGGGAGAATCAAGAGAGATTTCTCGACTCCGCTTCGCTCTGCTCGAAATGACAAAAAAGATTCTGCTGGGCGCGCACATGTCTATCCGAGGCGGCGTGAGCATGGCGATTGAGCGCGCGCGTTCAGTCCACTGCACCGCCACGCAGATTTTCGTGAAGAACAATATGCAATGGTTTGCGCGCCCGCTGAGCCGAGACGAAATCCGCGGTTTCCTGGACCATGTCCAGCGGGGCGAATTGGCATCGGTATTTGCGCACGCTAATTACCTCATCAATCTTGCTGCGACGAATCCGCAATTTCACGCGAATTCAATTCGCGCCTTGTCGGAGGAACTTACTCGCGCACACCAGCTCGAATTGCCGTTTTTGGTGTTGCATCCGGGCGCACACCTCGGCGCAGGCGAAGAAGCCGGGCTCGACAAAGTCGTCGAATCAATCGATTGCGTGCTTGCTGGGATTCCAAAAATCAAAACGTGGATTGCACTGGAGACAACTGCGGGCCAGGGATCATGTTTGGGACACAAATTTGAGCAGCTTGCGTATATCATTAGCCGCGTGCGCGAGCCGGAGCGTTTGTGTGTTTGTCTCGACACCGCGCACGTTTTCGCCGCGGGTTACGACATCAGTAGCGAATCTTCGCTGCGAAAGGCGTTCCGCGACTTCGATCGCGTGATCGGGCGGGACCGCCTCGTTGCCGTTCACCTTAACGATTCCAAAACCGCCTGCGGCTCCCGAGTAGATCGGCATGAACACATCGGAAAAGGCCAGATCGGCCTGGATGCGTTTCGCTTCATCATGCGTGACCGCCGGTTCCGCAAAATCCCTAAAGTGCTCGAAACACCGAAAGGAAAAGACCTGCGCGAAGACGTGATGAACCTAAAGACGCTCAGGGCATTGGCGGCACAACAATGGCGAATGCCAAATGTCTAATGACGGAATCCGAATGAAGAAACTCCTTTCCGAGTTACTTCGTCATTTGAACATTCATTTTTCCTTCGGCATTCGTCATTCGAGCTTCGTCATTTGATCGGTCATTTATTTGATCAGCCGGATCGTCAATGGATAGCGATAGAACTTTCCCTCGTTTGCCTGGATGGAGGCAACGATCACCAGCACCAGATTCAAAATGTGCAGAACGACCAGTATCACAAAACCGATCAGCACCAGGCATAGAACGCCGGCGATTACGTTATAGATCAACATCGATATCTGGAAATTGAGCGATTCCTTCCCATTCGCGTCGATTTCCGGTGAATCACCCCGCTTGGCTAACCAGACAATCAGTGGACCAAGAATGTGACCAGCCCATGGCACGAAAAATCCGGCTAACGCGGTGGCGTGGCAAAGCACGTTCCAGAGTCGTACGTCGGAGGAAGATGTGGATGTTTCCATGTTTTAACCTTTCGCTTGTGTAAAACCACTGAGTGCCCGCTTGTCACTCGAAGAGCAAGTAAAAAGATCAGACCGCCGCTTTTACACGCTCAATGTGCGCGCCGAGTTCGCTCAATTTTTCGTCGAGATGTTCGTAGCCGCGGTCGATGTGATAGACGCGGCTCACTTCGGTAATTCCGTCGGCCTTCAATCCTGCAAGCACGAGCGCTGCCGACGCGCGTAAATCGCTCGCCATGACCGGTGCTGCCAGAAGACGATCCACACCGTCAATCACCGCTGTCGCGTCTTCCAATTGTACTTGCGCACCCATACGTTTCAGCTCGGCCACATGCATATAGCGCTGAGGAAAAACATTTTCCGTTACAGAACTCGTGCCTTTACTGGTGGAGAGCAGCGCGCACATCTGTGCCTGCATATCGGTAGGGAACCCGGGATATGGTTCGGTTGCCAGGTCCAGCGCGCTCGCGAGTCCATTGGGCAGGATCGAGATGGCATGGTCTCCGATGTCGATAGGAAAGCCACACCTCGCCAGCGCATCCGTGATGGCGCGGACATGCTCTGGCTCTACTCGCTTTACTGTTACTCCCTTTCCGGCAATTGCACCCGCCACCAAAAATGTGCCGGCTTCAATTCGGTCAGGGATCACCCGATGTTCCGCTCCGTGCAGCGCGGCCACACCTTCGATGATGATTCGACGAGTTCCCGCGCCTTCGATCTTCGCGCCCATTTTATTCAGGAAATTTGCAAGATCCACCACTTCGGGCTCCTGCGCCGCCCCATCAATAACGGTCACACCATTGGCCAGCACGGCCGCCATCATCACATTATCGGTGCCGAGCACAGTCGGACCGAATTTTCCCTGCATGTCGATCACGGCTCCCGTCAATTTCGGCGCAAAAACTTTGATGTTGCCACCCTCCACGCGCACCGCCGCACCGAGCGCTTCGAAACCTTTCAGATGCAGATCAATTGGCCGATCGCCGATGACGCAACCGCCTGGTAAAGAGACGGTCGCTTCTTTGCAACGGCCGAGCAGCGGTCCAAGCACGCAGACGGAGGCGCGCATCTTGCGCACGACGTCGTAAGGTGCAACCGAGTGGATCTTTTCTGCGGTGACGCTGACTGTGCCGCTGGCGCGTTCCACCTGCGCCCCCAAGTGGGTTAGAATTTGCAGCATGTAATGTGTGTCGCTCAGGTCAGGCACGCCATGAACGACACAGGGCTCTCGAGCGAGCAATGTCGCGGCCAGGATGGGGAGCGAAGAATTTTTCGAGCCGCTGACCTTAATGGAACCAGAAAGCGGATGGCCGCCGTGGATGAGGATCTTATCCATACCTGGCAAAAAGGAACCGTGTCACACCTGAATAATCGGTTTTCGAATAAATGTCTCGGTAATTTTTTTCCGTCAGGGCCGAAAGAAGGGGCTCGCTTTGGCCGAGTCCGATTTCCAAGGCCAGCAATCCACCGGGCCGAAGGCGGGATGGCGCCTGTCCAATCAGTTGAAGCACCAACTCATCGCCCCGCTCGCTGGCGAAAAGCGCGACCGCCGGGTCGTGCAGAACTTCGCGGGAAAGAGTATGGCGCTGCTGTATTGCGATGTAAGGAAGGTTCGCGACAATCAGATCGAAAGTTCCCTCCACATTTTCAAGGAGATTGCTTTTCACAAAGCGAACTCGATCCGACAAGTTCAGCCTGGCTGCATTTGCTTGCGCAAGCGCAAGCGCGTCGTCAGAAATGTCGGCAGCGACAAGCTCCGCGTCGGAAAATTTGGCGGCCAGACTCAGCGCGATAACACCGCTCCCCGTTCCCACATCGAGAATGCGCGAATCCGCAATCCGCAATCCGCAATCCGCAATTAGCAGTTCCACCAACTGCTCGGTCTCGGGCCGGGGCACCATCGCGCGTTCGTCGCAGAGAAAAACGTGGCCGCCAAATTCGACCGTGCCGAGCAGATGCTGAAGCGGCTCGCCTTCGCCGCGGCGCTTCACGAGATCGCGCAACGGCGCCAGTTCCGATTCAGTCAGTACGCGCTCAAATTCCAGATACAGGTCGATCCGTTTCCGCCCCAACACATGGGCCAGCAAGTGCTCGGCATTTAGGCGTGGACTTTCGATCTTGTGGTTCTTGAAATACACCGTTGTTGCTTGAAGCACTTCAAGAACGGTCATGTAGCGAGTTACAGTCAGATCACGCCCGTTATGCGACGACCGCGGATTCCTTCAAACGTTCCGCGACATCCGCAGCTTGCAGCGCGCTGATCAAATCGTCCAGATCACCGTCGATCAACCGGTCCAGATTATGAAGCGTCAGACCAATGCGATGATCCGTGACGCGGTTCTGTGGAAAGTTGTAGGTGCGAATTTTTTCTTCCCGTCCACCAGTGCCGATCTGCCCACGGCGTTGCGCGCTGTATTTCTCGGCTTCCTCGCGCTGTTTTCGCTCCAGCAACCGCGCTCGCAAGATCGATAGTGCTCTTTCCTTGTTTTTGATCTGGCTCCGTCCATCCTGACAGCGCACGATCATGCCCGTAGGAATGTGCAGAACCTGCACCGCCGAGTCAGTCGTGTTCACACCCTGGCCGCCGGGGCCGCCCGAGCGCGAGACTTCAATTCGCAGATCTTCCGGCTTTAATTCGAGATCGACATCTTCAGCCTCCGGCAACACTGCGACTGTGGCCGTCGATGTATGAATGCGGCCTTGCGCCTCTGTCGCAGGGACGCGTTGCACACGATGCACGCCACTTTCGTAACGCAGTTTTCGAAAAACAGATTCGCCCGAAACCCGGAAGATTGCTTCCTTGAATCCGCCAAGCTCTGACGGACTCGATTCCAAGTCCTCGGTTTTCAGGCCGGCAGATTCAGCGTAGCGATGGTACATACGGTAAAGGTCGGCGGCGAAAATGGCCGCTTCGTTTCCGCCCGTTCCGGCACGGATTTCCACGATGGCGTCGCGGTCTTCATTCTCGTCCGGTGGCAACAAGGCGATCTGAACATTCCGTTCAAGATCGGCCACTCGCTTTTCGAGCTCCGGAATTTCATCGTCAGCCATGGCAGCGATCCCAACATCGCGAGACATCGCCAGCTCGCGGTTGTCGTCCAATTGTTTGCGCGCGACTTCGAGTTCGTCCCACTTTGCCAGCAGTTGCTTGATGTTCGCGTGCTCGCGCATGATCTCACTTGCACGCTGGCGATTGGAAAAAAGCGCTGGGTCGGCAATATCTCGCTCCAGTTGTTCGAAGCGTTTGCGTTTGAGTTGAATGAGGGAATTCAAGTCCATAAATGTAGCGGCGGCTGTGTCAGCCGCCGGACAAGGCGTTCGCCGCAGGCGAACGCCTCTACAAGAATCTAAGCTTTTTTCCCAGCCCGCGCGGCTTTGGTGCTACCGTAACGCCGGGCAAATTTTTCCACGCGCCCGGCGGTATCCACAAACTTCTGTTCGCCGGTGAAAAATGGATGACAAGCAGCACAAATACCGATCTTAATATCGCGACGAGTGGAGCGGGTGTGATACACCGCGCCGCATGCGCAAACAATATCGGTGTCATAATATTCTGGATGGATTGCGGCTTTCATCTTCAAAGCGGAGCGCGAAATGTAATCGCGCGAAACCGAGCGCGCAAGCTATGAAATCGGCCGACGCGTTGCTGGACCGATGGCTGCAAACGATGCGCCGCGCAAAAAATCGCCCAGCCATTCTCAATTCACACGGCGAGGTCCTGCGAAAGTTTCACGACATAGAAGAATGCGCCTGTGAGTTTGAGCCGAAGCTTGAAATATTCGCGCCCGGCAGTGTTATCGCTATTCAAATCGGCAACCACGAGGATTGGCCTTCGATCCTGATCGCTTGCCTGCGCAGCCATCTGATTGTTCTCCCGCTGGAACAATCGGTGAACGACCACCAACGCGATGCTGCGTTGGCTCTCTGCAAAGCCCGGGCTGTAGTGTCCGCTGACTCCAGCGGAAATTCCCCTGTGATCCTTGAGCTGAGCACAGCCGAGATCACGGCAGACTGGGATAAACAGCCGTCGCTCTTGAAGCTTACCTCTGGCACGACGGCTGCACCGCGTGCGATTGGGTTGCGCAGTGACCAGCTATTGGCCGATTGCAATCAGATCTGCGATACGATGAAAATTACTGACGCCGATCTGAACTTTGGCGTCATTCCCATCTCGCATTCATATGGGTTCAGCAACCTGCTCACACCACTGATCGCGCGCGGCGTACCGATGGTTCTGAGCCGCGACAAAACACCACGTGCGATCCTCTCCAATCTTGCTCGCACCAACGCCACAGTTTTTCCCGGAATGCCGGTCTTTTATCAGGCATTCTGCGAAATGCACTACGTTCCTGTGCTGTCGAAGTTGCGACTCTGCATCTCTGCAGGCGCGCCTCTGCTGCGTGCGGTTGCGAAGAAATTTCGGGAAAAGTTCAACCTGCCGATCCACTCGTTTTACGGTTCCTCGGAATGCGGCGGGATTTGCTACGACCGCGAAGCAATAAACGAGGTGGAAGGTTTTGTGGGGCAACCGATGGCAGGCGTCAGCATTGAACTGCTCGACCCGAACGCGCCGGCGACCCAGATTCAGGTGCGCAGCGCCGCCGTCGCCGACGGGTATTTTCCAGAACCGCACGAGGACAAGTTAGGTAACGGAATTTTTCTTCCTGATGATCTGTTGGCGCGGGACGATTCTGGATTCAGGATCGTCGGCCGGATTTCGGACCTGATTAACGTCGCGGGAAAAAAGGTGAATCCAGAGGAAGTAGAAGCACATTTGCTGCGCTTCAGCGGGGTGCGCCAGGCAGTGGTGTTCGGCCGTCCGGCAACCGCTGGAGCGTTGCGCAATGAAGAAGTGGCGGCATGCGTGGTAGTATCGCCGCACATAAACGAAAGCGATCTCCTGCGATTTTGCCGCGCTGCGTTAAGTGCATGGCAGGTGCCGAAGCGAATTTTTATTGTGGACGCAGTTCCAATGAGTGAACGCGGAAAGATCAGCCGGCGGGACCTGGCGCGGCGGTTCTCAACGGCCGATGCGAGTTCCCCGTTGCACTGATTGGGTTCTTGATAAAGCCTCGATATGGCATTTGCTTAGACAAACGACCCTTATGCCGAAATCATCCGGCCAACCCAAGTCAATAGAATCTCAAACGGAATCTTCGGATAGCGAAGACCGAGAGCAACCCGACAGCCCACCTGATCCAGAGGAGGATCGACCGATCGAGGAACAGGCTCCTGCTGGTGGGGAGAGTGTCCAGTCGTATGACTGGTGGAGCATGTCGGAACCGGCCCAGGATTCGGGCCAACCGGCGGCCGACGCTACGGATACGGAAGTCATTCCTCGAAAGGAGCCGGGCACGGCTGATGTTTATTTTTGCGGTCACACCAATTTGTTTCCCTTGAGTCGTGCGCTGCGAGCAATAGCACAGGAGAGACTGACCGGCGTACTGCGATCATTTTGGGAGCAGGAGCCGATCGAGCTTCTAGCGCGGGACGGCGAAATCGTATTTGTCACAACGCGTGCTCCCGATCTTTACTGTCCCGAGACGCCAGCCCTTCTCGCAAACGTTGATGTGGTAATGCTCGACAGAGCGCGCGCCCAACAGAAGGAATCCGGAACTCCGTTTTTTATTACTCTTGCTCGGGAGGAATCGATTGCTTTCGATGCTGCCACGCAATTGATGCGGGAGTATGGGCAAAAGCTTTTCTCTGAGCTTTGGACTGCGCCGCGCCCATGGATCATGTTTGAAAAGAATGCCGATTTGTTAAGTGACGTCGCGGATATTCCTGGGGATCCCAACGTGAGGGACTGGGTACTGGAAACATTGCGTCTGGTTCAGAATCCCGATCAGCTCGCGAGCCTCGACCCGACATCAATTCCCGCTTACACGAAAGAGGGTTTCGAACGCGTTCAGCGGCAGAAACTGACTTCAGACGAGGCGCAATTCGCATCGCAATTCAATGGTGTCCGATCCGTGCAACAAATTGCCAAGAACCTGAGATTCGATTTGAAATCTGCGCGGCAATTGCTGTTCCGGTTTCTTGCGCTCGAAATTGTGGAATGCTGGCCTCCTAGCACGACGGCAAACCCGCAAAAACAGAGCTTCTTCACGCGTCTTCTCCGGCGCGACCGGTAGCCAACCTCCGAACTTTTCGGGGACGGTCGCTCATGAAGAAGAAAATCCTCGTCGTCGATGTCGGCGGAACATCAGTAAAACTGCTGATGTCGCGCCGTGAGGAACGCGAATTTCCGTCCGGGCCGCGAATGAGACCAGAACAGTTCGTAGCAAGATTTAAGGAGACTGTGCGCGGCTGGAAATTCGACGTGGCGTCAATTGGTTTTCCCGCGCCCGTGGGGACGGGGCAAATCGTCCGAAATCCAAAGCATCTGGCCAGGAGGTGGATTGGTTTCAATTTTAGGAGAGCGCTTGGCATACCGGTCCGGCTGGTCAATGACGCAGCCATGCAAGCGCTCGGCAGTTACCATGGCTATGGACGCATGCTGTTCTTGGGCCTCGGAACCGGGTTGGGCTCAGCTCTGATCTGGGACAAAACTTTGATGCCGCTTGAGCTCGGGGATCTGCCTTATCCAAATGGCAAGATCATCGAAAACGATCTCGGCATTCCAGGCGTGGAATTGTTGGGCGAAAAAAAGTGGAAACGAGAAGTTACTTACGCAGTCATCCAATTAAAAAAGGCGTTCATCGCCGATTATGTAGTTCTGGGCGGTGGTCTTGTTCATCGGTTGCGTCGATTACCAGAGGGAATCGAGCGCGGACAAAATGAAAACGCATTTCTCGGTGGAATCCGTTTGTGGGAAACCAAAAGAAATTCGCGCGAGCTGAAGTGGCGCGTGCTGTAAACGCAAAAACTTCTCGTCGCAAAAGGCTGCGACGTTCTCAGGAATTCCGCGTTGGGAATCCCGAAATGCATGCGATGATCCGCATCGCGATCAGGCCGGTCACGACAGTGCTGGCGCTCGTTTTGCTTTTGGCTGGTTGTAATTCAAAAAAGGAAATCGAGCGCCCGGCCAATGAAGTAATCGAGCAAACATACAAGGTTTTACCCAATGCCAGCGTTCGCATCGCTAACCCGCGTGGCTCGGTTACGATCCGCGGCGCCGACGCGTCAGAGGTGCGGATGCGAGCGATCAAATCCGCGTCTGGCGCCGCTCAGCTTAAGGACATCATTGTGGATGTGACGGCAGAACCTGGCGATGTCTTGATTAAAACTGCGTTCCCGCGACAAAAGAAATTGCCGCTCTTCGCCGGCACGAGTGCGGTCGACTATACCTTGTCCGTTCCGCATAGCGCCAGGATCGCGCGGGTGGACGTAGACGACGGTAACGTGTCGATTGAAGGAATTCAGAATGCAGACGTGCGGGCAAACGTCGTAAACGGCCAGCTAGAGGTCCGAAACTGCTGCGGCGATCTCAAAGTGGCGGTGGTGAACGGTGCGCTCAATGTGAGCTATGGCCTGTGTGAAGGACCGTACTTCTCGGCTGACGCCCAGGTATTGAACGGAAACGCGCGCCTTTCCATTGCGCGCGGCGCCGCATTGCGTGTCCGTGGCGAAACTTTAAACGGAAAAATCGCCAACGACGTCGGCGCGATGGTCGGACTCAACGGCCAGCTTTTACACAAGATAGATTTACCCCTCGGCAATGGCAGGCGCTGTGATGTTACGGTGCGCGTAACATCGGGCGACATTACGATCGCAGCCGCGGAACCCGGCGGATAAGACGCGCGCTTAGTTACTTCCGGCCGTCTGTTTGTCGCCGTTTGATGGCGATTTCACGCAGCGGAAGCCGAGATGATTGGTGCCGGTGTTCACCTCGCCTTTGCCGCGCGTGCCGACGATATACCGCGAGCAATATTGGTCGTTACAAAGGAATGAACCTCCGCGATGCACGCGCTTTTTCTCGTTAGGCTCAGCGGGATCAAATGGTGACTCAGGACCTTTCGGATTGCTGACAACGCCGCCTTTGTCGGTAAGCGTCTTATAGTAATCGGGACGATACCAGTCGCTGCACCATTCCCAGACGTTGCCCGCCATGTCGTAAAGGCCGTAACCATTCGGCGGGAAACTCTTCACCGGCGCGATGCCGGCATACCCATCTTCAACCGCGTCTTTCACTGGAAACTTTCCCTGCCACGTGTTCGCCATCCATTTCCCACCGGGACGAAATTCATCGCCCCAAACGTACGTTTTTCCTGATAAACCACCGCGTGCCGCAAACTCGGACTCCGCTTCAGTCGGCAGACGTTTGCCGGCCCATTTCGCATAAGCTTCCGCATCCGGATAAGCGATCTGCACGACCGGATAATTTTCCTTCCCTTTAATATCGCTTTGCGGCCCGAGCGGATGCCGCCAGTTCGCGCCTTTCACGTAACTCCACCATTGATAATGATCGGTTAGCGCGACCTCGTGATCAGTCGGCGCGAACACCACCGACCCTGCTACAAGGTTTTCAGCAGGCGCAGTTGGAAATTCTTCCTTTGTTGGTGTGCGTTCGGCGATAGTGATATACCCCGTCGCCTTAACAAACCTTTCGAATTGGT
>Ga0224452_1000239_pt1 | contig 11354 bp, 8 predicted proteins | sample PLM2_30_b1metaG_FD_172494 | JGI IMG/M metagenome (GOLD analysis project Ga0224452, IMG submission 172494) | Groundwater sediment microbial communities from an aquifer in East River, Colorado, USA - PLM2_30_b1 | ecosystem: Environmental > Terrestrial > Soil > Riparian zone | place: USA: East...
TTCCCGCGGGCTCTCCAGAGCGGCAAACCACATCTGCCAATCGAGTCTCGGTTGGTGCGGCGCGCACCAGCCGGGCGCGCGTTTCACGTCGCCGGGCTTCCATTTGAATTCGTAGGGCAGCCATTCAAGACCATCGGCGCTGCCTTCGAGCACGATCTCGCAGCGGTCCTTTGTCATTACTCGAAACAGTCCATAGCCATTCACGATCCGAAACGCTTCGAGTTGTTCGTAAACAGTTGCCAGCGCATGAGGTGGTCGCGCCCGCGGTTTGAATGCACTGAAGATAAGCCACGCATTGGTCGGCAACGTGACAACGATCACGGCGATTGACGCGTAGCCGCACAGTCGAATGGCTAGGGCGCGACCACTAGGCGCGCCGGGAGTCGGTATTCCGACGGAATGGCGATCGGTGCCCACCGCCGCGTCGTCGATCAACAACAAGCACAACGCGATCGTCAGCAAATTAAAAAAGCAATAGTTCCCGGTAATGGCGATCGCGAATTGAAGAAAGATCATCAATCCAGCGGCAATCAGACGTGGACGCCGTGGAGCCCAGATAAAAAACGGCACGATGATTTCCACGCCCAGACAGAATGCGACTGAGAAATGCTTGAACCACTCGGGACTTTTATCTGCCCACCAGCCAAAGACCGTGGGGAGCGGCTGCGACCAGTAGTGATAATCGAGTGCCGTCAGGTTCCACCAGCAATCATCGCCGCTGGTTAGTTTCACCATGCCGGACATCAGCATTAATTTGAACAGAAGAAATTTGAGCAAGAACAAACCCGCGCGTGAAACCGGCGCAGCTGTAGCCGGGGGCGGTGACCCCGGAAAAAAGATTAGCTCCCTGGGCCAAAGTCGCCACGGCGCCAGAAAGATCGATAAAAAACCAGTCTCGAGCAGGAGAACGTCCCATTGAAAACTAAGGAAGATTTGTCCAGCAATGGTGAGGGACAGGTAAAAAGCAAAAAGGGCGACGAGCGAGAGCGCGGGCGCGATCCCGAAGATCAAAAGCACCGAGAGGACAGCGCCGCCGCCACAAAGGAAATGTAGAAACGCGTTGCTCGTGCTGAACCAGCAAAGCGTGGGCAAAATAGCGTACGCGTCTTTGCCCAGTTGTGCGTGGACTGCCGGCAGGAACTGATTCACGGGCGACACACCATCGCTGCCGATCAGTCCGTCCACTTGCACCCACAGCGATACGAACGCGATCAGATAAATCACGCCCAGCGCGCGCAGAAACCAGCGCCGCGCCCAAAAGTAGGTCGGCGGCCGCACGTCTTTTCCCCAGAGTAAGCGAGTAACACTTGAGCCGAGGCTGCGATGGCGTGCGACGAACTTGTAAGCGCTTTCCGAAATCGCCGCGAATCCCGGAACGTGGTCGTAACTCCACGCCAGCCATTTTCTCGAAGACCGATATTGCAACGAACGATAGACGGCTTCCGCGGCAAAAGACGTTTTGCCATCTGGCTCGATGAAAGCAATGGCGTGTTTGAATTGATCGAGTGGAATTTCGGGGAACTGAGAAGCGGCCTGCTGGTATGTCGCGTAATCAACCTTACCGGCGGTTGTTTCCCGCCACCGCTCGATCCACATTTTGCAAAAAAGACATTCGCCGTCCCAGATCATGAGCGGTTTGGGCGGGGAATTCGAAACGCGTAGGCGCGGTTCGCTAGTCATCAACGCCCAACGTTCAACGCCCAACGCCCAACGTTCAATTCAGAAAATCTGAGTTGGTCGTTCGGCGTTTTCTTAATTCTGAAATTCCGCCCACACTGGCGCGTGATCGGATGGTTCCTTACCTTTGCGCATTTCAATATCGATTCCTGCTCCGCTGCACTTCTGCGCCATTGCCTCGCTCGCCAGAATTGCGTCGATGCGTAGGCCGCGATTTTTTTCGAATGCGCGCATCTGATAATCCCACCAGCTATAAAGTTCGCCTTCTTTGTGATGGATTCGAAGCGTGTCCTGTAAGCCAAGGTTGCATAATTCTCGAAACGCCGCGCGTTCGCCGTCCGACGCCATAATGGCTCCGCGCCAGAGGTCCGGATCATAGACATCAATGTCTTGCGGAGCGACGTTGAAGTCCCCGCATACGACCAGATCACCGGATTTTTCTTTCGCAATACAATCGCGAAGGCGCTCGTACCAATGCAGTTTGTACTCGTACGCCGGTGACCCGACGGCTTGTCCGTTCGGGGCATAAATCGAAAACACGCGCAGGTTGTCGACGCTCGCAGCGATCAGCCGTGCCTGCGGATCGATCACTTCATCGCAAAGCGACGGACGAACGCCATGCAGCACACTCTTCGCAAGAATCGCCACGCCGTTGTATGATTTTTCCCCGTGAAAAGCCGAGCGATAGCCGACCGCTTGCAAAGCGAGCGCTGGAAATAATTCGTCCGGACATTTAGTTTCTTGCAAGCAGACGATGTCCGGCTTGGCCGCCTCCAACCATGCAAACAAGCGATCCTGTCGTTTGCGCAGCGAGTTGATATTCCATGAAGCGATGCGCATTTGTAGGCACCTGATCAGTGAACAGTATGAGTTATGGCGGCTGCGTCAGCCTTCAAACCACTGATCACACTTTACCGATCATAACTCTAATTCCACGCCCGGCTCTGGTACAATCACCTCTGAATCGGGAAGCTCTGCGGACAAAGTAGCGCGCATCCACTCCACAGCCGATGGATCGCCGTGAACAAGAACAATTTTGAGTGGCGAAATTTTCTTGGCGTATTCGATCAGCGCTTCGCGCGTCGCGTGTGCACTGAACTGGAACTGTTCAATGTTGCAGCGGATGCGTTGGGGTGGTTTGTCAGGATCGAGGGCAACCTCACCGCCGGTGCCCGCCTCCCGCAGAAGACCCGCAGGTGATTGAGGGCTTGCGTAGCCGACAAAAAAAATTGAGTGTCGCGGGTTTTCGATGAGTCGACGGGCAAAAACATTTGAGAGCGTTTTGGGGATCATCATCCCGCTGGAGAGGGCGTACACTCGTCCCGGGCGCAGCGGCGCATCACGCACGGTTTCATCGTTCAAAATGAATGGCGCTACTTCCCTCATGAGTTGGAGGCGCGGCAATTGCCTGCGCGTCATTTGCGCGCGGCGGTCGTAAATGTCAGTGAACTTTGAGCTGAGCCCGCCAATGTAAATGGGAAACTCTCCCGAAAACAGTCGGGACTGACGGCGGAATTTGTAGAGCATTGCCAGCACCTCCTGCGTCTTGCCTAACGCGAACACTGGGACGAGCACGCACGCCCCGCGGTCGAAAGCGTTCACGAGTGCTTGCGCGAACCGCTGCTCTTCACCGGGTCGCGTCCAGCCCGCAGGCTTGGCGTGATCGCCTCGGGTGCATTCCATGATCAGCGCATCGACTTTTTCTTCGGGGAAGATTGCCGCTTGCATGATTGTTTGGTCGTCGAAATTAACGTCGCCGCTGTAAAACACGGTTTGTCCTTCGGCGCGCACCAGAATTCCAGCCGAGCCGAGCACGTGCCCGGCCTCGAAAAATTCGAACGTCAGCGCGTCCTTTTCGCGTTGAGGCGCCCTTTCGCCGGCAATGGAAATTCGTTGGCGCAATGGACACCACCGCCAGCGTTCTGACGCTCTGTCGGTTTCACGATGCGTGAAAAGTGGGTACGACATCTCCCCGATCTCCTCGCGTTGCCGGGTCATCACGTTCACTGAGTTGTGCAAAAGCACGTTGCCAACCTCGGCCGTGGCCTCCGTCAAAAAAACGCGCGCGCGTGGAAAGCGCCGCATTACCACCGGCAAAGTGCCGATGTGATCTTGATGCGCGTGCGAAATCAGAATCGCTTCGATCTCCCGGCCGGCGATTGCCTTGAAATTAGGCAGCGCATCCTCGCCGGTGTTCTTCGGATGCATTCCGCAATCGAGCACCAGTCGATGTCCTCCAATCTCAAGATAGTACGAGTTCGCGCCGATCTCCGTGCGCCGTGTCAGGTTAAGGAATTTCAAATGCGATGATGATCAGTGCCTCCCTGGCTTTCCTATCAGAGCCGTAATTGTCTGAACAGTCGGTTTTGCCGATAGTCTAAACACTGGTCGCCATGGAAGGAGAAACGAACGGGCAGCGCGACCCAAACACGCACTTGGAGCATGATATTTGCATCCACATCTTCACCGTTTCATCAGCCATGGTCGGCGTTTGTTTGACTGTGATCGGATTGATCCGCGTTGTCATTACACTTGGACGTGCGGACACTCTGGCGGATGACTTGCTGGCCGGAGACTCACTGCTGTTCCTGATCTCGTGCCTGCTTTCGTACTGGGCGCTTCGCTCGCGAGGCTTGCGGCGAATGCATCGGCTGGAAAAAATCGCCGATGGAATATTCATCGTCGCCATGATCGGAATGGTGATCATTTGTGCAGTGATTACTTACAGCATTTCTGTTCCGGCCCGACCAGGCGCCGGCTAGAGGACCTCTTTGAAAATCCGTATCCAGTTTTCCCGAAGAATTTTTTTGATCTGATCGTCGCTGAAACCGCGCTCGATCAACCTGCGGGTGAGATTGCGCGCGTGAGAATGGTTCCTTAGCTCGGGAATGAAATGCGGAGTGGTAAATTTTGCGGCTAGCTCTTTTTGCCTCGATTCAGGCCACTGGCGATAAATGAATTCAAAGAAATCGAAACCGATTCCGACTCCGTCAATGCCAATTAAATTGGCGATGTATTCGATGTGATCGATGTAACGATCGAGAGTGCTCTCCTCTTTCGCTGCACTGACAAGCACGGAATTAACGCCGATTACGCCGCGCCGTTTACCGATCATCTTGATTTGTTCATCGCTGATGTTTCGTTCGATGTCATAATAGCGACGGACATTTGTGTGGGACACGATCAATGGCTTTGTTGTAACCGAAAAAATTTCGTCAAACCCAGCCGGATTGATATGCGCCAGATCAATAATCACACCGAGCCTCTCGCATTCGCCCACCACATCCCGCCCAAACGAGGTGAGACCTTCCGGCGCCGAACCGTTCGCGGCAAAAACTCCGCCGTGTGCCGCCGCGTTGCTTCGCGCATGTGTGAGACCGATTGAGCGCACACCAAGCTCGTAAAACATGCGCAGCAAATTTAAATCGGTCTCTAGGGGCTCTACTCCTTCCATTGTGATAATCACCGCGATCTTGTCTTCCGCGCGAGCGTTCTGGATTTCGCGAACGCTTTTGCAGATCGCGAAACGCTGGCAGGCCTGCGTCCCGGCATACAATCGCGCAATTTGATCAAGCGCTACGCGCAAGCCACTTTCTGGCAAGTAACGGTCCTCGATGTAAATCGCCGCGCCTAGAACGCGCATGTTTCCAGTCTCAAGCTCCGGCAAAAATTCTGTTTCCAGAACATTTTTGCGATCGCGTTTCTCATACAAATCCATCGGCAAATCAAAATGCATGTCGACAATTCCGCCGGTGTGCAGCCGGTCGATTTGTTCTTCGACGGATTCTTCCTTAGCAGTCATTCTGTAGCGGAAGAGTAGCCGTCCCGCGGTAGTCCAGCACGGTTAAATTCGCTTTAACTCGTGTGATTCGCGGGCCCGTTCCGTGTTTTGCGGACTGTGCTAAGACCGAGACAATCGCGGGAGTTCGTCGGGAGATTTTCTATTTACTTAACTCAAGCATGCGCAGAATAGGTGCTTCCGCGCGCTTGCGGACCGATTCGGGCAAAGTGATCTCTGGTTCCATGTTCAGAAGCGCGTCGTACGCTTTCTCAAGGGTGTTCATCTTCATGAAACGGCATTCGCCGCAAAAGCAGTTCTCCGTCGGACCGGGAATGAAGGTCTTACCAGGGATTTCTTTGCGCAGCCGATGCAACAAACCTGCTTCGGTTACCACAATGATCTCGCGCGCAGGTGATTCCCTGCAAAACGTTATCATCTTTTCCGTGGAACAAACTTCATCAGCAAGCATGCGCACAGCATAAGTACATTCCGGATGCGCAACGACGGGCGCATCTGGATATTGTTCGCGGATCTTGTTAATGCTGCGCGCAGTGAACTCAACGTGTACGTAACAGGTGCCCTGCCACAAATCCATTTTGCGTCCGGTGCGTTCCGTCACCCACGCGCCTAGATTTTGATCCGGGACAAAGAGAACGTTTCGATCCGCCGGCGCAGCGCGAACGATTTTGTCGGCATTGCCGCTAGTGCAGATCACGTCAGCCAGCGCTTTCACCCCGGCGCTGCAATTGATATAGGCGATCACGTAGTAGTTTTTATCGGCGTGCTGTCTTAGAAACTCCGCCAGCTTTTCGGGCGGGCACGATTCAGACAGGGAACAGCCGGCGTCGAGGTCTGGCAAGATCACACGTTTAGTGGGATTAATAATCTTGGCTGTTTCCGCCATGAAATGCACGCCACAGAATAGGATCACGTCGGCGTCAGTTTTGGCCGCCTGATAACTCAGACCTAACGAGTCGCCGACGAAATCGGCCACATCCTGTAACTCAGGCACCTGATAGTTGTGCGCGAGAATAACGGCGTTTCGCTCGCGCTTGAGCTCCAGCAGCTCTTCTGCAAGATCGATGCCGACGCGTGCCGGACCAGCGAGATTGATGCCCGCACTTACCATCGGCTAATATGCCAGCTTTCGGCGCTATTACAACGCCTGTAGCCGTCGTTCTATGAGCGACGCGTGCGCCTCGCACAGTGAGGCGGCTACAACGCAGCGCGCATTGCGCTTATCGGTGCTTCACGATTGAACCAGATGGAAAAAGAGAGCGCGCCTTGGTACAGCAACATCGACAAGCCGTTCGCACCGCGCGCGCCCGCTTCCTCTGCTGCACGAATCAATGCCGTTTTCGATGGCCCGTAGACGCAATCAAAAATGATGTGATGCGGCGCAAGCAAGCGCGTCGGGACCGGTGTCGGATCGCTTGGATTCATTCCCAGCGGCGTGGCATTAACAATCAAATCGATGTCGGCAAGCTGGGTGCGCATCACCGACTCATCCAATGCTACCGCCTCTAGCCGCGCCGAGGGACCTAAAACCCGCGGTCCGGAGAAAAATGGCCGCAATTGGTCTGCGAGTACGTTTGCTTTTTTTAGAGTGCGATTGACCAGAACAAGGCGCTCACAATTTTCCAGCGCGCATTGCCAGGCTATGGCGCGTCCCGTTCCGCCGCCGGCGCCAATGATCATGACCCGCAGATCGCGTAGATCGATCGAGAATTCAGTGCGAATTGCCCGAAGGAACCCTTCGCCATCGGTAGTTGAACCAATCAGTTTTTCATCGCGGACACGAATCGTGTTTATCGCTCCCGTGCGAGTCGCGGATTCGTCCGCTTCATCGATCTGCATGAACGCCGCGATCTTGTGCGGGACGGTCAGATTGATTCCCACGAAACCGAGCTTGCGCAAAAACAGCAGCGCCGATCTCAGCTCGTTGACGCGAATGTGAAAGCGCGCGTATTGCATGTCGATCCCGCAGGCGTGTAGGGCGGCGTTTTGCATTTGTGGTGAGAAAGAATGCGCGATCGGATCGCCAAAAACGCCGAGTCGAATCGGAGGGTCGAGATCTCCCGCAACGGCAGACCAGTTCTCTAAGTCAGCCAGCGTGTAACGCTCAGTAGTTTGATTTTTTTCCATTCGTGGAGAATCGAGAATAGTAACCGCGCACGAGTGCAATGACAGCTTTGACTGAAAATCCGCCGTCCGATTTTATTCGCGACATTGTCGCGGAGGATGTTCGGACGGGAAAATACAAACAAATCCGGACGCGCTTTCCTCCCGAGCCGAATGGTTATCTGCACATCGGCCACGCGAAATCTATCTGTCTGAATTTCGGGATCGCACGGGAGTTTGCCGGCATCTGCAACATTCGCATGGACGACACCAACCCAGCGAAGGAGGAAGCGGAATACGTCAGGTCAATTATGGCTGACGTGCATTGGTTGATTGATGGCTGGGCGGATAATCATCTCGGCGGCGCGCCGTTCTACGCGTCGGATTATTTCGAGCAGTTTTATGATTACGCAGTGGATCTGGTGCGCGCAGGCAAAGCGTACGTGTGCGACATGACACCGGAGGAGACGGATGCATATCGCCGGCTCGGAAAAGCGAGTGGCTTTCGCGAACGTTCGGTCGAGGAAAATCTCGATCTGTTTGCCCAAATGAAATCGGGTGAGTTTCCCGACGGTGCGCGAACGTTGCGTGCAAAGATCGACGTGAACGCTGCGAACGTGTGGCTGCGCGATCCTGTGCTCTACCGGATCCGGCACGCATCGCATCATCGCACCGGCGACAAATGGTACATTTATCCGATGTACGACTGGGCGCACACGCTCAGCGATTACATCGAAGGCATTACGCACTCGATTTGCACGCTCGAATTCGAAGTGCACAGGCCTCTTTACAATTGGATTCTCGACGCGCTTGAACTGCCGGAGCCGCGCCCGCATCAGTACGAATTTGCGCGGCTTAATCTCACCTACGCGGTGGTGAGCAAACGCAAACTCATCCAGCTTGTGAACGAAAACCTCGTAAACGGTTGGGACGACCCGCGCATGCTTACCATTTCCGGTCTGCGCCGGCGCGGCGTGACCGCGAGCGCTCTGCGCACGTTCGCCTACAACATCGGCATCACGAAATATCCGAGCCTGACCGACATGGCATTGCTCGAGCACACAATGCGCGATGAGTTCAATAAGATCGCCACGCGCAGGCTTGCTGTGCTGCGGCCGATTAAAATCGTCCTCACCAATTATCCCGAGGGAAAAAGTGAAGAGCTTGAAGCGACCAACAATCCCGAAGATCCAAACGCCGGCACGCGCAGGATTCCGTTTACTCGCGAGCTTTACATCGAACGCGATGATTTTATGGAGATGCCGCCGCCGAAATATTTCCGGCTCCGACTTGGCGGCGAAGTGCGCCTCAAATACGCTTACATCATCAAGTGCGATGAGATCGTGAAAGATGCGGCTGGCAACGTCACCGAGCTGCGTTGCTCTGTCGATCTCGAGAGCAAATCAGGCGGCCCGACTGCCGGGCGCAAAGTGAAAGGGACAATTCACTGGGTGAGCGCTGCGCATGGGATAGATGCGGAAGTGCGATTGTATGACCGGCTTTTTACGGTCCCTGAGCCTGACGCTCCCGCGAAGGAAAAGGGGCATCCTTTGACTCCCATATTCAAGAGTGGAGAAGCAGAACCTAGCGCGGCCGTTGATTTCAAGTCGTTTATTAATCCGCATTCGCTCGAAGTGCTAGCAGCCAAGTGCGAACCCGCGCTGGCTGTGGCACGTCCCGACGAGCGCTATCAATTCGAGCGGCTCGGGTATTTCGCGCTCGATCCAGATTCAACGCGTGAAAAACAAATCTGGAATCGCACGGTCACTTTAAGGGATACGTGGGCCAAGGAGGTACACAAGGAAGTCAGGCAGCCTGCCTGACTCGGCTGGCAGGCTGCCAGCCTGCCGGATTTGATATTCGCAAAGCGAGCCGCTTTGCGTCCGAGATAAGCTGGCAGCTTATCTTCCGAACGTCGCCAGCGCGCGATCGATGCGCGTCAGCACTTTCTGTTTCCCCAGCACCTCCAGCAAATGATAGAGGCTCGGTCCGACGTTGCTGCCGGTTACAGCGAGACGAGTGGAATGAACGATCGCGCCGACTTTAACGCCGAGCTTTGACGCGGTGCGTTTTAGTGTCAGTTCGATGTTGTCAGCGTCGAATTTCTCTAGCGCGCTGAAGGCTTCGCGAGCTGCCTTGAGTCGTGGCCTGTTCTCAGCGGTGAAATGTTTTGCTACGCCTTGCGGATTGTAATCGAAATCGTCCGTGAAATAGAACCCGCAGTAGGCCGGCAGCTCGTCGAACGTGTTTATCTTGCCTTTGCAAGTCTGCAGCGCCGCGCGCACATATTCCTCCGGGAATTTGTCTAGCTTTACACCGCTCGACTCCAATCTTGCAGCGGCAAGATCGTAAAACTCGGAGTCGCTGAGTTCGCGTGCGTATTCGCCGTTCAACCAGTGGAGTTTGTCGGGATCGAACGTTGCCGAGCTGCGTCCAATGTTTTTCAGATCGAAAATTCGGGTGATTTCATCGAGGTCGATCTTCTCCCGGTTGTCCTTTGGCGACCAGCCGAGCAGGCAAAGATAATTGCGGACTGCCGCTGCGAGATAACCGCGCCGGATGTAATACTCCACGCGCGCGCCTTCGTCGCGTTTGCTCATCTTTGATCCATCACGGTTGAGGATGAGCGGTATGTGCGCGTAATGCGGCGGCGTCGCGCCGAGCGCGCGGAAAATCTCGATATGTTTCGGCGTGTTGGAGAGATGATCTTCGCCGCGGATCACATGCGAGATTTTCATTTCCAGATCGTCGATCACGTTTACGAAATGGAAAATCCATGAGCCATCGGGACGGCGAATTGTCATGTCCGGATGCGTGGCCGGATTGCTGAGGTCGAAATCGATTTTCCCGCAAACGACATCATCGACGATGACGTGCTCGCGAGGCGAACGAAACCGCATCGCGCCCTGGTCTTCAAAGATATGACCGGCGTCCTGTAGTTTTTTCAGGTAATGCTCGTAGAGTTCAGTGCGTTCACTCTGCAAGTACGGTCCGAAATCGCCGCCGACGTGCGGGCCTTCGTCCCAGTTCAGGCCCAGCCATTCCAAGCCTTCGTAGATCGCGGCCATCGCTTCCTCGGTGTTTCGCTTGATATCCGTGTCTTCGATGCGCAGCACGAATTTCCCGCCGTGATGCCGCGCAAACAGCCAGTTGAACAGCGCAGTGCGCGCCCCGCCGATGTGCAGATAGCCAGTAGGCGATGGCGCAAAACGAACGCGAATTTCAGAGGCCATTAGACACAGATTACACAGATTTTCACGGATGTTGTAGCCGCTTCGCTGTGCGAAGCGCGGCGCTGAGGTTTTTGGATCCCGTGCGTGGCGCGTCTCACAGAGACGCGGCTACAGCTTATTCGACAAAAATCTTCCCGGCGCGGCGGCGTGCATGGCGATCTCGCGGGAGATTCACTTTCGCGATCGGAGCGTCTCGATCGGCGAGTGAACGGACGCGTTCGATAACGTCAAAGCCAACTTCGGAAATGTTTTGCGTGCGCAACCATTTCATGATCGCACGGCGCTGAAGTGCAACGGGTAGAGCGCGAATTTTTGCCACTGCAAGATCCGCATTGGTTGGATCCGGCACCTCGTCGTCGAGCCATTTCTCTTCCTCCGCGGCAATGGTGGCTGTCCGCCAAATATTCTGGCGGATGTTTCGGCCAAGGATTTTCTCCAGATACGGAATGATACAGTTGCGAATCCGATTGCGCGTCGCCGCGAGGTTTTTGTTTGTAGCATCTTCGCGAAATTTCAGATGATATCCACGAACGTACTTGTCG
>Ga0224452_1000250_pt1 | contig 11127 bp, 6 predicted proteins | sample PLM2_30_b1metaG_FD_172494 | JGI IMG/M metagenome (GOLD analysis project Ga0224452, IMG submission 172494) | Groundwater sediment microbial communities from an aquifer in East River, Colorado, USA - PLM2_30_b1 | ecosystem: Environmental > Terrestrial > Soil > Riparian zone | place: USA: East...
AGCCGGTCCTGCAACTCACGGTTCTCCTCGTCGAGCTCGAGCTTGCGTCCGGGGTCGAGCAGGCTCGAGACGACGCGGACGACACGCGAGGCATCGAGGACATGGAGCGTCGGCTGCGCGTACTCCGGCGCGATTCTCACGGCGGTGTGCTGCTTCGAGGTCGTGGCACCTCCGATCAGGAGCGGCAGGTCGAGCTCGCGGCGCTCCATCTCCTTCGCCACGTTGACCATCTCGTCGAGCGACGGTGTGATCAGGCCGGAGAGGCCGACGACGTCGCAGCCCTCTTCGAGCGCGGTGTCGAGGATCCGGTCGGCAGGAACCATCACGCCGAGGTCGATCACCTCGTAGTTGTTACAGCCGAGCACGACTCCGACGATGTTCTTGCCGATGTCGTGGACGTCGCCCTTGACGGTTGCGAGCACGACCTTCCCCTGCGCCCGGGGGGCGTGGAGCCCGGCCGCCTTCTCGGCCTCCATGTACGGCTCGAGGTAGGCGACTGCACGCTTCATCGCGCGGGCGCTCTTCACCACCTGCGGGAGGAACATCTTCCCCGAGCCGAAGAGGTCGCCGACGATCTGCATCCCGTTCATGAGCGGGCCTTCGATCACGTCGAGCGGTCGCTCGTGCTTCTGGCGGGCCTCCTCGGTGTCCTCTTCGATGAAGTCGACGATGCCGTGCACGAGCGCATGCGAAAGCCGCTCCTCCACCGGACCCTCCCGCCACGTGAGATCGCGCTCGCGCTTCGTTCCTTCGCCCTGAACTCTCGACGCGTACTCGACGAGGCGCTCGGTCGCGTCCTCGCGGCGGTTGAAGATGACGTCCTCGACGTGTTCCAGCAGCTCAGGCTCGATGTCCTGGTAGACCGCGAGCTGGCCGGCGTTGACGATGCCCATGTCGAGCCCGGCGGCGATCGCGTGGTACAGGAACGCCGCATGCATCGCCTCGCGCACGGCGTCGTTACCGCGGAACGAGAAGCTCAGGTTCGAGATGCCGCCGGAGATCTTCACACCGGGGCAGCGCTCTTTGATCTGCCGCGCACCTTCGATGAAAGCCTTCGCGAACTCGGCGTGCTCCTCGATACCGGTGGCGACGGCGAGGACGTTGGGGTCGAAGATGATGTCCTCCGCTTCCCACCCGTCTGCGATGAGCAAGTTGTAGGCGCGCTCGCAGATGTCCACCTTCCGCTCGACGGTGTCCGCCTGGCCCTGTTCGTCGAATGCCATCACGACAACGGCAGCGCCGTAGCGCTTGATCCGCCGCGCGTGAGCGAGGAACTCGTCCTCCCCTTCCTTCAGGCTGATCGAGTTGACGACGCCTTTCCCTTGCAGGCACTTAAGACCGGCCTCGAGCACGGACCAGCGCGAGCTGTCGACCATGATCGGAATGCGCGCGACGTCGGGCTCCGTGGCGAGCAGGTTGAGGAAGGTCGTCATCGCCTCGACCGAGTCGAGGAGGTCCGCGTCCATGTTGACGTCGAGGATGTTCGCGCCGCCTCGAACCTGCTCCAGTGCGACCTCGACCGCCTCCTGGAACTGCCCGCCCTCGATCAGCCGCCGGAAGCGCGCCGAGCCCGTGACGTTCGTGCGTTCGCCGACCATGACGAAGTTCGACTCCGGAAAGATCCGGAACGGCTCGAGGCCGCTGAGACGCGTCAGCCTTTCGCTCCCAGGGACACGTCTTGGGGTCTGACCCCTGGTCGCGGCCGTTATGGCCTTGACGTGTTCCGGCGTGGTGCCGCAGCAGCCGCCGACGATGTTCACGAGCCCGTCCTGGGCGAACGCGCGGAGCGCCTGACTCGTGTCCTGCGGTTGCTCGTCGTGCGTTCCCATCTCGTTCGGCAGGCCCGCATTCGGATGGCACGCGACCCACGTCGGGGCGACGCGCGCGAGGTCTTCCACGAACGGGCGCATCTGAGTCGCGCCGAGCGAGCAGTTGACGCCGACGATGAACGGCCTGGCATGTTCGATCGAAAGCAAGAATGCGTCGGCGGTCTGGCCGGAGAGATTGCGTCCGCTTCGGTCGATGGCGGTGAAGGAGATCCAGAGGGGGAGCTCCGGCGCCACGTCGAGGGCTGCAGCGATGGCCGCCTTGGCGTTGAGCGTGTCGAAGATCGTCTCGATGAGCAGGAAATCGACTCCGCCCTCCGCCAGCCCTCGAATCTGATCCGCGTAGGCCTCGAAGACCTGGTCGAAGGTGTGCGTGCGGAACGCCGGGTCGTCGACGCGGGGCGAGAGGGAGAGCGTGACGTTCAGCGGGCCGACTGAACCTGCGACGAAGCCGCCGACCTCGTCGGCCGCCTGCCGCGCAAGCCTTGCGCCGGCCACGTTCATCTCATAGGCGTGACCCTCCAGGCCGTAGTCCGCCTGCCCGATCGTCGTGGCCGTGAAGGTGTTCGTCGTGGCGATGTCGGCGCCGGCGGCGAAGTAGTCGCGGTGAATGCCGAGGACGACCTCCGGCCGGGTCAGGTTGAGCAGGTCTGGATCGCCCGCGACGTCGCGGGGATGGTCTTTGAACCGCGAACCCCGGTAAGCCTCCTCACCCTTGACCTCGCGCTGGATGAGCACGCCCCACGATCCGTCGAGCAGCGCGATCCGCTCGCGGAGGATGGCTTCGAGTCGTGTGCGCGCGTCCGTCAATCCGGTTCCCTTCTACCTACCACGGCGCCGCTTGCGGTGCCGCTGAAAGGAGGTGCGGGCTTCGCCCGTGCCTCCGTTCCTAAAGAGAACCGCACCTTGCGGAAGGCCCGGGGCTCTTTAGGCGTTTGGTAACCCGGTCGCCAAGCTGCCTTTCAAAGCTTTCCGGGTGAGAGAAGCCTAGCAGGCCTCTAGTTGCGGCCGGACACGCTCAGCTGGTTCTCGGCATGCTTGATGCGCTGCTCGAGCTGCCAGCGATCGGCGTTCGACTCGCCGCGCTCGACGAGCTCCAGCTCGCGCTGGGCGGTCTCGAGCTGCTCCCTGGCATGCGCATGGTCGATCTCACTTGCAGGGACTGCGTCGTCGACGAGGGCGATCACGCGGTCCTGCTCGACCTTGAAGAACCCCGCACCGGTCGCGTATTCGCGAACCTCGTCGGTGTCGCGGTTCAGGTACACACGTGTCGAGCCGGCCTTCAGCGTCGCGATCAGCGGCGCGTGACGCGCCAGTACGCCGATCTCACCCGCCGCGCCGGGGACGACGATCATCTCCACCTCGCCCTCGAAAGCGGGACCGTCCGGCGTCACGAGGGACAGGTCGAACTTGTGGGTTTCGTCAGCCAATGGACACGAGGACTAGGAAACGCCGGCGGGCTCGGCGGCCTCTTCTTCGCGGGCCACGACAGCCGCATCCTCGGATGTCTCTTCCTGCTCGACCTCGCGCTCTTCGCCCGAAAGGCTCCGACCCTTTTCGACGGCCGACTCGATCGTGCCGACCATATAGAAGGCCTGCTCGGGAAGCTCGTCGTGCTTGCCTTCGAGGATCTCCTGGAAACCCTTGATCGTGTCCTCGAGCTTCACGTACTCGCCGGGCGTACCGGTGAACTGCTCCGCGACGAAGTTTGGCTGCGAGAGGAAGCGCTGGATCTTGCGCGCGCGGGTCACCACCAGCTTGTCCTCGTCCGACAGCTCGTCGATGCCGAGGATGGCGATGATGTCCTGCAGGTCCTTGTAACGCTGCAGGATCTCCTGGACGCGCGTCGCCGTGGAGTAATGGTCGTCACCGATGATCCCCGGCTGCAAGGCGCGCGAGAACGAGTCGAGCGGATCTACGGCCGGGTAGATGCCCTGCTCGACGAGTGTGCGCGTCAGCACGACGGACGAGTCGAGGTGCGCGAAGGTGTTCGCGGGCGCCGGGTCGGTGAGGTCGTCCGCGGGAACGTAGATGGCCTGCACGGACGTGACCGCGCCGGTCTGCGTCGAGGTGATGCGCTCCTGCAGCTGGCCCATCTCCGTGGCAAGAGTCGGCTGGTAGCCGACCGCGCTCGGCATACGGCCGAGCAGCGCCGAGACCTCGGAGCCTGCCTGCGTGAAGCGAAAGATGTTGTCGATGAAGAGCAGCACGTTCTGGCCCTGGTCGCGGAAGTACTCGGCCATGGTCAGTCCGGACAACCCGACCCGCAGGCGCGCGCCGGGCGGCTCGTTCATCTGGCCGTAGACCAGCGCAACCTTCTCGAGCACACCGGACTCCTCCATCTCGAGCAGGAGGTCGTTGCCCTCGCGAGTGCGTTCGCCGACGCCTGCGAAGACGGAGACGCCGCCGTGCTCGCGCGCGACGTTGTGGATCAGCTCCTGGATGAGCACGGTCTTGCCAAGACCGGCGCCGCCGAACAGCCCGACCTTGCCGCCCTGGATGAACGGTGCGAGCAGATCGACCACCTTGAGGCCCGTCTCGAACACCTCGATCTTCGGGGAGAGCTCGGTGAACTTCGGGGGATCGCGGTGGATCGACCAGCGCTCCGTGTCCGCGGGCGGGGCCGGCTTCTCGTCGACCGGCTCGCCGATGACGTTCCAGATTCGGCCGAGCGTGACGTCTCCGACCGGAACCGAGATCGGCCCGCCGGTGTCCTGCACGGCGAGGCCTCGTGCGAGCCCGTCGGTCGAGTCCATCGCGACCGCGCGCACGCGATCGTCACCGAGGTGCTGCTGCACCTCTGCGATCAAAGCGCGCGCCTCCTGACCCTCCTGGGCGGGGACCTCGATGCTCAGTGCGCTGTAGATCTCCGGAAGCTCGCCCGAGAAGACGACGTCGATCACGACGCCCTTGATCTCGACGATCTTTCCCGTTGCTGCGTTCGTGCCGTTCGTTGCGTCAGGCATGAGCCTCCTCGAAGAGTCCGTCAGCGCAAGCTGCAGCGAGCAGGCGCCCGCGCGCGAGAAGTTTAGCGAGAGAGAGGTGTCGCGGGCCTACCGAGGAATGGCCCCACCCGTGCGTCCGCGGTGAGGCGTTCGCAGCGAGTTGAGCAGGCGACGCTCGTAGTCGGGCGACTGTAGGTATGTCCGTGAAGACGAGGCGCGTCCCGGGGAAGTGGAACTCGTTGCTGACCCGGCCCCGCCGTGGCCGGCCAGAATTCCCTGGGAGCTGCCGAGCCCGATCGCCACCAGGACGACCGCAGCAGCCGAGGCGCCCTGGATCCAGCGTGTGGCGACGTAGCGCCGGTTTGGCATGACGATTGGGAAATCGAGCTGCTCGAGGGGGGCCGCCCGCAACGACCCGCTGATCGATACCGCACCGGCGTGGAACGTGCGGCAGGCCGCGCAACCGTCGAGGTGCAGCCGGAGGACGGCTTCCTCCAGCTCCGACAGCTCGCCGTCGAGCAGCGCGGAAACCTGCGCCCGCGCGAGGTCACACCCACGTGGTGAAAACGAACCGATCATTGGCAGTTCTGACGAATCCTCAGGAAGATAGTTAGAGCATTCGGCCGATCGGCGGGCCGGCTTGAGCCGTAAGGGGCGGCTCAGGCGTGCTGAGCGGCCGTCGAAGGCTCGCCCACCAGGTCCAGCGGCTTCACCACCTCGGCGAAGTGACAGGCGGTCGGGTGCCCCTGGCCCCGGTCGATCAGGGCCGGTACCTCTTCGGCGCAGATCGGCTGTGCCTTCCAGCAGCGGGTGCGGAAAACGCACCCCGAGGGAGGGTTCGCCGGGCTCGGCACGTCGCCTTCGAGGACGATCCGCTTGCGCTTGCCTCGCTGCGTGGGCTCCTCGATCGGCACCGCCGACAGCAGAGCCTGCGTGTACGGGTGAGCCGGCGAGTCGTAGATGTCGGCCTTGCTCCCGATCTCCATGATCTTGCCGAGGTACATGACCGCGACACGGTCAGAGATGTGGCGGACGAGTGACAGGTCGTGCGCGATGAAGAGGTAGGTCAGGCCGAAGTCTCGCTGCAGCGACTCGAGCAGGTTGACGACCTGCGCGCGGATGGAGACGTCGAGCGCGGAGACCGGCTCGTCGAGCAACACCATCTGCGGGTTCAGTGCAAGCGCACGCGCGAAGCCGATGCGCTGCCGCTGGCCGCCCGAGAACTCGTGCGGGAAGCGGTTTGCGTGCTCCGGGCTGAGACCGACGGTTCGCAGCAGCTCGTCGATACGCTCGCGGCCGTTGACGCGGTAGAGGCCGTGCACGCGGAGCGGTTCCGCGACGATCTCGCGCACCGTCATCCGCGGATTCAGCGACGCGTATGGATCCTGGAAGACGATCTGCAGCTCGCGCCGCACCTCGCGCATCCGCTTGCGGCTGTACTTCGTGATGTCCTCGCCGTTGAAGATGATCCGCCCGGCGGTGGGCTCCAACAGCTTGATGATCGTCCGGCCGAGCGTCGTCTTGCCGCACCCGGACTCACCGACCAGCCCGAGGGTCTCCCCCGTCCGCACCGTGAGGTCGACGCCGTCGACGGCGTGCACCTGACCGACGGTCCGCTTGAGCAGTCCGGCGCGAATGGGGAAATGCTTGAACAGCCCTTCGATGCGGAGGATTTCCGTGCCCTCGTCCGCGTGCCTGTGGACGTCCGCCTGTTCCGTCGTAGTGCTCACGAGGTCGCTCCGGCCACGGGCTCGTTGACGAGCTTGCTGGTGTGTCCTTCGAGCTCCTCCGCGAAGTGGCAGGCGGAGAGGTGGCCGTCCCGACCGATCTTCCGCAGGGGCGGCTCCTCCGTCCGGCATCGAGCCCGGCCCTGGGAGAGGAAGCAGCGCGGATGGAACGGACATCCGGGCGGGCGCGAGATCAGGCTCGGCGGCTGACCCGGGATCGGCCGCAGCCACTCTTCGTCGGCCGTGAGGCGTGGCAGGCTGTCCATCAAGCCGACGGTGTACGGATGCCTCGGCGCCGCGAACAATGTCTGCACGTCGGTCAGCTCGACCACCTTGCCGGCGTACATGACGACGACGCGGTCGGCGAGCTCGGCGATCAGCCCGAGGTCGTGCGTGATCAGGATCGTCGCGGCGTGGCTCTCTTCTTGCGCCTTCTTCAGTGCCTCGAGAATCTGGGCCTGGATCGTCACGTCGAGTGCGGTCGTCGGCTCGTCAGCAATCAGAAGCTTGGGCTCGTTGGCAATCGCCATCGCGATCATCGCGCGCTGGCGCATGCCGCCCGAGAACTCGTGTGGATACTGGTCGTAGCGCCGGTCCGGGTTCGGGACGCCGACAACCTTCAGGAGAGCAATCGTGCGCTCTTTGGCCGCCTTGCCGCTGACGTCCTCCTGATGTACCTGGATCGCCTCGGCGATTTGCTCCCCGATCTTCAGCACGGGGTTCAGCGACGTCATCGGATCCTGGAACACCATTGCGACCTCGCCGCCGCGCAGCCGGCGCAGATCCTTCTTCGACATCTTCAGGAGATCCCTGCCCTGGAAGTCCGCCTCCCCTCTGAGGATTCGTCCTGGTGGCTGGGGGATCAGACCGAGGATCGCGAGCTGGCTGACGCTCTTGCCGGATCCCGACTCCCCGACGATGCCGAGCGTCTCCCCGGGGAAGACGTCGTAGGTAACGCCGTCGACGGCGTGGACGACCCCGTCTTCGGTCGCGAACTCGACCACGAGGTCGCGGATCGAGAGGATCGGCTCAGGCACGCGTTCGGCGCTGAGTCGGGTCGAGGGCGTCGCGAAGCCCGTCACCGATGAAGTTGATGCAGAGGACGATCAGCACGATCGTCAGGCCGGGGAAGGTGACCAGCCACCACATGCTCGAGGACACGTCCTGGCCGTCGCTGATCAGCTTGCCGAGCGACGGGTTGGGAGGCTGGATACCGAAGCCGAGGAAGGAAAGCGCGGCCTCGGTCAGGATCGCGATGCCGACGATCAGGGTCGCGTTGACGACGATCGGCCCGACGGCATTCGGGAGCATGTGCCGGAACATGATGCGCAGATCCCCGGACCCGGCTGCTTTCGCCGCTTCGACAAACTCCTTCTCGCGCAACGAGAGAAAGCTGCCTCGCACGATGCGGGCGAGCCCGGTCCAGAAGAGTAAGGCGAGGATGAACGCGACCCGGGTCGGGTTGCCGGTGCCGAGGAAGGCCGCGGCGGTGAGCAGGAGGGCGAGCGCCGGTAAGGTCAGGATCAGATCGGTGAAGCGCATCAGGATGTTGTCGACCCAGCCGGTGTAGTAACCGGCCACCGCGCCGATGATCGTCCCGACGATCGTCGACACGAGCGTGACTATCAGCGCCACCTTCGCCGACGTGCGGATCCCGTAGACGACGCGCGAGAAGTAGTCGCGCCCGAGGACGTCGGTACCGAAGTAGTGGTGTGCCTTGAACGTCGGCGGCTGCCCGGAGTGTGCGAAGTCCTGGGCGGCAAACGGATAAGGCGTGATGAGGGGTGCGAATACGCCGGCGAGCAGGATGATCATCAGTACCACGAAGCTCGCCATCGCCAGCCGGTGACGGAAGAACCGCCGGCGGGCGTACGCCCACTGGCTCCGGGACTTGAACTCGAGGCCGTGCTCGTGCACGAGGTCGACCCCGTCCGGAAGATCCGCCACGGCCGCTCCCGGCGTGGCCGGAGAGATGGTCGCCTCATCCGGCCCCGCCCCCACCACCGGTGGAAACTTCACATCGCTGTCCGGCGTCGTCTCAGTCATAGCGGATTCGCGGGTCGATGTACCCGTATAACACGTCGGCAATCACATTGAAGATGATGATGGCCGTCGCACTCACCATCAGCCACGCCATCACGACGTAAGCGTCCTGGTTGAAGAGAGCGTTGAGGAAGTACGGCCCCATCCCATCCAGCTGGAAGATCGACTCGGTGATGACCGCACCGCCGATCAGAGCGCCGAAGTTGATTGCGGAGACGGTGACGACCGGGATCAAGGCATTTCGCAGCGCGTGCTTGAGCGTCACCGTCCGCTCGGGTAGTCCCTTCGCGCGCGCGGTGCGCACGTAGTCGGAATTGATCACTTCGAGCATCGACGCCCGCATGAAGCGCCCGTACTGCGCGATCGAGAGGAGCATGAGCGTCATGGCCGGGATCGCGAGATGCTGCAAGCGGTCGATCCAGAAATGGATCCCGCTACCAGGATCCTGCGAGCTGAGCCCCGACGTGTAGAAGATCCGCACGTGCCACTTGATGAAGATGTTCGTGAACAGGATCTGGAGCATCAACGCCAGCCAGAAGACCGGCATCGCAAAGCCTAAGAAACTGAAGGTCGTCGCCGCATAGTCGAAGATCGAGTACTGGCGAATCGCCGAGTACACGCCGATCGCAACACCGACGATCAGCGCAAGGATCTCGGCCAGGAGGACGAGCTGCAGCGTGTGCGGGATGACGCGCTTGAGGTCGTTCCAGATCTTCGTGCCGGGCTGAAGGAGGGGCGAACCGAACTTGTTCGTCACCGCGTCCTTGACCCAGTAGGCGTACTGGGTCGTGAGCGGATCGTTCAGGTGCTTGCGCTCCTGGATGTTGTGAATCGTCTGTTGCGAGAAGAGCGGATTCTGCTTGAGGTTCGCCAGCGGATCACCGACCGCGGTGACCGTGAAGAAGATGAGGACGCTCGCGGCGAAGAGGACAGGGATGCTGTAGAGAAGCCGCCGCACAATGTAGGTGACCATCTGACGCCCTCGCTCTCTCAGAAGCGCTTCGTCCCGCCCCGGGGAACCCGGGGCGGGACTGACGCAGTTACTGGCTGCTCAGTTTACTAGCCGGCCTTCCAGCCTTCCGTGTTCCACGTCGGGCCCTGGAGAGTCGGGTTGTCGACCAGACCCTTCAGACTCGTCTTGAAGACGAAGTAGGTCGGTTTCTGATAGAGCGGGATCGTCGGCACGTCGTTCGCCATTAGGGCGTCCGCCTTGTTGACGAGCTTGATGCGGGCCTTCGGATTGAGGGCTGCATCCGAAGCCTTCAGCGCGTTCGTCACGCCCGGCTTGCAGTACCCCTTCCAGTTCGACCCGCCGTAGCCCTGAGGGTTGTCCGCTGTCTTATCACCGGCACAGCCGTAGATGTCGACCTGGCCGGCGGGATCGCCGGTGCCGACCCACGCGAACAGGGCGAGGTCGTACTTGTTGGCCGCGATGCGCGGGAAGAACAGCCGGGACGGCTGGCTGTCAGCCTTGAACTCGATGCCGGCGTCCTTCGCCTGGGCCTGCATGATCTCGACCGCGAGCTCACGCAGCTTGTTTCCGGAGGTGGTGCCGAGTCGGACCGATGCCTTCTCGCCACCGCAGGAGTAGATCCCGTCGCCGCCCTTGGTGCAGTTGTGCGCCTTCATGATGGCGGCCACCTTGGCCAGCCGCTTCGCCTTGTTGTTGATCTGGTACTTGGCGAAATGCGGGACGTAGATGCCCTTCTGGGCGGTGACGTACGACAGGTTGTTCAAGGTCGGCAGACCGGGGTTCAAGGTCGAGAAGAGCTGCTTGATCATCCCCGTGCGGTCCAGCGAGTAGGCGATCGCCTGCCGGAACCAAGCCTGCCCGAGCAACGGCGAGCTGTTGCCGGCGCCCGTGTTGATGTCGATGTGCTCGATTGTCGTTCCAGCGTTCGTCTGCACCTTCAGTCCGGACTGACCGCGGAGCTGAGCCAGCTGGAGCTGCGGCTGCGGGTAGATCGCGTCGACCTCGCCACCGCGGATCGCCTGGATCTCCGTGTCCGTGTTCGTCCGGAACACAAACGTGATCTTGTCGAGCGTCGGTCGCTTCCCCCAGAACGTCGAGTTGCGGACCATCACGAGGGACTGGCCCTTCGTGTAGCTCTGGAGCTTGTAGGGGCCGCTGGCCATCGTCTGGCCGGCCTTGTTGTTGTAGTTGTTGTCCCAGACCGTGTTGAAGTCCAGGCCCTCGAGCGCGTGCTTCGGGATAATGGAATAGGTCGCGAACTGCACCTTGTAAGGCGCGTAAGGCGTCTTGTAGATGAACTTCACTGCCTTGCCGTTGACCTTGACGGCACGGGCGATGGAGTCAAAGCCCGAACGGCTTGCCAGGTCGAACTTGGGATTGACGATCGTCTGCCATGTGAAGATCAGGTCATCGGCCGACACCTGCTTCCCGTCGCTCCACTTCGCCTTCTTGTTCAGCGTGACGAGAACCGTGAACGGTTTCCTGCTGACGACCTTCGCATTGCCCATGTAGGGCTTAATGGTGAAGTCGGGCTTTACGATCATCACGTTCGCCAGTGCGATGCCGGCGGTCCACGAGGTCCACGTGTTGTTACAGCCTGACGTGAAGCCGTT
>Ga0224452_1000252_pt1 | contig 11098 bp, 9 predicted proteins | sample PLM2_30_b1metaG_FD_172494 | JGI IMG/M metagenome (GOLD analysis project Ga0224452, IMG submission 172494) | Groundwater sediment microbial communities from an aquifer in East River, Colorado, USA - PLM2_30_b1 | ecosystem: Environmental > Terrestrial > Soil > Riparian zone | place: USA: East...
CCTGCAGCTCATCGATCAGGGCTTCGGCGACGTGCTGTTGCTCGGATCGAATCATTGCCAGGGATCGCTGCACATCCGCGAGTTTCTCACGCGCAACGGGCATCCGTACAAGTTCGTCGACCTCGACACCGACGCCGACAGCCAGGCGATGCTCGACCAGTTCCACGTGCAAGCCGGCGACATCCCAGTGGTGATCTGCCGCGGCACCATCGTGCTGCGCAATCCGACCATCCAGCAAGTCGCCGACTGTCTCGGCTTGAATCCTACCATCGATCGGACGGCCGTCTACGATCTCGTCATCATCGGCGCGGGTCCCGCGGGGCTCGGCGCCGCGGTGTACGCCGCGTCGGAAGGCCTGAACGTCGTGATGATCGAAGGGAGCGCGCCGGGCGGCCAAGCGGGGACCAGCTCGCGCATCGAGAACTATCTGGGTTTCCCGCTCGGCATCTCCGGCCAGGAGCTGGCGGCTCGCGCCTACGATCAGGCGCAGAAGTTCGGCGCGAAGATCCTCATCGCGAGAAAGGTCGGCCGGCTCGACTGCAACACGAAGCCATACCGCGTGCAGTGCAGCGCGGCCACCGGCGATCCGTTGCTCACGCGCGCCATCATCATCGCGAGCGGAGTCGAGTACCGGCGGCTTGCGGTCGACAATCTGTCGCGCTTCGAGGGTGCCGGCGTGTACTACGCCGCGACCCGCATGGAGTCGCAGCTCTGCGCGGACGAAGAGATCGCCGTCGTGGGCGGCGCCAACTCCGCGGGCCAGGCCGCCATGTTCCTCGCCCAGACCGCGAAGCGCGTGCACATGCTCATTCGCGGCGACGGCCTTGCCAGCACCATGTCGCGCTACCTGATCAGTCGCATCGAGGCACATCCACGCGTCGAGTTACACCCTCGGACGGAGATCGTGGGTTTGGAAGGGAATGGGCACCTCGAGCAGATTGCGTGGCGGACCGGTCGCGGCGGACCGGTACAGCAACAGAAGATCCGTCACGTCTTCACCATGACCGGAGCCGAGCCGAGCACGAAGTGGCTCGCAGGCTGCCTGGCGCTCGATCAGAAGGGATTCATCAAGACGGGCGCGGCGCTGACCGGCGACGAGCTCGCAGCCGCGAAGTGGCCACTGCGCCGCTCGCCGCATCTGCTCGAAACGAGCCTTCCCGGCGTCCTCGCGGTGGGCGACGTGCGCAGCGGCAGCACCAAGCGCGTCGCCTCCGCGGTAGGTGAGGGCTCGATCGCCGTCGCGACGGTGCATCAGATCCTCGCGGAGTAGCGTAAAGCCCGCCTGTTACAGTCGAAACTGTTACCGGTGACCCAGCGTTGAGGTCTTGATCAGTCACCATGAGCGCAACCCTCCGTTTGACTCGAGCGGCCTTCGGCGCCGTGCAGCGGGCCTCCCCCCGCCTCGCGGCGCTGTGGGCTGAGCGGATTTTCTGCACGCCCCCGCGCCGTCCCATCAGCGAACGGATGGCCGGCTGGCTGCGCGAGGCGCAGCGCTTCACGGTTCGCGTCGGCGGGCGACGCGTCGCGGCGTGGTCGTGGGGCGAGCGCGGTCCCAGGGTCCTGCTCGTCCACGGGTGGGGGAGCCGCGGTGCCCGCTTCGTCGACCTCGGCAATGCCCTGCTTACGCAGGGTTATCGCGTGGTGACCTTCGATGCCCCGGGACACGGCGCATCTGCCGGCCGGCTCAGCTCCGGTCCGGAGGTCGCCCGCGCCGCGCAAGCGGTCGTGAACGCGGTCGGCCCCGTCAGCCACATCGTCGGGCATTCGGTGGGCGGGTTCGCGTCGGCGCTCGCGATTGCGCGAGGCCTCGAGATCCGTCGCGCCGTGTTCCTCGCGCCGTCGGCCAACGTGAACAGTTACAGCGCGCAATTCGAAGCGTTGCTCGGCGTCCACGGACCGGTCATGGCGTCGATGCGTGGCCGGCTGGAGCGGCGGCTGGGCTTCTCCTGGAAGGACCTCAACATTCCCGCATTCGCACCCGAAATGCGTGTGCCGCTGCTCGTGATCCACGATCGGGACGATCGGGAGGTTGGCTGGAATGATGGCGCGGCCATCGCGCGATCATGGCCCGGGGCCGAGCTGGTGACGACCACCGGGTTGGGGCATCATCGGATCGTGAGCGATCCAAGCGTCATCAGGCAGGTTGTGACGTTTCTCAGTGCCTGAGGTAGTGGAGCAGACTATCCTTTAACGAGCTGTACCATCCGCCGCACCGCTTCCTCGAGCCCCCCAAAGACCGCGTTGCTGACGATCGAATGTCCGATGTTGAGCTCCTCGATCTCCGGAATCGCGGCGACAGGTTGGACGTTTTGGTACGTGAGCCCATGCCCCGCATGGACGGCGAGGCCAATCTGCTTCGCGTGCGTGGCGGCACGCTGCAATTCCTTCAGGGCGTCGTCGCCGCGCTTCCAGGTGTGCGCGTAGCGACCCGTATGGATTTCAATCGCAGGGACACCGAGTTGCTGCGCGACATCAATCGTCTTCAACGACGGATCGATAAACAGACTCACACGAATCCCGGCGCCCTGCAGACGCGCGATCGCGTCCTTCAGCCGCCGATCGCCTTTCCGTAACGCGAGTCCCCCTTCAGTGGTGATCTCCTGCCGTTTCTCCGGCACGAGCGTGGCCTGAAACGGAACGGGCCTCAGCCGTGTCGCGAGCCGCACGATCTCCGCATGGGCGCCAAGTTCCAGATTGAGCACGGTCTTCACGCTGCGCGCGAGCGCGATGACGTCGGCGTCCTGGATATGGCGGCGGTCCTCGCGCAGGTGGACCGTAATGCCGTCCGCGCCCGCACGCTCGGCGGCCGCGGCCGCTTGGACCGGATCGGGCTCGTCGGTCTTGCGCGCTTCGCGGATGGTCGCGATGTGATCAATGTTGACGTAGAGACGCATGGTGTCTTACCTTCGGGTCATCCCGACCACAGGTGTTGCCTCGTGAAGCGACGGCTCGCGCTTACCCTGCTCCTGCTCGCCGGCAGCACCGCCTGCGCGAAGAATCCCGGGGCGGGAGCGCCGGTCCCGCAGTCGATGAACGAGTCGGTCACACAGTTTTTCACTGCAGTCAAAGCAAACGATCTCAGGCGCATGGGCCAGCTCTGGGGCACGGAGCGGGGGCCGGCGGCCGACAACATGAATCCCGGCGTCCTGCAGCAGCGCGTCACGGTGATCCAGAAGTACCTCGACCACACCGGCTATCGCATCGTCGAAGGCCCGCTGCTCGTGCCCGGTCGCGACGAGCTGCGGACCTTCCGCGTGGAGATCCAGCGAACGAATTGCAATCAGGTGTTGCCGATCGACGTGGTGCGGACGCGCAGCGGCGGCTGGCTGGTCTACGACGTCCATCTCGAGAGTGCGACCAGTCCGGGCGGGCGCTGCCCCCAGCAGACGGGAACCAGGCCCTAGAGGAGGGCGTTCCACCTACTCAGTCAGCTCCAGCAGAATGCCGTTGGTGGTCTTGGGATGCAGAAAAGCGATGCGCCGTCCGCCGGCCCCGCGCCGGGGCGTCTCATCGACCAGTCGATAGCCGGCCGCACGGCAGCGCGCCAGCGTGGCATCGAGATCGGAGACGCGGTAGCAGATGTGATGGATGCCGGGCCCGCGTTTTGCAAGGAACTTCGCCACGGGGCCCGCCGGGTCGCTCGGTTCGAGCAGCTCGACGTCGACGCCGCCGAAATGCAGGCTGACGATCGTGGCGCCATCAGCGGTTTCCGGACGTTCCGGAGCGAGGCCGAAGACGTCGCGATAAAAGGCCAGCGACTCTGTGATGCTGGTGACTGCGATGCCGACGTGAGCAACAGACGGGTTCATAGAAAGTCAAACTAACGTCTATCGGGGGAGCGTGAAGGCTATGGAAGTGTCGGACGCCACATTTCAGGCGGAGGTCGAGCAGCACAAGGGGCTCGCCGTCGTCGATTTCTGGGCCACCTGGTGCGGACCGTGTCACATGGTCGCGCCGATCATGGAGCAGCTGGCCGGCAAGTACAACGGCAAAGTGAAGATCGTGAAGGTGGACGTGGACGCCAATCAGGCGACGGCGATGCGCTTTAACGTCCGCTCGATTCCGAGTATTCTATTCTTCAAGGACGGACGCCACGTGGACACGCTGGTGGGTGCCTATCCGACGCAGGCGTTCGAGCAAAAGATCGACAAGCTTCTCTCGTAGCTTCCTCCGCGGAGGACGATGCGCGCGAGCACTGCTCGCCTGACGAATTCGCCGGTTCGCCTCGCGGATCTCCAGTTTCCGCAGGTGAGCCGGCTTATTCATCGTACCCGCCTCGCGTTCATTCATCTCGACAACCTGCTCGCCTACGCCAAGCGCGACCGCGACGGCCGCATCGACGGCTACCTCGCGGCGCACCTGCCCGACGAGTGCGTGCTGCTGTTCTTCCGGAAGGGTGAGGCGGTCAACGCGGCGTCGCTGCACACCGCGGGACGCCACGTCATCACGATCACCGAAGCGCTGAAGCGCATGCGCACGGAAGTGGAACGCGGCGATCTCACCTATTGCGCCGCGCCGATGGAGCAGCTCGCGTGGATGTACACGGCCTGCGCCGGCGCCTACCAGCCACGCGGCATCGACGTCAAGGAGCCGGAGAAATTCTTTCCGGTGTTGCAGCAAGAAAAGGTGACGGGCGTGCTGGAACTGATCTCGAACGGCCGGGTCTCCTACCTGAAGTTCGATCAGGGGAAGTATCTGAGCGGGCATTTCTGCGACAAACCCGACAATGTCCCACCCGCCCGCTACCTCGAGTCCTTATTCGATCCCGGGCCCGACGGCGTCGTGCCCGCGATATGCGCCGGAACGTTCGCCGCCGCCGACGAGCTTCCCGCCCAGGCCGCCACGGCGCTGGTCAACACGTACCGCGAGCTGTATTGGCGGATCGTGGACGGGGTCGAGCGGGAATTCCCCGGCGAGGCCAGGCGGCGCGCGCAGAAGGTGACGGCCGCTATCGTGGACACGCATCAGGCACTGGCGCTGATGAGCGTGCCGCGCGGCACCGACACGCCGGACGCCGTGGTGCGGCCCGAAGAGCTGTCCACGGCGCTCACCGACTGGGCGCTCCAGCTGCTCGAGGGCGCCGAGGTCATGATGCCGGGGACGGCGTTGAAGATCCTCAAGGATGCGACGCGCGAGCATCGCTACGTGCTGCAAGCGGCGGGCTTCTACGGTCGTCTCCCCTGGCGGGTGACGTGGTGACGTGGCCGGCACCCTCTACGTCGTCGCGACCCCGCTCGGGAACCTCGGCGACCTCTCGCCGCGCGCCGCCGACACACTGAAGCGGGTGGCGGTGGTCGCCGCCGAGGACACCCGCCACAGCAAACCGCTGCTCCACCACGCCGGCTCGCACGCCGAGCTGATCAGCTTCCATGAGCATTCGTCGGACCGCGCCCTCGAACGCATCCTGCGCATCCTAGCGGAGGGGCGGGACGTCGCATTCATCACCGACGCCGGCACGCCCGCGATCAGTGATCCGGGGGTCGCGCTGGTGGCCGCTGCCAGAGAACGAGGCATTCAGGTCGTAACAATTCCTGGTCCGAACGCCGTCGCGGCCAGCGTCTCAGTATCAGGGATCAGTGGTGACCGCTATTTGTTTCTCGGTTTCCTTCCCCGCAAAGGGAGCGACCGCCGCCGTTTTCTCTTGACCGCCGCTCAGTCGGAGTGGACGGTGGTGATTTTCGAAGCCCCGAACCGGGTCGCGCAACTCCTCGCCGATCTGGCCCAAGTGTGTGGTCCTGAACGGCAGGCAACCGTCTCTCGAGAATTGACGAAGGTGTTCGAGGAAACACGTGCGGGCATGTTGCAGGAATTGTCAGAACACTATGCAGAGGCTCCCGCGCGGGGCGAGGTTACAGTCGTGCTCTCCGGGACGGGCAAGGAGCATGTCGAGGAACCACCTCCCGATCCCGGCGAGCGCGCCAAGGCTCTGCTCGCCGAAGGAATGTCACGCAAGGATGTAGCTGATCGTTTGGTGGAGGAGACAGGAATCTCTCGGAATAACGCGTACAAATTGGTGAACGAGCTATGAGCGGTTTGGCGGTTCGGCGGTTCGGCGGTTTGATGATCCTGGCTCTGTTGGTCGTTCCAACCGCCCAACCGCCCAACCGCCTAACCGCCGCCTCTCTCACCATAGGTCGCTTGCATTACGATGGCGGCGGCGACTGGTACGCGAATCCCTCGAGCCTGCCGAACCTGCTGACCGCGTTGCGCCAGCGGACGACGTTGCCGGTCGCCGATCGGGAGCGCGTCGTGACGCTCACCGGGCCGGAGCTGTGGGACGTCCCTTACATCTATATGACGGGGCACGGCAACGTGCATTTCTCCGACGTCGAGATCCGCAACCTGCGGCGCTACCTGGAGCAGGGCGGGTTTCTGCACGCCGACGACAACTACGGCCTGAACGCGTCGTTCCGTCGCGAGATCGCGCGCGTCTTTCCGGACCATCCGCTGGTTGAAGTGCCGTTGACGCACCCGGTGTACAACCTCGTGTACGCCTTCCCGAAGGGGATTCCCAAGATCCACGAGCACGACGGGCTGCCCGCCCAGGGCTTCGGCATTTTTTTGGGAGACCGGCTTGTCGTATACTACTCCTATCAGTCGGACCTCGGGGACGGGTGGGAAGATCCCGATGTCCATCACGATCCCCCTGAGCTGCATGAGGCGGCGCTGCGCATGGGTGTGAACCTCTTCACGTATGCGGTGAGCGGGACCAAATGACCGAGACGGCGCGCCGGCTGCGTCGCCTGGGGGCGCCCCACGCACGCGCGCGCGCGCTCGCCGTGGTGCTCGGCGGCCTGGGCGCGGCGCTGGCCGCGGCCGCGCTCGGGCTCGCGCTGTCGCCCGCGGTATCGGGAGTAACCCTCGCCTGGGGCCTCATCGTGGCGAGTGCCGGAGCGGCGGCGTGGGCGGTGTCCCGCACGCGCCACGAAGCCGGCGCGCCCGCCTTGGGCAGGCTGATCGAGAGCGCCGCCGGCGGCCGGGCCGGCAGCATCGTCGGAGTCGTCAGCCCAACGGCCGGGACGGGCGCCGGCTCGAGTGCGGCGCTGCTGGTCGCTGCCGATACCCGAGCCGCCGCGGTGGTGTCGTTCGCGGCGCCCGGCGTCGCGAGCGCGATGCGCCGCACGACGCTGCGGCGCATCTCGTACGGTACGGCCGCGGCCCTCACCGGCGTCCTGCTCTTCCTCGCCGGCTCGCCGGCCTCGGGCCGCGCCGCGGCCTTCTGGCACCCGTTTCGCACCTGGCGGGACGCGCGTGCGCCGGTGCGACTGGTGGTAGACCAGCGGACGGTGCGACGCGGCGGCAGCGTGACGGCGACGATCACCGTACCAGGCGCGACGCGTGTGACGCTCTGGACCCGCGGGCCTGGCGAGCCGTGGAAACCGCAGCTGCTGGCCCTCGACGCGAACGGCTCCGTGGTTCAGCATGTCGGCCCGATCGAATCCGACCTGTACCTCCGTGCGTCGAGCGGCGGACGCAGCACCGCCGAAATCAAGATCGACGTCGCGCTGCCGGCGTTTCTCGCCGACCTCGGGCTCACCGCTCGCTTTCCTTCATATCTCAATCGCTCCGACGAGCCGTTGCTGGTGGGGCCGGACGTCATTCCACTGCCCGCCGGTACCACCGTCCTCACGAGCGGAAGCGCGAGCGTGCCGCTGGCGAGTGCCGCCTGGACACTCGAGTCGCGCGTCGAGCCGCTGCACGTCGCCGGGACGCGGATCGACGGCCGGTTCACGCCCCCGGCGAGCGGGACGTGGCGGATGCGGGCGCTGAGCGCCGACGGTTCCGCACTCGAGGGAGTCGCGCCGGAGCTGCACCTGTTGATCGTTCCCGATTCGGCGCCGATCGTCACGTTGCCGGTCCCCGGCCGCGACACGACGCTGCCGATTTCGTTGCATCAGCAGCTCGTCGCCGATGTCCGCGACGATCACGGCATCACGAAGGCTTACGTCGTGAGCTGGCGTGTGAGCCGCACTGGCCGCGTCGGCGAGGCGGTGCGGGAGTCGCTCGACGTGAGCGGAGTCGGGGATCGAGCGATCGTGCAGGGACGGCTCGATGCCGAGCAGCGCGGTCTCCTGCCCGGCGACACGCTGCGGCTCTATGTCGAAGCGCTCGACAATGCACCTACGCCGCACAGCGGGCGCAGCGCCGAGATCGCGTTGCGGTTGCCCAGCATGGAAGAGCTGCGCGCCCAGGCCCGCGAGGCGGCGCGTGCCGTCGCGACCGCGGCTGATTCGGTGTCGGCGGCGCAACGCGAGCTCAGCGACCGGACGCGCGATCTCGCCCAGGAGCGGAGCCGGGACCCGGACGGTCGGCCGGCCGGACGGCCTGACGGCCGGGCGGGGACTCAGCAGAACGGCGCGATGTCATTCCAATCGACGCAACGCGCCGAGGAAATTGCGCGCGATCAGGCCGCGATGTCGCAGCGCGTGCAGGAGCTCGCGCAGGCGGTCGAGGAAATTGCGCGCGCCGCCAAGGCGGCGGGCGTGGACGACAGCGCGTTCCAAAACCGCTTGCGTGAGGTGCAGGAGCTGCTGCAGCGGGCGCTGACGCCCGAGCTCGAGCAGCGGCTGCGCGAGCTGCAGGAAGCGCTCGCGCGGCTCGATCCCGAGGCGACCAGACAAGCCCTGCAACGCCTCGCCGAGGCGCAGCAAGAGCTGCGGCGTGAGCTCGAGCGGAGCCAGGAGCTGTTCAAGCGCGCCGCGCTCGAGGGTGAGCTGGCGTCGCTCGCCAAGGATGCCGAGGACCTGCAGCGCCGGCAGGCCGAATGGAACAAGGACCAGGCGCAGCATCCCGACTCGGCGGCAGCGGCCGCCGAGCGCGATCTGGCGACGGCCACCGACTCGCTCGCCCGCGGTGTGGAGCGCGCCGGGGAAACGGTGCCGCTGCAGCAGTCGCAGGCCGCGGCGCGCCGCGCGCAGGGCGCGATGCAGGAAGCGGCGAACGCCGCGAGCCAACGGGATTCACGGGGCGCCCGGGCGTCGGGACAGGAAGCCGCCGACTCGCTGGCGCAGCTGCCGAACGCGCTGCGGCAACGGCGCGACTCGCTGGCCTCCGCCTGGAGGCAGGAGACGCTGGACGCACTGAATCGCGCGCTTGCGGAAACGGCGGCGCTCGCCCGCCGCCAGCAGGAAGTCGCCGACGCGCTGCGCGACGGCGAAGCCGGCGCCTCGACCCGCGCCCGCCAGGCCGCCGTCGAAGAAGGGACGCATGCCATCGAGCAGGAGATTGGCGCTGCGGCCGGACGGCACGCGCTGGTCTCACCGCAGCTCGAAGCCGCGCTCGGGTACGCGCAGAATCAGATGAAGCAGGCGCGCGAGCAGCTCGAGCAGGGCGATCCCAGTCCCGCGACCGCCGCGCCCTTCGCGGAGCAGGCACTCGACGCCCTCAACGCGACCGCGCACGCGCTCGTGCGGACCGCGGAGCGCGTCGCCGGGGCGCAGTCGGGATCCGGTTTCCAGGAAGCCCTCGAGCAGCTCGCGCGCATGGCGCAGCAGCAGCAGGGCATGAACGGCGACGCGCAGGGGTTGCTCCCGATGATGGGCGCGAGCGGCGACGCGGTGATGCAGCGGTTGCGTGAGCTTGCCGGCCGCCAGCGCCAACTGGCCGAGCAGCTCGAGCGGCTGCAGGCGGGCGGCGATGCCGGTGCGGCTGGCGCCCTCGCCCAGGAAGCCCGCGAGCTCGCCCGGCAGCTGGAAGCGGGGCGGCTCGACCGCCGCACGATCGAACGGCAGGAGCGCCTCTATCGCAAACTGCTCGACGCCGGCCGCAGCCTGTCGGGAGACGAGCCCGATGAGCAGAAGGAGCGTACCAGTCGTTCGGCGACGGGTGACAGTGTCCACATTCCAGGCGCGCTCTTCCGGGGCGCGACCGGCACGGGTCCGAAAGTCCGCTACCCCACGTGGGACGAGCTGACCGGTCTCACGCCCGAGCAGCGGCGCATGGTGCTCGAGTACTTCCGCCGCTTGAATGACCAAAAGCATTAGGCTCGCGCTCGGCCTCATTGTCGCACTGCCGGCGCTGGCTCGGGCTCAAGCCATCGGCCCCGGCTTTGAGCTGGAACGCTCCGGCCGCTACGCCGATGCCGCGTCCGTGTACTTCACGACGCTCCGCAGCGATCCGACGAACATCCCGGCACTCCTCGGGCTCGAGCGCACGCTGTTCGTCTTGAGCCGCATGTCCGAGCTGCTGCCGCTCGTGCAGAACGCGCGGGCGCGCCAGCCCGACAGTCCCGCGCTGCGCAGTCTCGAGCTGCGGGTGTACGCGGCGCTGAACGAACCCGATTCGCTCGAAGCGATCGCGCGTCGCTGGGCGGCGAGCGCGCCGCAGAGCGAGGCGCCCTATCGTGAATGGGGTCTGGCGCTCGCCGATCGCCGCATGTGGGACGAGGCGCGGCGCGCCTTCCTCACCGGCAGACGGACGCTCGGCGGCGACGGCACGCTGGCGATCGAGCTGGCGGAGCTGGAGCAGCGCGTGGGGAACTGGGAAGCGTCGGCGACGGAATGGGGGCGCGCGGTCACGCGCTTACCCGACGTCGAGCCGAACGCCGCGAGCCAGCTCGCCGATGCGCCCGCGCCGATGCACGACCGCGTGGCACGCGCCCTCACGGCACCCGGCGTCTCCGTGCGTGCCCGCCGCCTGGCTTCGGAGGTCCTGCTCACCTGGGGGCAGCCGAACGAAGCGTGGGCTGCGCTGGAGCCGACGCTGGCCGCAGCCGACACGGAGGCGCCGATCGCGTTGCGCCGTTTCGCCGATCTCGCCGGCGCGCTCACGACCACCGACGGCCATCGAGTGCGCGGCCTCGCGCTGGCGCGCTGGGCGGACATGATGCCCGGTTCGACCGGCGGACGCGCGCGTGCGGAAGCGGTGCGCGAGCTGCTCGACGGCGGCGACAAGGCCGCCGCGCGGCGCGTGCTCGAAGCGCATGCAGATTCAAACGGCATCGCCCAGGCCGCGCTCATCCACCTGCTGATCGCCGACAACCAGCTCGACATCGCCGAAGCGCGTCTCGCGGCGCCGGCTACGGCGATCACCGCGGACGACCGCGCCACGCTGCGGCTCGCGCTGGCCCGGGCGCGAGTCGGCCGCGGCGAGCTGGACC
>Ga0224452_1000279_pt1 | contig 10772 bp, 10 predicted proteins | sample PLM2_30_b1metaG_FD_172494 | JGI IMG/M metagenome (GOLD analysis project Ga0224452, IMG submission 172494) | Groundwater sediment microbial communities from an aquifer in East River, Colorado, USA - PLM2_30_b1 | ecosystem: Environmental > Terrestrial > Soil > Riparian zone | place: USA: East...
GAAGTGCGGCGAGCAGACGAATTCGTTGTTGGATAACGTCACGCAGTCGCCATTCGGGCAGGTTCAGGAGCATCTCGCCGAAGTTCAGGTGCAGGCGATGACGCTGGATGATTGGGCGGAAAAATTCGAGCCACAAGGGATGCTGCTGCTCAAGGCGGACATCCAGGGCGCCGAACGGCTGCTGGTCATGGGTGGAAAGAAAACTTTCGCCCAGCGCGTCGCGGCGTTTTACACGGAAATTTGCATTTTGCCGCAATACGAGAGCCAAGCCACATTCTGCGAGATGAACCGCATCATGGTGGAGCAACTGGGGTTTGCGCTTTACGACATCTATCCATGCCAGAAAGTCAGTCCCGGTGGAGCAGCAGGGTTTACGGACGTAATGTGGGTGAAGCCATCGGTGCTTCCACTGGAGGAGTAAAACGGGATGTTGACGGTTTCGGCCAGTTCGGCCAAGGGTCTTTTCATCGATCGCACGCAAGAAGACGTTTCCGCCCACCGTTCCGCAGAACCTCTTGAATGTGTTTCAGCGAGCACCCAACGGATTCCGACGACCAGGCGTCGCGACGTGACGGCGCGGCGTTACTGACTCAGCCGACCAGCTAGCACCTGCACTGGCTCAAGACATGAAACTGTTTGTGGATCGTCTGCTAACGCCGCGTGGATCGAATGCGCTACGCAGTTGGGACGCCTCTCCGTTCGGGAAGCAGAGGGAGAGAGCGAGGAGTTGAGAGCAAACTGGGCGCGCAGCGGCCAACCCGTCACCTCTGGTCTCTGCCCTGCGGTAAACCGAGAGAGGAGCTAGGCTAACCGGACTGGCCAGCAAGACCTTCGGTGATCCATTGCTCAGATGGTTGCGGTTTCTGTGCAACCAGAATCATGCTCTTCCAAAGGAAAGGTAATCGACCCGCTCCGATAAACCGAACGATGCGGAAACCGGCTTCGTTCAACAATTGCGAAAGAGTTTTCCGCGACCAGAATTTGATGTGACCGCCGTCCCAGAAGGGATTGAGATGGGCGTCCCACTTGTTGGTGACCGCAAGACCGAGATTCTTTAGATAGCCGTGATACGGAGTGCTAATGATCAGGTGGCCGCCGGGACGAAGTAGCTGCTTGGCAAAGCGAGGCAGGTTGCGCGGTCTAACGAGGTGCTCGATTACCTCCGTAGCTATAGCCACATCAAAGGTCTCGTTGCCAAGCGCCGACGGGTTGTCATCTACTCCGAGCTGATGGAACACCAACTCGGGCGCTGCACTCTGCGCGAAACGAACGCCGTCAGCACTCGGTTCACACCCGACTACCTCATATCCTCGACTGGCAAGCTTCCGGCATAACGCGCCATTACCGCTGCCGATATCGACGATGCGACGCGCCCCCAACTCCGCGACGAGGCTGATAATATGCCGCCACAGATACACTTCGGTATGCGGCGCCTCCGCTGAGCCGTAGTAATACTCCGCCAAATAACCGTGGGATGGTCTGTCGCTTTGCACTAAGAGACGAAACTCAGCCACTCGGCAGGTTTAAAGCAAGAGCGTGCACAGAATCGAGGGGCATACAGCGTTGCGTTCGGTGGAGCAATTGGTTAAACGACCTAATACCACAACTGCGGAGTACTTCCAAAATATGGGTACGCCGAGAAAGGGTCGGCGCGCTGCGCCGACCGGACGCCGCAGCGCGGCGTCCCTACCCAGCGAGGTCAGCTCAGACGGGCACCGCGCCGGCATCGACGGGAGCAACAGTTGCCAGGTGCGGCAGTTGTCTAGACCGCCCCATCGCCCAGATCTCAGTAAGGCGAACAAGAAAGTATGCAAATACGACAGGCCAAAGCACCAGCAGGGTGATGTCGCGGCCGAGGTTGAAGGTAAGACCGGCGCCAAGCATGAACAACCCCAGGCGCAGCAGCGATTTTCTTTGTTCCCACCAGCGGATGAGCAGGCCAGCCCAAAGGGCGATCAGTATGCCGGCTGCGACCGGACCAAATATTTGGCCAAAGTTCAAGACGCCGCCGCCGATCATTCCGCTGGAAATGGTGGTGTTCACACCGAGCTCGCCCTCCGCGCTGTCCGCGCTCTCGAAGCCGCGCCACTTCGCGTAGTCAATTCCAAGCAACGGCTTTGAAGGCCAGATCGAGCGAGGAATAAAATTAAGCAGCTCATTCAAATATCTTGTGCCATACGCTGGAGAGGTATCACCCGAATCCAGGTAAGCATTCACAAAGCAAAGCTCCTCAATCATGTTAAGCCCCCTCTGTGGCAAAGGTTCATCGACGAGCTCGTACGGATTCTTAGCAGCTACCAACTCTCTGAAACCACCGCCGCGAAACTGCGTCACGAACCTGAAGCCTTGATCCAGGCAGACGAACGCAACCGCCAGAATGACCAATTTTAGGATCAGCAGATGACGCCCATAAAACAGATATGTCAGCATAAAAGGCATCACCGCCGCAAGAAAATGGCTACGTGTTCCCGCGAAAAAGAAATACGGGAGCGTAATGGCGAACATTGCGCCGGCGAGCAAGCGCCAGGAAGCACTGCGCTGGAAAAACACCAGGACGCCTAGAAACGCTGTGACGGCACTAAAGACATAGGCTGCGGAGGCGATCAGGAATCCGCTTGCCGAACTTTCTACTGCACCACGCCCCCACATCGTCGGGCCAGCGCGGCCATCCAGCGGAAATACCGCGCCGATCACATCACCGCCCATTCGAGCGATGCCGATAACAAAGAGCAGGAGCCAAATCGCCGCGACCCCACGTAAGATCTGCTCAGGAGTAAGACGGATATCAAAAACTCCCGAACTGCGCCGGCGGAGAATCCAACGTATTGCACCGGGTGCGAAGACGCGGAATCCGATTAAGAACAATAAAACCTGCCCATAACTTTGGCCTAACGAGGAGGAAGGCAGATAATCATACTGCTCCGGGTTTATAAACGGATCGACGAAATACCATGCGAATACCGTTACGTACACCCCGACCGTGATGCCAAAGCTATCCCGGTTCAGCAGCCTAATGCAGCTTTCTGCCGTCAACACCATCAACACGACGGCAGCGAGATAGAAAGTCAGTTCATGGGCCAGTATCGACCGAGAGAACACTTCAAAAGAAGTAGAAGTTGAAAGAATCATCATCACGAGGAATTCCTACAGAATTGCGCCCAGGCGCTGCAGCTGGTTGGCAAGCGCTTCGATTGTGAACTTATCACGCACACCTGACGCGGACGCAAGCTTTTCCAGCCGGTCCGGACTCGCGATACAGTCGCGCACCGCGTATGCGATGCACGCTGCACTCGGTTCATCAAGAATGATTCCGTTGAGGCCATTCTCCACGACTTTGCCGCAATTTTTCGATGCAATAACGGGTAAGCCATGCGCCTGCGCTTCCAGCTGCGTAATGGCAAATCCGTCCGACAACGTCGGAAGAATAAAGAGATCTGCATTTCTGTAAAATCCAGCTGCCTGGTTGCGCGTTACAGGGCCAAACCATTTTACTCGCCCGGCGTCGGTGACTGTGCCCGCATTTGCGATTTCCACGGGTCCGACCATCCAAAATTCAACCGGCTCGTCACGCAATATTCGAGCGGCCTCCAGTAACCTGGCGACGCCCTTGCGCAAATTAACTAGACCAAGAAAGAGCGCCCGCAGCGGGCGTTCGGACGTAAACCGATCCGGATATCTCCGCTGTAGTCGCGGCTCTATGAGCCGCCCACTGCTAACTCCCGGCTCGTATGCGAGCGGAATAATGGATATCTTTTCGACTGGAACTCCTCCGCGAACCAAGCCTTCACGCGACCATTCAGAGTTAACAACAATGCGGTCGGCGAGCTTGCACTCCTCACGCCAGAAAGCCCAATATTCATTTGGCGCGGGATGCCATTTACCTGCCAGTTCAGGCTCCCGCGCGGTTTCTTCTCCCACAACCCTCTCTTCCTCGGGCCCGGGATCGATCTGAACGAGCAGCGTCTTCCAGCCCCGGGATTTTGCGTACCGAAACGGCTCAAGGGCGGTGTAGCTGTAGCTGCACAGAACGAGTTGAGAGTTGAGAGTTGAGAGCGTAAAGCTCCGTGGGAGCCACGCTCTTTTACGGAGATGAGAGCGGAGAAAGGACGCGACCTTGCGTTGGAACCACCGGTTGCGGGCGAGTATTTTTGGCCATACCCTGGAGTCACGAGCGCCCGCAAGCATTTCAAAGAGCACTAAGGACGAATTAAACGCTTTCACTCGCGCGTCACGTAGCTCGCTGTGGAACCTGTGCCTGAACTTTGAACTGCGACCGCAGACTTTCGCAAGCAAAGACGAAGGCGGGACCCACGCGTCTGTTACGAGAGACCCCAGCATGCCGATGCGAAACAACGCCCGGGGAATCGCATAGTGTTCACGCGCGCCGAGCTGGCAGCAGAGCCACTTCATTCTGTTAGAAGCCGTCTCATAAATCCGCACGCACTGTAGCCACGGCGCTGTGCGCCGTCTAGAAACGTGCGACTCCGAGGCTGCAGACGCCCCACAGGGGCGTGGCTACAACATTTATGAGATCTGCTCTTGCTCTGGATCGTTTATAGTGTGCGCTGTCCTCAGCGCATGCTGCTGGCGGGTTGTTCGCGCTGCATCATCCGCTGGGACAGCGGACCCTACAGCAGTTAGAGTGAAAGGGCACAATTCCTCCGGTACCTTTATGGCAGTTGCAGCCAGCGTTTATAACCTCTCCATGAAACAGGCCTGCGTTTTCGAACACAATACGCAATTCCACCCAGCGCCTGCCACCACCAGCTGGGTTCCCGAATGACCCACCACCAGCCGCGTTTGCAGGCATAACGAAACTGCGAGAAAACGCGCCAGGCAAGGATGCCAAGCGCAAAGGGGAAAGGACACCGCATAAGCGTGCTCCACAATTCGTTGCGCGCGTGACGATGATGAATGCGAATTTCATCGCGCGCCTGCCCGGAGTAATGGTGACGGATCGTGATCATCGGAGAAAATAGCACGTCATAACCGGCCGCCACACATTGCAGAGCGTAGTCCGGTTCTTCATACATGTGGAAAAACCGTGACTCAAAGCCGGGCAGTTGAAGATAAGTGGATCGGCGCAGCACCGCGCCGGAGTTAGCGAAGGAACGAGTCAAACGTTCCGAGCCAAAGTTTGTTTGCGCGAGTGTTTCGGGATACTCATCCGTGCGCTGGGGAAAATGGAGCACCGCAAGGTTGGGATGCTCCTCAAATTTTGGCACGATACGCGTTATGCAGTCCAACTGCTCCGGATAACTGTCGTCATCCAGTGCCAGGACCAAATCACCTCGCGCCTGGCGTATCATCCGATCGCGCGAAGCAACCGAGCCGATCCCTGGCTGGTTTGCAATCAGCGTTATCTCGGGAAATTTGTCGGCTACCATATCAAGCGTTCCGTCGGTACATCCATCGGCTGTCACAAGCACCTCATTTGGAGCAGGCCGCAGCTGCATAACTGCGTCGCACGTCCGCTGCAAATCGGTAGCACGATCCCGCGTCGTGATAATCACGGACACAGTCATAAAACAGCTTGCGGCAAAAGCACAGCTTCAGAGGCCCGATCATGGTCGGGCCAAAAACTCTTTGATGGCGAGCGTGTCCTGGGACGTCTCAATCCACCAGTAGCCATTCGTCCGCAGCAATTCATGCAATGCCGATCGTTCACGCCGACCCAAATGAAGATTCTCGAAATTGATCATGGCAGGTTGGACATCAGCGTCGAAGAACCAATTCAGCACGTCATAATCCATACCTTCAGTGTCAATTTGAAGAATGTGAACATGCTCGATGTGATCTGTCTCTGTCCGTCGAACGCTCCGATCTGCACAATTGGATCAGCCCATGGTGCGCAGACCGAAGAAGAGAAAACCGTGGAAGTAAGAGGTTTCCGTGAATCTCTGGCCATCGGTATTCGCGCGTTATTCTATAGCCGCACTTCCGAAGCAAGCACCGAAGTTCGTACCTCAAGTGAATTGACATTCCCCTATTCCTAATTTGCCACTGATTATCTCGTGAAGCTTCGGCACCACTTTTTGGTCGTCAGTATCCGCCAAAATTCCGGATTCGAGCCATGCGTCGTTAATGGAGCGGAATTCCATTTGATCCTGATTCAAAGCAAAATCAATTGTGCGGCGTGGTGAAAACGCGAAATCAGCAGGATCGATCCATCTGGCACCAGAAAGAAAGCTGGTCTTAACCGTCGCGTGAGCATGATAGACTGGTACACATCCCGCTCGCACGGCATTGACAAATTTTTCAGTAAAGTAATAAGCTTCGGCGCAGTTCTCCAGACACACAGCAACCTTATAAGCCGACAAAAATCGGATGCCCTTATCGTCGACGCCGGGAGACGCTCGTCCCATGTAGTTATCCGGCGGCCGTCGGATCCAAAGCTTCGGAAAATGGCGGAACTGTGCCCATGCGTCAGGCTCACCGAACAGCTCGACGCGCCGATCCAGGATCATCCGATTCCGGGTCCAGATGTGAGACTTGAGGAACCAAAGGCGTCCGCCGAAATTATTAACAGTGGCGACTACAGCGCGCCTTACTGAAGCTACTCGTGGCCGCGACAATGTGCCCCTGTATGTAGGATGCGGAACGCGGTGAGTCGCGTCCGGATGCCCGTAAAAAGCCCGTTCCGTAGCGTCGAGGTCTTGGACAAGTCTCTTGCCGACTGGATGGGAGTGGAAGTGGTGATGCCAGGAAGGTTCAATCGTGAACCAGAGCTTCGGGCCAGTGAACCTGAGTAATTCGTCACTTGGATCGTACAGCACGAGCAAAGCATCCGCTTCCTCGAGCGGCACCCGTGGGGAATACAGAATGGCCCCTAACCGAAAATCACCCCATGAATCCGCCTTGAACTGCTGCGAAACAACTCTGCACCTGTATTTAGTTCCAGGAGCGCCTTCCTTCATATCGACTTTTTCTATCTACCGCGAGACCGGTTTCCCAACAGCGCTTGAACCAGCGGCGGCGGATTTAATTGCTGCAAAACACGGCAGGTCCGCCGCAAGTCCACGATGCGGTTTTTGGTGGTGATCATCACGGAAACCGTCATGGACAAGACACCGCTTCCGACCCATCAAAGTGAAGAACAATGTGATGCGCATGACATCACTGAGTTGATACCCGCAACACTGTAGAAACGTGGTCAGTTCTGCCTGATCTGTTTTGGTCGAAGCTTCCACAGTTATTAGGTCGGGTGAATATCGGGAAAAATCCAAGCCCTTGAGAACAGATAAGTCCCGTCCCTCGCAATCTAGGTTCAAGTAATGAATGTGCTGTCCCCGAAAAGCGGACTTTAGCAGCAAGGGCTCGCTCACAAACTCGATTTCATCAAGAAAGTCCAACGCGTTGCAACCGGCGCCAGAATTTGCCCGCTAACACGTATTGTTCCTCATTCAAGACTGCCAGCCAAGCACCGAGCCCGCCGTGCTGCCGCCGATGATGTTCCAACCGGGCAATAGTAAAAGGGCGCGAGTAACTCTGCCGGTCAAAGAGGAACGGCTTGCGCCCGCAAAAATGCGCTACCCGGGGACGCCTGATTTCTGTGGGAAAATGCCAGTCAGTGCCGACACAATCTTCGATTAATTCTTCTTTCCCATGATGCCTCCAGATGTGTTGCAGATCCGACACAGCAACTTTGAGTTCTCCGCGTTGCCTCATCGAGTGAACAAGATAATTCAGTAGCGGTTGCTCGTAGAAATCACCAAATAACCCCGGTGTCTCCCGCCCCCACACTTCCGCGTCGAGCCATTTTTCGAATGGGATAGCGTCGCGCCTGCATCCGAAAGCGCCGGAAGAAAAATAGGCGTGCCCACGCCAATCAAACGCGGCATCAAAGCGCCTCAGCTTTTGCGGATCGAAATAAAAATGCGGCAGCCAGGGTGGAATTTCGGTGGCATCTGCCGGGATGGAAATTTCGCTCCAGAAGATTTGAAAGTCGACGTCGGTACGGACCTGTGGAGCAAAGTCGCCCCAAACAATTGCGTCCGAATCCAGCCAAACGTAAAACTCAAAAGGCCCCTCCCACAGCGCCGCCAGTTTAGCGCGGCCGCTCTCACTCACCAGGTCACGCATGTCCGAGGACAGTTCTGAAACGCGTAAAACGACCAGATCGTATTCTTTCTCCAAATCGGAGACATCAAAATTTCCATCCACAACAAGGCAAATAGGAACCTTTGGGCAGTAATGCCTCATGCTTGCAAGCGTTGCCTGCACCATGAACTTGTCCCCGGCATGGCAACCGGTCACAAACCCAAATGGCGCCTGCACCTTCATGTTATAAGAGCTGGTTGTTCGCCTTGTGCGTCCTCACGCGACGAAACGCACTCTCGATAAAGCTGCGCGAATGCGTTGGCGAACGAACTCGCTGCATTGCGATTGTGCACCATCTCATGTGCAAGACTCCCTAGCCTGTCACGGAGCTGCGGCGAATTGCGTAATTTCGTAATAGCTTCGATCAAGGCCGGGCCATTTCCCCCTGTGCACAGGATGGCGCCCTGGCCGTCAGGCGCAGCTTCAGGAATTCCGCCCACTCGAAAGGCCACCACTGGTGTTCCACAAGCCATCGCTTCGACCAGCGTCAGTCCGTACGTTTCCATTAACGAAGCGCTGACAAAAACATCTGCCGCCGCGAACAGCTGTGCCAGATCACGTCGATCGCGAATGCCACCTGTAAACCGAACGTTCAAACCGTCCGGAATCGGCACGGTGCCTTCGCCGAACGCCAAAATGATTATGCCCCGAAGATCTGGCAAACCCGACAGTTGCTCGAGCAACCACGGCACATTCTTGTTTGTATCGGTCAGCGACGCGCAACCTGTAACGATGACAAACGCGTCCGCCGGCAAATCGAGACGCTTTCGGCACAGGTTTCTGTCCTGTAGCTTAAAAACCGTCGTATCGATTCCAGGAGGAATCACCTGCACCCCGCCCGAGGCCTTCACTATTGGGCTTCGCCCGGCGATTCCGGCCAGCCACTTGCTGTTTGCGACCATGCGTGCTCCACAATTTCGATATGCCCGCAATTTTCGCGAATGCGCAGCCTTTGCCAGAAATCGGTTTGCAGGCCATCTCAAGATCGGACATGGATCACAAGGACGTGTCTCGTTGGCGTAGCGATCGCATCCACGATAGAGATGGCAGCCTCCTGTGAAATGCCACATACCGTGGACCCCGATAACAACGCCGATTCTGCGCGGCAACGTCTCCAACCAACGGGGAACATCGAACCAGTCGGCTACCACGTGAAGGTGCACCACGTCTACTTCTTTGAGATCCTTGGCCGATGGCGGAGGCAACAATCGCCGCGTCCCGTGCCATGGCTCAGTGGACAAGGAAACATACAATCGGCGAATAACACGATCTAACAGGCCCCTGCCCGATTGTAGCAACTGCGAATTTTTACAGAGCACGCGACTTTCGATCCCGTACTCCATCAATGCGGTGGACAGGAGCGCGGCGTACTGATAGCTGCCGCCGGAGCCGTGAGTGTTGAGATGCAATACTCTCATGCTGCGGACCCAAAGCCGACATTTGAATTTAGGAGCACAGAGATACCATTGCCGCCTTCCGTGGCAAAAGTTAAAATGCGGAACTTGCCTGATATCTCCGCTACGGCACGGCGGACGCCCGGAAAGCTGATGGAGTCATGCAAAACCATGCAACCTGTCTCTTCTATTCGAGAGGAATACAATAATATCTCGTCAAGCGTGTCCCGATACGTATGGGAAGTATCAATAAAGAGAATATCAATTTTGTCCGGCACGCCTGCAACAACGGTTGGCTCCGTGGATTTTCCAAGCAATGTATTAGTCACCGCGTCGAGGCCCAGTCGTTTTAGGTTTGTTACGGCGGCGTCCAGATTTTTTTGGTCACAATCCACACAATATAGTCTCCCATGGCCATTGGCTTGAAGCGCAATGGCCAGGTGGGCAGATGCCCACCCAACGAAGCAACCGAGCTCCACAACTACCGCAGGTTTTCGATAGAAAACAAGATGGCTTAGAAAGCGTCCCACGCTGGGTTCGGACGTAAAGGACTTAGGGGCACCCGGAGGGGTAAATGAACTTGCTGGCCCCAATTTTTTCGAAAAGTCCGGCGGCGCAGCAATAAACGGTTCGTTAGTTCCAAATACAGCACGCGCAAAACTCAATGGGTCAACGTCTCCAGCCACATCCTTATAAGTGCAATGCTCACGTGCCATGGCACTAACATCTGACCAAATGTAGCGTCGCGAGAGAGCAGTCAGAAAAAGCCTCATGCGAGGCTGCAAATTTGATCGAATTCGTCCTAAAAGCCTGTGCATTAGGTCGTAGCAAGAAATAATTCTAGAGGATTATCAGACCCCACCCCAAATCTCCAACGGCACCAGCTCGTAATATAACTGCGCATAGACGCGATAAGACACAATAGCCTCATCGAGCAAACGGTGAAGCGTGAAGATCAAATTTCATTCTATTAATTTCCTGGCTGCGCTGGCGGTGAAGCCGGCGGCGACTCGGCGTATTGCAAACGTAATCCAGCCAGTAACGGGCGACTTTCGTATAGCCGGCCGATTTGTCCTTTTTCCTAATCAGCCGGTACCACAGCGATGCGATTGGAAAAGCGAGCGCCCGAAAAGGTGCAAGCGCATTGCGAAACAATTCTTGCCGCCGCTTTTTCTTGAAATCCGCCGCCTGCCGATTGACAGGCAAACCGGCATCCACTGCAAGTCGTTCAAACAAGACCTGAGCTGGGCCTCGTGTTCCACCGAGCCACGGCGCCGA
>Ga0224452_1000280_pt1 | contig 10755 bp, 10 predicted proteins | sample PLM2_30_b1metaG_FD_172494 | JGI IMG/M metagenome (GOLD analysis project Ga0224452, IMG submission 172494) | Groundwater sediment microbial communities from an aquifer in East River, Colorado, USA - PLM2_30_b1 | ecosystem: Environmental > Terrestrial > Soil > Riparian zone | place: USA: East...
GGCCAGCCAGTACTGCAAGATCAATCGGATCGTTATCCGCCGCGCGCGAAGCCAATGACGCCATCAGAATCAACGTTGCCGCGTCGACTCCGGCCCAGGGCTCCGCTTCGCCGAGGGTCAGCTTGTTCTCGGTCAATGTGCCGGTCTTATCGGAACAAAGCACATCGACGCCCGCCAATTCTTCGATCGACTCCAACCGGGAAACGATTGCCTTGCTTCTGGCAAGCATCCGTGCGCCCAGGGCCATGGTCACCGAGAGCACGGCAGGCATTGCCACGGGGACTGAGGCCACCAAAAGAATGAGAACGATTTCGGCCAGCCTTAACAATGCAATGCGATCGTAGTGGCCCCGCATATCGAAAAGACGGCTGGCCACCAGAATCGCAACCAAGACCAGCGCCAGGATGATGAGGAAGTTGCCGATCTTCATTACAGCTCGTTGGAAGTGGGAAACGCTTCCGGCGGCGGCAACTAATTTTGCCGTGCGACCAAAAAATGTATTCGCCCCAGTCGCGGTAACTGCCGCGACCATTTCTCCCTGTTTGACGACGGAGCCGGAGTACGCGTCCTCGCCTGACTTCTTGGTAACTGGTAGCGATTCACCCGTAAGCGCAGATTGGTCGATACTGATGTAGTCGCCTCGAATAAGCTTACAGTCGGCAGGGACAACGTCCCCGAGGTACAGGCGAATGATATCTCCAGGGACGAGCGTCCGCGCATCAACTTCCTGCCATGCTCCACCGCGAAGCGCGCGTGCTTTTAACGCAAGTGAGCTCTTCAACGCATCGAGCGCGTTGGAAGCTTCATGCTCCTCCCAAAAGCCCAACAAGGCGTTGAACAAGAGGAGTGAGACAATAATCGTGAGATCGCCCCAATCTCTGACGATCAGCGCCATCAGGGCCGCAGCTTCGATCATCCATGGGATAGGCCCCCAGAAATAAGCCAGCAAAGCAGAAAGCGCACTTTTCTTTTCTTCGGCCAGCGCGTTCGGCCCGTACTTTTTCAGGCGTTCCTGTAGTTGGGCGGGACTCAAACCCGTTTTCGGATCGGTCCCAAGCTTCGCCAGAATTTCGGTAGTGTTGGAACTAGCAGATCCGGCGAAGTCAGATGCTGGCATGAACAACTCCTCGGCTCATTGGTAGGAGGACGTGATAACTTGTCGCGTCCCTAGAAACTAGGAAAAAATGACGACAGCAGAGATGGCGAACGAGAGCTTTGCGGCAACGAAACTGAACCGCTACAGCGCTTTGTAATCAACAGTGATGGTGCGGTAAACGAGGTTGTCGTGCTGCGCTGAAAAATAGAAGAGCTCAAGCATCGTCGCGCCGACCATCCACTGATAACCGACCAGCGTTTGAATGACGTCCGTATCGTTATCGCGAGAACGCGAAACCAGTTTTCCCGTTCCGTATTTCTCGTCGAAGTATTTGCGAATTTCTCCCATCCGCTGGTTGTAACGTTCGATCGACCAGTCGCCGTATTCGTATTGTAGCTCCACGGCGACAAGCGCTCTCTGCTTGAAAGTAAACACGGTGCGCTTCAATCCAGGATGAACGAGCCCCTCCACAGTCCAGACTTCCCGGTTTTCTTTTTTTTCCCGCGAGCTGATTTTGGCTTTCGCGCCGTGCAGAACGTCCTCTACCCGGCGCATCGAATCGTTCCAGCGAAAGCCGAACGGTGGCACCAGTTCATCAACCGAAAATGCGCACCGGGCAGAAAGAAAAAAAGCGATCAGGCCGAATAGAATAATTCGGCGCACCGCCAGCCGACTGCAATTGCCGACGCAGTTGGCCTGCGAGCTCCTCATTTCCGCGGACGTGGGCTGCATTTTTGATTCGCTGAGCGATCCGTGTAGGGCTCTGCGGGCGGAAAAATTGCGCGCGCATAGCATTCCGGTCAACTCAGGAGTGCCGCACAGGATGCGATCAACCACACTACTTCGCTGCGACGATTACTGCTTGATAGCAGCTACACGTCGCGGCGAAATCGGCGCGAACGGTCATCTTTCTGCTTTCCCTCGAACACGCGCGTTCCATTTTTTAGTCAAGAAAATTTTTGTGCCGCAATGAAAAATAAAATTCATTTTTTTCTTGTCGATTTCAAAACTGATTTCTAGTCTCAAGCCCGCTGGCGAGGACGGGAACAAAGCGCATGTGAATAAGTTGTGAACATTTCTGAGAAACTATTACCAGCGAAAATGATCGACACCAACCCCCCCCCACAAAAACAAGTCAGCGCGTGTGCGCCGCAGCTTGCACCGAGGGTAACATTGAAGCGCGCGTATGTGCGTTTTCCCTCGTCTTTACACATTTTTGACATTTTTTTTCAGCATTCCCACGGCGGATCAGGCGAGGAAGTAGCTCCATCTTACATGGGTTTTCCGAAGCAATTTCCCACGGGGCCAATCCGTGTGGCAATTGTGTAACACTGTTAACAAGTTTGCTATGGACAAGAAATGTGCGCAGCTGTGGCAGCGATTATCGGCTGCGCTCAAGCCACAGATTAGCGCCGACAGTTTCAAACGCTGGTTTTCTGGTGTCGAGTTGATCGAGGCCAAAGACAATTCGCTAACTTTCGGTGTTCCAAACAACATTTATCAGTTTTGGATCGAGAGTAACTACATGCCGGCGTTACAGACTGCGATCGTCACCACGTTTGGCAGCCCGCGCTCGGTAAAGTTTTGCTCCCCATCAGGACCTGGCACGCAAACATCTCCGGGGGACCCGATGCCGCTGGAAGAAGTTTTGCAGGCCGCACCGATCAACCCAAAACCAGGCGCAACAGTGCCCGGGCTCAATCCGCGCAACACATTCGAATCTTTCGTGGTCGGCCCGAACAACGAAATTGCGCATGCAGCAAGTCTTGCAGTCGCGCAGACGCCGGCACGCACATACAACCCGTTGTTCGTTTACGGCGGAGTGGGTCTTGGCAAGACCCATTTAATGCAGGCCATCGGGCAATACGTGTGGGCAAAGAAGAAAAACATGAAGGTGATCTATGTGTCGAGCGAACTCTTCATTAATGAGTTCATTGATGCGATCCAGCACAGTAATTTGGTGAAATTTCGGAAGCGTTATCGCCAGGCCGATCTTCTTTTGATTGATGACATCCAATTTCTGGGCGGCAAGGAGCGGTCCCAGGAGGAATTCTTTCATACATTCAATACGCTTTTTGATGGGCACAAACAGATCGTCCTGTCCAGCGACCGGCCGGCCTCGGAAATCGCAAACCTGGAACACCGCCTGGTTTCGCGATTTGAATGGGGACTTACCGCTGAGCTTCAGCCACCAGACATCGAGACGCGCCTGGCGATCCTGCGGAAAAAAGCGCACACGATGCAGATCAAATTGCGGGATGATATTTTTCAGTTCCTCGCCAGCCGCATTCGCACAAATGTGCGCCGCCTGGAAGGCGCTCTCATGCGGGTAGCCTCCTTTGCGTCACTCAGTGGCAAGGAGCTCACGCAGGAAGTTATCGAGCATTTACTGAAGGACATTTTGCAGGAAGAAGGACGCCATTCCATCACGATTGAACAAATTCAGCGGCGTGTGGCTGAACATTTCGATGTGCGCGTGGCCGACATGACGAGCAAGCGGCGCCCGGCCAGCATCGCCTTTCCGCGACAAGTGGCGATGTATCTGGCGCGGGAGCTCACCAAGGCGTCTTTGAATGAAATTGGCGAGGCCTTTGGCGGGCGAGACCACGGCACCGTCTTGCACGCGTGCAAACTGGTAAAGAAACGGATGGTGGAGCAGGACAACATTCGGCAAACAATATCGTTCATCGACAGTTCCCTCCAGCGTTGAGCTCCAAGCCGGCGCGCATTTCCAGCTTGCGATTCCGGTCCCGGGAAACTACACACCTGCCGCACGTGAGAGAGATTGCGGCTTGCCGAATAAAATCGAAGGCCTTACATCTTAAACGCTTCCGTTCATCATGAAATTTAGTGTTACGAAAGAAAAACTGCTCGAGGGTCTGCAACAGGTGCAAAACGTCGTCAGCACCCGCACGACACTCCCAATCCTTTCCAATGTTTTGCTGCAGGCCGGCGAAGACGAAATCCATCTCACAACGACCGATCTTGATGTCGGCGTGCGCGGCAGTTGCGAAGCGCACGTGGACAAAACAGGAGCGACTACTCTCCCGGCGCGGCGCCTTTTCAATATCGTTCGCGAACTGCCTTCAAGTGAAATTCAGGTCGACGTAGATGGAAAAAATGCGGCTTCGATCCGTAGCGGCCAAAGCTTCTTCAAGATTCTCGGGCTGCCTGAAGACGAATTTCCGCCGTTGCCGAAATTCGAGGAGGCGAAAGTTCTCACGATTCGCCAGAAAGATTTGCGCGATGGCCTGCGCAAGACTTCGTACGCCATATCGACCGACGAGACCCGCTATGTGCTCAACGGCGTTCTGTTCAGTTTCAAGGATAACAAACTTACGCTGGTTGCAACAGATGGGCGCAGGCTGGCCATGGGGGAAATCGAGCTGGAATTCCCGCGCAGTCACGAAGCGGACCTGATTGTTCCGACCAAAGCGGTCACAGAATTGCAACGCCTGCTCACGGACGAGGGTGAAGTCAAGCTGAGCATGGGCAGCGGCCAAATAGCGTTCGATCTCAACAAAACGCTGCTCGTCTCGAAATTGATCGAAGGCAATTATCCAAACTATCGGCAGGTCATTCCGGGTGAAGCAAAGGAGCGAATAAAGCTCGAGCGCGAAATGTTTCTGAACTCGCTACGACGCGTGTCGCTGCTGGCCAGCGACAAATCGCACTCGATCAAACTGAATTTCAGCAAAAATAACATCGCCATCACTGCAAATACGCCAGAGGTGGGCGAAGCGAAGGAATCGCTGGCCGTCGCCTATAAAGGGCGCGAGTTTTCCATCGCGTTTAATCCGGAGTTTCTCATGGCGCCACTGCGAGCGCTGGCCGAGGACGAAGTGTTCCTCGATCTGATCGACGAGATGAGTCCGGGGGTTCTGAAAATTCAGACGCCATTCTTGTACGTCCTGATGCCGATGCGCATCAGCTCCTAAGATACGTTACGAGACCCGCCGCCGCGGCATCGCCGATTGAACCATCATTAATTCGGTGACGTTCTCCGGCGTGAGCAAACCGACCAGCCGTTTCATGCTATCGAGTACCGGCACAGCCGGACAGTTGCATTCCTGCATGATTCGGAATGCGTCTTCGAATCGCGTTCCCGTAGTGACGGTCGGGATGTCGCGTCGCATGACGTCGCCGACGGTTAGCTTCGGATCGTTCTTTCTTAAGGCCGCGATGAGATCGTGACGGGTGAGCACCCCGGTCACGTTGCCCGTCTCATTCACCACTGGAAAATCGTGCTGCGAAGTTGCCAGCAGTGCGTCCACTGCTTCTTGCAGCGTGGCATCTTCAGAGAGAGTGCGGAACTCCCGCACCATGGCGCTGGAGACCGGGAACCGGCGCGATACATCTTTCATCTGTGCCAGAGCCGCTTCTTGCGACGCGCCGATATAAACGAAAAGCGCGATGAAGATCAGGAATGGGTTCCAAAGCAGCCCGAGGAAGCCAAAGACGAACGCGAATCCCTGGCCAACAGTGGCGGCGACCTGCGTGGCGTGCGCGTAGCTCATCCGCGTGGCCAGCAACGCGCGCAAAACGCGACCGCCATCCATCGGAAATGCCGGCAACAAATTAAAAAGAACCAGTATGATGTTTATTGTCAGCAACTGTGCGATAAGACCGCCGCCGCCTTCGACAGTCGAAGGATTAAACAGGGCTTGTGATCCGCCAGCTACAAACAAACCGAGAGCGATGACGACGTTCACCAATGGCCCGGCCACTGCGATGATTAATTCCTGCACTGGTTCCTCTGGCATTCGTTCAAGTCGCGCCACCCCGCCAATGGGCAGCAACGTAATGTCTGGCGTATTAATCCCAAACGCCTTGGCAGCGAACGCGTGCCCGAATTCGTGCAGCACTACGCAAAGAAAAAGGAGCAGAACAAATATGACGCGACTCGCCGCCGCGGCGGAACCGCCCTGGGCATAATAGCCGAACGCCAGCCAGGCGATTAACAGCAAAAACGTAATGTGAATCCGCAATTGAATGCCGGCGACACGGAAGATTGGGAGAGACCAGCCCATTTAAGTCAATTTGCTTTGCTATTGCATCGCGCGCCAGCGCTGAATAGGCGGCATGGACAGCGGGGGTATAGATGTGATCAGTGATCCGTGATCGGTTAACGGACCTGCTGATCACTGATCACCGTTCACTGACTACTGGCTAATCGGGCAATGGAAAGTTTCGACGTTGCAATCGTGGGCGGCGGCCCGGCCGGATCGAGCTGTGCGGCATTTTGTGCGCTGGCCGGGCTGCGCACGCTCGTTCTTGAGCGGGAAAAATTCCCGCGCGAAAAAGTGTGCGGCGACTGTTTGAATCCGTCGTGCTGGCCCGTGCTGGAACGCCTCGGCCTTCAACAGCCGGTCCGAAATTTGCCGCATTCCAAACTCGATTCAGTCGAGTTCATCGCAATCGACGGCCATAAAGTCGTTGTCGATCTTCCGACCGGCGACGATTGCGAATTGTCCGTGAAACGCAGCCTTTTCGACGATCTGCTGCTGAAGCGCGCCCGCGAACTCGACGCGCACGTCCGAGAGGGCACAACGGTCACAGCATTGGCTAACAGCGAGGATTGGAAAATTGAAACTGCTATCGGCGAAAGGTTTTCTGCGAGGACCTTGATCGGCGCAGATGGGCGCAATTCGACTGTTGCGCGATTGTGCAATTTGCTGCCGCGCCCCGCGCGCGAGCGTGTCGCGCTGCAAGCGCATATCCCGCTGCCGCGAGATTTTGGCAGGCGTGTTGTCTTGCAATTCCTTCCGGAAGGTTACTCCGGTCAGGCGCCGGTGAATGAAACCGAGTTGAATCTTTGCCTTGTCGGTACGCCACCTACCATTTCCAAATTGCGCCAATGGGCAGAACGTCACTTCGATATTAGCGCTCATCAACCCTGGCGCACGATCACGCCGCTCACGCGTTTGCCCGTTCCGTGCGCGCACGAAAATCTTTTATTCATCGGGGACTCCGCCCGCGTGGTAGAGCCGTTTACCGGCGAAGGCATTTACTACGCCCTGCGCTCGGGAGAACTGGCAGCAGACGCGATAACGAAAATCAATCGGCGCAAAGATCGGCTATCAGCTTTGCGCGAATTCTCTCGCGCTTGCACCGAAATGTACCGCGGCAGACTCTGGATCAACCGGCTTGCGCGCGCCGCGGTTTTGTCGCCTCGCCTAGCCTCATTTCTTATTCAAGCTGCGCAAGTTCAACCGCTATTCCGCTCACTTACCCGGAGAATTGTAATGCCGAACTCATAGCCATTGTCGCGCGGCTTTTACCGTGTTCGTCATCAGCATTGCGATTGTCATAGGCCCGACGCCGCCAGGAACCGGTGTGATCGCGCTGGCTTTCTTTGATACTTCCTCAAATGCGACGTCGCCGACCAGACGGTAACCACGCTCGTTTGCTGCGTCTTCCACGCGGTTAATGCCCACATCCACAACGACGGCGCCTTCGCGCACGTGATCGGCTTTCACAAATTCCGCTCGCCCAATCGCGGCAACAACAATATCGGCTGAGCGGGTAATCTCGGCGAGATTGCGGCTGCGCGAGTGCACAACCGTCACGGTGGCGTTCGCATTCTTTTTTTTCTGCATAAGAAGCAGAGCCAGCGGTTTACCCACGATCATGCTGCGGCCAAGAACTACAACATGCATGCCGTTGATTTCGACGTTCGTTTCGATGAGCAAACGCTGCACACCGAGCGGAGTGCACGGCACAAAGCCGCTCGGATCGTCGAGCACGAGCTTTGCGATGTTTTCCCGATGGAATCCGTCTACGTCCTTGCGCGGATCGAGCGCGCCGATGATCGCTGCTTCGTCGATGTGCTCGGGTGGCGGCGATTGCACCAGGATGCCATGAATGGTGGGATCGCGGTTGAGTTCTGCGACGCGCGCAAGCAGCTCCGTCTGCGTGGTCGATGCCGGCAGCTCCAGCTTCACCGAATGCAGGCCGAGCCCGCGGCACATTTTGTCCTTCGAGCGCACATACGCGCGTGAAGCCGGATTATCTCCAACGAGAATGACGGCAAGCCCGGGCATTACGCCTTTTGCTTTTAGCTCCGCAATCTCACGCCGAAGATCGACATACACTTTCTCCGCGATTGCACGTCCATCGATCAATTTTGCCATAGTAACGCAGGCAATCCTGCCTGCGAGTACCCGCTGCGCAAGCCTGGCTTGCTGTAGCCGCGTCCCTGCGGGACGCGCAACGCGCGCCTTCACACCTCAGCATCGCGCTTCCCACAGGGAAGCGGCTACAGAGAATGCCTCAGCGCATTTCAACCAGCGCCATCATGGCGTTTTCCAAATCGAGACGTTCAGATTCAAATTGCTCCGGCGTCGAAGTCCGTCTGACATGGTGGGGCGGATTGATCAGCACTCGTACCTTGGAAAAAGGTCGTGGCACAATGAACCGGTCCCAACTTCCCAGCCGCCAGCACCGCGAATATTCCAGATTCATCGGCAACACCGCCGCACCGGATTTTTGTGCGAGAAAAATAATGCCCGGACCGAGTTCGTAAGCTGGACCGCGTGGACCGTCAGGAGTGATTACCACATCGCGACCGGACGCGAGCACCTGTGTGAGCTGAAGAATTGCGCTCGCTCCCAGCCGCGAGCTGGACCCGCGAATCACATCGTAGCCAAAACGTTGAACGACGTCGGCAATCAAATCGCCATCGCGGCTGGCACTAATCAGGGCGGCGCCATGACGTTGCGGAAGGAAACGACGCAAGACGAACGGGAAAATCAGTAATCGATTGTGCCAGAGCGCACCGATGTAATTTTCCGTGACCGGTCTGCCGACGATAGCTGTCCGGTCGTCGATCTCATAACGAAGCGTACGCGCCCAGAGCTGCAGCAATCGAAATCCAAACGCGATCAACCATCGCGCAAGCCAACCTTCGATCTTCAACTTTTCCTTCGCGAGCTTTTGGTCGAAGCGCTTTCGCGTCCCCAACGGTATGCGCGCGGACTAGGCAGCCCAATTTGGTCAAGAATACGCCAGACGACTGTGTCCACGACTTCGGTTAACGACCCAGGACGACTGTAGAACGACGGAATAGCCGGAAGGACAATCGCTCCGGCTTCGAGCAGCGTGACCACATTGCGCGCGTGAATCAAATTCCAGGGTGTCTCACGAGGCACGAGAATCAATTTTCGCCGTTCCTTCAAGAAAACATCGGCGGAGCGCAACAGCGCGCTGTCGCTGGAACCAGAAGCGATTCGCCCCAGAGTGGCCATCGAGCAGGGCACAATCACCATCGCATCAAAACGCGCGGAGCCACTGACAAATGGCACGTTCATGTCATTTTCAGAATGCTGTAAAACATTCGCGGGAATCTTGAAATCATCGAGCTCCTGCTTCGCAACCTGCCTTGCGGGCGTGCTCATGACGAGGTGGACCTCATGCGCGGCGCAATCAATCTGCGCAAGCAACCTTTGCAGATAGATAGTTCCGCTGGCGCCGGTGGCGGCAATCACCAGTTTCATTTCGACTAACAAATCACAACTCTTCCGTATGCTCTAGCTAAACGCGTCGATTAGAAAGGAAGCAGCTTGTGCGAAGGAGAGGGCAATCTATGACGGCGTAGTTGACAATGTGCGCCATGCGCGGAGGTAAAAAGCGGAGAGGGACCATGATTACTCCCACTCGACTGTCTTACGGAGTGCTCGTTGCTACAATCGCTTTGGCGGGCGTTCTGCATCTAGGAGTACCGCTACTGGTTCTTTTGTTCTCTTATTTTGCATTACGGCAGCTTTATTTCCTTTCGAAAAGAAAGTGGCTGGCTTTGATCCTGTTTGGCGTCGTCGTGGCCGGAATTACGGCGGCAGCGGTGTATTTTATGCGCGCTGCCATTCTTGCGCTGCCCGATGTGGCTGATACCTCGATTCCCTCCGCCAGCGCCTGGGCTCAAAAGCGCCAGATCGAATTACCCTTCACTGACTTTGAGAGTCTTAGACAAGCCGTGGTGGACACGCTTGGGCAGGAAGCGCACTACTTGCGAAACGTCGCTAATTTTGCCAAGAGCGCTGCGGCGGCGATCGTCTTCAGCATACTCGGCATCGTCGCAGCCGGGAGCCTTTTTTTCAAGACCGGCCTTGATCCACACCGGGGCACGCATCGCCTGAAGAACAATCTCTATTCGATTTGCTGCGATGAAGTATCAACGCGCTTCCGCGATTTCTACCGCAGCTTCGCTACCGTCATGGGGGCACAAATCACGATCTCCCTTATCAATACCGCATTGACAGGGATCTTCCTTATTGCAGTGCGTCTGCCGCATGCGCCGCTGCTCATCGCAGTCACTTTCCTTTGCGGCCTCGTGCCCATTGTCGGGAACTTGATAAGTAATACCATCATTGTGTTCGTCGCTTTAACCGTGTCTCTGAAGCTGGCGATCGCGGCGCTCGTGTTCCTGGTTCTGATCCACAAGCTGGAGTATCTGTTAAACAGCAAGATCATCGGAGACCGGATACGAAATCCTGTTTGGCTGACGCTGATCGCGCTGATTCTTGGCGAACGACTTATGGGTATCCCCGGCCTAATCCTCGCGCCGGTGGTATTGAATTATTTGCGCGTGGAAATGTTGACGGTGGAAGTGCCAGCCGCCTCGGAACCAGTTGAATCGTTAAATCGTTAGATCGTTACACGAT
>Ga0224452_1000286_pt1 | contig 10676 bp, 8 predicted proteins | sample PLM2_30_b1metaG_FD_172494 | JGI IMG/M metagenome (GOLD analysis project Ga0224452, IMG submission 172494) | Groundwater sediment microbial communities from an aquifer in East River, Colorado, USA - PLM2_30_b1 | ecosystem: Environmental > Terrestrial > Soil > Riparian zone | place: USA: East...
CAGCTCTTCGCGCACCTCCAGGGACTGTCGCTGACCTTCTTCGACCGAAATCCCGTCGGCCGGTTGATGACGCGGATCACCAACGACATCGACGCGCTCACCGACATGGTGACCCAAGGGGTCGTCGCGATCTTCGGCGACATCGTCGTCATCGGGGTAATTGCGATCGTGCTGCTGGTACTGGACTTCCGTCTCGCGCTCGTGACCTTCGCCGCGCTGCCGCTCCTCATCTGGCTGACGATGTACTTCCGCCGGATCATGCGCGACTCGTTCCGGTCGATCCGCATCCGCCTCGCGCGCATCAACGCGTATCTGAACGAGAACCTCTCGGGTATGGCGATCGTGCAGCTCTTCACGCGGGAGGGCGCGTCCTTCAAGCAGTTCGACGACCTGAACACCGACCTGCTGAACGCGAACCGCGGTCAGATCCGCGCGATGTCGATGTTCTTTCCGGCGGTCGGATTCACCCGCGCGGCCACGAGCGCGGCTCTCTTCGTCGCAGGCGGCTTCTGGATCCTGAAGGGCGAGATGACGATCGGCACGCTTCTCGCGTTCTGGCAGCTCGTCGACCGCTTCTTCCAGCCCATCGGCGACCTCGCCGAGAAGTACAACATCATGCAGGCCGCGATGGCCTCGTCGGAGCGGGTCTTCCGCCTCCTGGACACGAAGGCCACGATCGTCGACCCGCCGCATCCCCGCGAGCTGGCGCATGTGCGCGGGGAGATCACCTTCGAGAACGTGAGCTTCGCCTACAACGAAGGCGACTGGGTCCTCCGCGATGTGACCTTCAAGATCTCGGCCGCCGAGAGCGTCGCCATCGTCGGCGCCACCGGGGCGGGGAAGACGTCGATCATCAGCCTCATCTCACGCTTCTACGACGTGCAGAAGGGACGCATCCTGCTCGACGGCGTCGACCTTCGGGAGCTACGCCAGCAGGAGGTGCGAAAGCACGTCGGCGTGGTCCTCCAGGATCCGTTCATCTTCGCGGGCACGGTCGCGTCGAACATCCGGCTGAACAACGAGGCGATCAGCGATCAGCAGGTGCGCGCCGCGGCGACGTTCGTGAACGCCGACAAGTTCATCGAGCGGCTGCCCCAGGGCTACGACACCGTCGTCACCGAGCGTGGCTCGACGCTCTCGGTCGGGCAGAAGCAGCTCCTAGCATTCGCGCGCGCGATCGCGTTCAACCCCGAGATCCTGCTGGTGCTCGACGAAGCCACGAGCTCGGTCGACACGGAGACCGAGCACCTGATCCAGGACGCCCTCGCGAAGCTCATGGTCGGCCGGACGTCGATCATCATCGCCCACCGGCTCTCGACGATCCAGAACGTCGACCGGATCATCGTCCTGCACAAGGGCCGCGTGGTCGAGATGGGCACGCATCGCGACCTGCTCGCGCAGCGCGGCGTGTACCACCGGCTCTACGAGCTTCAATACCGCGCGCACGAGTCAGAGGCGCCGAAGCCAGCCTAGTCTCGGCTCACCCTTCTGCCGCACGAGCGCGATCTGCGTCGATGTCACCTCGCGTACGTTTGTCGGCTCGATCGCAGTCCAAAAGTGCCCCTTTTGAGCTGCGATGAATCCGCCCGGGCAGTACGCCCACTTCTGGTGATGCATTGTGACTGTGGGGATCGCTGTCGAGTGCGCCGTGCAAAGGAAGCGAATCCGCGTACCGAGCTGATCAGCGCCGGCCTTGTTCATCCTGTTGCCAAGAAACGTTACCGAGGAATCGGCGTCGCGGCATGACGAAAACGTAATCGCTCAGTTCAGCCGCCTTGGCACGTGTCCTGCGCCACCGAGGTGCAGGCGGAAACACATCGGAAAGGAGTAAAAACCAGATGGACCTCACTGCAATCGTCACCTGGATCATCTTCGGTGCGATCGTTGGTGTCATCGCGCGCTTCCTGATGCCAGGCCGGGACTCCATGGGCTGGATCCCGACGATCGTTCTCGGCATCATCGGTTCATTCGTCGGCGGCTATCTCGGGCAGCTCTTGTTCCAGGGCAACGCCTCGCTGCCTCCGCCTTCGGCCGGGTGGATCGGCTCGATCATCGGCGCGCTCATCGTTCTCGCGATCTACCGCTATACCCAAGGGCGACGCGTGACCGTTTGAGAGCAGGGCCTCGGCGGGGGCCTTCGGGGCCCCGTCGAGAGCCCACGCGCCGTTATCGTCACTGAGCGATGTGTGACGTGCGCGCAATAGTGGTCACCTCGGCCTAGCGCGACGCGATGGATCGCCGCGCCTTCCTCCGAGCGACCGCACGGCTCGCGGCGCTCGCCGCGCTCGGTCAGGTCGCCGGATGCGTGCCGACGCAGCCCTTCAAGTTCGACAAGGATCCGTTCACGCTCGGCGTCGCCTCGGGTGACCCGCTACCCGACGGCGTCGTTCTGTGGACCCGTCTCGCGCCCGATCCGCTCGCGGGCGGTGGGATGGGCAGCGCCGCTGTCCAGGTCGAGTGGACAGTGTCGCGAGACGAGGCGATGAAGGACGTGGTGCGCTCGGGAACGTCGAGCGCTCTCCGCGACCTCGCGCATTCGGTCCACGTCGAAGTAGGCGGGCTCGATCCAGACCGCGTGTACTGGTACCGCTTCCGCGCCGGCGGCGCCGAGAGTCCCGTCGGCCGCACCCGCACCGCGCCTGCCGCAGGGGCGTCGCCGCCGGCTCTCCGTTTCGCCTTCGCGTCATGCCAGAACTACGTGCAGGGCTATTACACGGCGCACGCGAACCTGGCGCGGGAAGACCTCGATGCTGTCCTCTTCCTCGGCGATTACATCTACGAGGGGACGGCGCGCGGCGACATCGTTCGCGAGTACAGCAAGCGCGGTTGGAGCTACAGCCTCGGCGACTACCGCGATCGCTACGCGCAGCACAAGACGGACACGGATCTCCAGGCCGCACATGCGGCGTTCCCCTGGATCGTCACGTGGGACGACCACGAGGTGGAGAACAACTACGCCGGCGGCATCGACAAGGAGGACCCTCGGAACAAGGCCGCGATCGCCGAGCGCGCCGCGGGCTACCAGGCGTTTTACGAGCACATGCCGGTGCGCGCTCCGAGACCCCAGGGTCCTGACCTCAAGCTCTACCGCAGCGTTTCCTACGGAGGTCTCGCGACGTTCTTCGTTCTCGACACCCGCCAGTACCGCTCGCCCGAGATCGCGCTCTGCCGCGATACCGACCAAACACCCTCGGGCTACTGTCCTGCGAGCGTCGATCCGAGCCGCACGATGCTCGGCGCGGACCAGCGCAGCTGGCTTCTAAGGGGGCTCAGTGACTCGGCGTCAGCGTGGAACTTCGTCGCGCAATCCGTGCGCTTCGCGCAGCAGGACTCGAATCTCGATCTGGGGAAGCACACCTTCGACGGAGTCGACAACTGGATGGGCTACGTCGTCGATCGCCAGACGATCCTGGATCGGTTCGTGACGACGAAGAACCCGGTCGTGCTCTCCGGCGATAGCCACGTGAACTTCGTCTACGACCTCAAGCGCGACTTCGGCGATCCAACCTCGCCCACGGTGGGCACCGAGCTCCTGGGCACATCGATAAGCTCCGAGGGCGACCCGTTCGTGGAGCAGACGCAGTTCACGCCGCCGTCGAAGAATCCGCAGCTGCGGTTCTTCGACAACCACCGCGGTTACGTTCGGTGCACGCTCTACCGAGGCCGGCTCACCGCCGACTTCCGCGCCGTCTCCACCGTGAGGAAGCCGACCGCCACAGTGAGCACGACTGCGACCTTCGTCGTCGACGACGGGAAGCCGGGCGCGCGTCGCGCGTGACGGATCTCAGCGCCTCGGCGGCGCTCGCGCTGGCCACCGAGGCGGCACGCGAGGCCGGGGCGCTGCTGCTCGAGCTCTGGCGTTCGCCAGCGATCGGCATTCGATCCAAATCCAGCGCGACCGATCTCGTCTCTGAGGCGGACGAACGGGCGGAACGCGCGATCGTGACGACGATCCGGAAGCGGCGGCCCGACGATGCGCTGGTGGCGGAGGAAGGATCGAGCGCTCGTGGATCGAGCGGCGTGAGCTGGTACGTCGATCCGCTCGATGGAACGATCAACTATCTCTACGGCATCCCGCACTGGTCGGTCTCGATCTGCTGCGCCGATACAGCGGGACAGCTCGCCGGGGTGGTGTTCGACCCGCTGCGGGACGAGCTCTTTAGCGCGGCGCGCGGTGGCGGCGCTCACCTCGGCGACCGGCGGCTCGCCGTCACCGACAAGCGCGACCTCGCGAGCGCGCTCATCGCGACAGGCTTCGGTTACGACGCCGCGCAGCGCGAGACGCAGGGACGGATCATCGCCAACGTGGTCGGCGACGTACGCGACGTGCGCCGCTTCGGTTCCGCCGCGCTCGATCTGTCCTGGGTCGCGATAGGGCGTTTCGATGGCTATTTCGAGTCAGTCGAAAACCCCTGGGACTGGATGGCCGGTGCGATGTTCGTTCGCGAGGCCGGCGGTCTGGTGACCCTGCTGGAGCCGAAAGACCCCGCTTTTCCGCGCATCATCGCGAGCGGTCCCGGCATCCACGACGATCTTGTAACGCTCCTCGGGCGCGCCACCCAAGGGCTGTGAAGCTGCCGCTGTAAGCCCTTCTGGCCGTCCGTAGAATCGCCCGACGGAGGGGGCGCGTGTTCCAAGTCGACCTCGCAAACGGGATCTTCATCTTCTGCCTTGCCGTCGGCGGCGGCCTGTTGCTGCTCACCGTCGTGCTCGACGACATCATCGGCGGGCTGTTCGACGCGATGCACATCGGCGTGCACGTCGGCGGTGTCGCCCTCATGCCGCCGCTCCTGGGATTCGTATCGATGTTCGGGATCGGTGGCCTCATCGGAACGCAGATCTTCAAGCTCGACACCGGCGCCGCGTCGCTCCTCGGCGGTGTCGCGGGCGCGCTCGGGTTCGGCCTCGTCTTCGGGATGTTCAGCGTGCTGCGCCGGTCCGAAGGCGCCGAGGCATTCAGCCTCCTCGACCTCGTGGGACAGACCGGGAGGGTCAACGTCGCCATCCCTGCGCGCCGCTACGGGAGCGTCTTCGTCAGCTACGCGGGAGCGTCGCACAACCTCACCGCGACATCCGATGTCGACGTGGCGCCGGGATCGTCGGTGAAGGTCACAGGAGTCGCGGGTACGAACGTCATCGTCGAACCGGTCGCGCGCTCAGCGTAATAGGGGAGGAAGGCAATGTTCGGTCTTACGGGTGTGGGACCACTGCTCGTTTTCGGCACAGTCATCATCGTTGCGCTGCTCGTCTTCTACGTGGCGAGCCGCTACCGAGTCGCGAACGCGAACGAGGCGCTCATCGTGGCCGGATCGCGTGGCGCGAAGGTCCGCGACGAGAAGGGCAAGCTCATGGTGGCGCCCGACGACAAGGGCGTGAAGGTGGTCGTCGGCGGTGGCACGTTCGTGATGCCGCTCGTCCACCGTGTCGGGCGACTCAAGCTCACGGTGCGCCAGATCGACGTGGTCCTGGGGGACGCAGTCACGAGCCAGGGCATCAAAGTGAAAGTCCAGGGCGTCGCGACCTTCAAGATCGGGCGCGACGTCGAATCGTTGCGCAACGCGGCCGAGCGGTTTCTCGACGCGAAGGACGAGCACGTCGACTCGATCGTGAAGAACGTCCTCGAGGGAAGTCTTCGGTCCATCGTGGGTCGGCTCACGATCGAAGAGCTGATCATGGACCGGCAGAAGCTGCAGCAGGAAGTGCAGGACGCCGCGAAGGGCGACCTCTCGTCCAGCGGTTTGCAGATCGACGCGTTCACGATCCAGTCCATCAGCGACGAGTCCGGCTACGTCGACTTGCTCGGCGCGCAGAAGCTCGCCGTCGTCGAGAAGGACGCGCGCATGGCGAAGGCCGCCGCGGACCAGCTCGCGTCGGTGCGGGAGGCGGAAGCCGAGCAGATCAAGATCCAGGCACAGCGGGACGTCGCGCTGAAGCGCGCCGAAGCGCAGGTCCAGACCGCGGCGGCCGAGGCGCGGGCCGCACAGGCGGGTCCGCTCGCGCAGGCCGACGCGCAGCAGGAGGTCACCCGCAAACAGACCGAGCTCGCGACGCTCGCCGCGCTTCGCAAAGAGCAGGAGCTCTTGTCGACGACCGTCAAACCCGCGGCCGCGGAGGCGCAGGCCGCGATCCAGCGGGCCGAAGGCGAGAAGCGAGCGCGCATCGCCGCTGCCGAGGCGGGCGCAGAAGCCGAGCGGCTCCAGGGATCGGCGGAAGCAGCGGTCGTGCTGACCAAAGGCGAGGCCGAGGCGAAGGCCCTCGCCATGCGCGCAGACGCGTACAAGCAGTTCAACGACGCCGCCATCATCCAGACGGTCCTCGCGGCGCTCCCGGACATCGTGCGGGCGGCCGCCGAGCCGATGGAGCACATCGACTCGCTCACGATCATGAGCACGGACGGCGCGTCCGAAATGGTGAAGAACACGACGCGCGTCGTCGCGGAGTCCGCGACCGCGATCAAGGGCCTCACCGGCCTCGATGTGCCGAACTTGATCGGCAGCGCGATGCGCTCCGGTGGGCTTGCCGGCCTGCGGAGAGGGGAGGACGGCGAGCGCGGCGGTAACGCGAAACCGGCGACGAGTCCGACCGCGGGATCCGCTGCGTCGACGCCGTCCGCCGCGGGAGGCGCGACGCCGACGACCGCCACGAACGGCCAATCGACGACGACACCGCCGACCGTCGAGAGGGCCACGACCGCGGCGACCGCAGCGACAGCTGCCGCCGTCACGACGGCGAAGACCGGCGTCCAGGCGGCCGAAGACGATGCCGCACGGCTCCTGGCGAAGAAGCTTCGGGAGATACCGAACGTGTCCGATTACGCGCACCTGCGGCTCTCTGAGGTCGGCAGCAGCGGACCGCGTCCGATGCGCATCCTGTGGCGGATCGCCGAGGCGCAGGTAGGCAAGCGTTACGGGTCAATGACGGTCGGTGAGCTCATGTCGCGATTCGGAGCGCAGGCCCAGCACTAGTCAAAAAACTCAATAGACTGAAGCCGATGGCGATCGACGAGAAGCCGAAGACGCGTCCCATCGACTTCGAGCAGGACGTCATTCAGAGACGTCCTGTCACGACGCAGGCGGGACTCGGGGCCCCTGAACCGACCTCGCCGACGCCCGGCGTACTGGCGAACGACGACAACATCGTCTTCACGACTGTGAACAACCTCGTGAACTGGGCCCGGTCGCGATCCCCCTGGCCGCTCGGCTATGGGCTCGCCTGCTGCGCGATCGAGATGATTTCCGCGTCGATGGCACACCACGACACCGCACGCTTCGGCATGGAGGTCTTTCGCTCGAGCCCGCGGCAGGCGGACGTGATGATCGTGGCCGGCACGGTTACCCACAAGATGGCGCCGCGCCTGCGTCGCCTCTACGAGCAGATGCCTGAACCGAAATGGGTCATCGCGATGGGCAACTGCGCTTCCTCGGGCGGCGAGTTCTGGGACAGCTATTCCACGCTTCAAGGTGTGGACACGATCGTGCCCGTCGACGTGTATGTTCCCGGCTGCCCACCGCGCCCGGAGGCCCTCATCGAAGGACTGCTTCGGCTCCGCGAGAAAATCATGAAGGGTGGCTGAGAGATAGCCGCCACCGACATCGAGCGGCGACGAATCCAGGACTCGACCGATTACACGCTCCCGACGATCGAGATCGAAGAGGGCGAGGTCGAGGAGCTCATCCTCAACATGGGGCCTCAGCATCCGTCGACGCACGGGGTGCTCCGTCTCGTCCTGAAGCTGGCCGGCGAGCGGGTCGTCGGGTGCATTCCTGTGATGGGCTATCTCCACCGCGGCCTCGAGAAGATCTTCGAGTGGCGCACGTATCACCAGGGCATTCGCTACGCCGATCAAGCCGATTACGTCTCCAACATGCTCAACGAGCACGCGTATGCCGGAGCGATGGAGGCGATCGGCGAGATCGACGTCCCGCGCCGCGCGGAGTTCATCCGCGTGATCGTGGACGAGATGAGTCGCTGCGCATCGCATCTGGTGTGGCTCGGTACCTACGGCCTCGACCTCGGCGCGACCACGCCGGTGCTGTGGTGCTTCCGCGACCGCGAGGAGATCCTCGACATGCTCGAGGAGCTCTGCGGATCGCGCATGAACTTCAACTACTACCGGCCGGGCGGCGTGCTCTACGACTTCCCGCCCGGTTGGGCGGCGAAGCTCTCGCGCTTCCTCGACCGCTACGAAAAGAACATCGAAAACGACTACGTGACGATCCTCGACCAGAACGAGATCTTCCTCGACCGCACGGTGGGGGTGGGAACGATCCCAGCGGAGGTCGCGAAGGCTTACGGCCTGACCGGCCCAATGCTCCGCGGATCTGGCGTGGACTGGGACCTGCGGCGCGACCGGCCGTACTCCATTTATCCCGAGCTCACGTCGCTGAAGCCGGTCATCTACACGGAGGGAGACGCTTACGCGCGTTACCGCGTCCGCCTCGGTGAGATGCGCCTCGCGATCGCCCTCATCCGTGAGTGCCTCGACAAATTGCCCGGCGGTTCAGTGCGCGCGCGGCTCGGTCATGTGTGGAAGTGCCCGAAGGGCGAGGCTTACTACACGGTCGAGGGGGCGAAGGGTGAGGTCGGCATCTACATGATCAGCGATGGACGCAGCCCGAACCCGTTCCGGGCGAAGATGCGCGGGCCCTCATTCGTGAATCTGCAGATCCTGCCGTGGCTCCTCAAAGACCGGCTCGTCGCCGATGCCGTCGCGATCCTCGGATCCATCGACATCGTCCTAGGCGATGTCGACCGCTGATGACAAAAGCCGTCCGCCGTCGCACGCCTCGGAGGAGTCGTTAGATGTTCGGGATCGTCGCGGGCATGCTGCGGACGCTCCAACATTTTGTTCATCCCCAGCCGGTAACCCGCAAGTACCCCTACGAGAAGCGCGATTTGCCCGAACGTTCGCGCGGCCTCATCGCGCTCCTGCTTGAGCCGGAGACGAGCATCTTCAAGTGCGAGTCGTGCCTCATGTGCGAGAAGGCGTGCCCGCCACGCGCGATCTCCATCTCGTACACGTTCAAGAACGGATTCCGCAAACGGCCGCCTCTCGCACCGCGCGCCTCGTACTACCGGATCCGTATGGTCCAGACCGCGCCGTACGGCGATCGCCGGCCAATGTCGACGGCCGTGACGACGATCCCCGCGGAAGATGAGCGGATCGACCTGGAGCCGGTGCGCCGCATCGTTCGCGAAACACCGGAGAGCGCGGATCGGCTCACGCGGGTGCTGTACGCGACGAATGCGGCGTACGGGTATCTCCCCTGGGGCGCCGCCGAGATCGTCGCGGCGGAGTTCGGGAAGACCATGACCGACCTGTACACGACGGCCTCGCTCCTCGCGAACTTCCGTGGCGCACCATTGGGCGAGGGCACCGCGATCCCGCGCGGTGGCCGCAAGTACACGGGAAATCTCGGCGTCGCGGGCGTGTGGCCCGAATCGTCGCCGCCGCCCGCACACGACGACCTGCACGAGGACGAAGTCCATCCCGTCCTCGAGCCGGCCTTTGCCCGCTAGCACGGCACCGCGCCTCCTCGACGGCGAGGCTGGCGGCGCGCTCGCTCGCGCGCGCGACCTTCCCGTCGACGATCTCCTCGAGCTCATCGAGAAGAGCAACTTGCGTGGGCGTGGCGGCGCGGGCTATCCATTCGTCGACAAGATCCGCGCGGTGCGCAGCCACGCCGACGGCGGACCGATCTATCTCGTCGCGAACGCGTACGACGCCGACCCGGGCAGCCCGCTATCGCGCACCCTCCTGACCCGGAACGCCGGGAACGTCCTCGCTGGGATCGCGATCGCGGCGCGCGCCGTCGGCGCGACGCAGGCGTACCTCTATCTGCATCCCGAGGCCGTCGAAGCACGCGCGGCAGCCGAGCGCGTGATGGGCGACGACCTCGGCGTGGACCTCGAGATCGCCTTCGGGCCCGGCGGCTTCATGGGTGGCGAGGAGTCGGCGCTGCTCGCGGTCCTCGAGTCGCGTCGCGCGATGGCGCGGCAACGCCCGCCGTACCCCGCCGCGCAGGGACTTCGCATGAGGCCGACGCTGGTCGCCAGCGCGGAGACCCTCGCGTGGCTGCCGCTCATCGCTTTGGAGCAGGCGCGCGCGTCGACGAAGCTCGTGTCGGTGACGGGCGCGGTCATCCGACCGGGCGTGTACGAGATTTCCCTTGGCTCGCAGCTCGGCGAGATCCTGAGCGAGGCCGGCGGCGCGAGCGGGAAGCTCAAGGGCATCCACGTCGGTGGACCGACCGGAGGGATCCTCGCAGCCGCGCGGACCGACACCCGTTTCGATTTCGACGATCTCCGCGTCGCCGGTACCCACATGGGTTCGGCGCAGGTTCGCGCGATCCCCGCGGGTACGTGCATTGTCAACGAAGCCGCGACGCTCTTCGCGTACCTCGCGAAGGAGAGCTGCGCGATCTGCGTGCCATGCCGCGTCGGGACGAAGCGCGTGCAAGCGATTCTCGAAAGCACCTACTCAGGACTCGGACGCGACACGGACCTCGCATGGCTCGACGAGCTGGGGACTCACATGGAGCGCTTCTCGTTGTGTGGGTTCGGAATTACGGCGCCGTCGATCCTCCGCACGACGATGCGCGAGTTCGCCGACGACTACCGAATACATATTCAAGAGAAGCGGTGTCCCGAGGGGATCTGCAGGCCGATCCGGAGTC
>Ga0224452_1000294_pt1 | contig 10568 bp, 10 predicted proteins | sample PLM2_30_b1metaG_FD_172494 | JGI IMG/M metagenome (GOLD analysis project Ga0224452, IMG submission 172494) | Groundwater sediment microbial communities from an aquifer in East River, Colorado, USA - PLM2_30_b1 | ecosystem: Environmental > Terrestrial > Soil > Riparian zone | place: USA: East...
GGGCACGACAATCTTCAACACCGTCCGCATCCTGCAGGAGCGAGGGGTTAACGAGATCTACGTCGGCTGCACGCACGCGCTTCTGTCGGGCGACGCCGCCGAGAAGCTGATCGGCACCGGGATCGAAAAGCTCATCACCACCGACACCGTGCCCCTCCGGCCCTCGGTCGCAAACACGGGCAAGATCCAAGCTCTGACCGTGGCGCCTCTCTTCGCCGAGGCCATCCGGCGCATCCACGATGGCGAGTCCGTCGGCGCGCTCTTCAACCCGCCCGGGTTGCAGCTGCCGCTGCCCCAGGTCACCTAGCGATCGCAACTCGCAGTCCCGTGAGCTTCATCGGCGGGTTGTTCGACTCAAACGAAGGCGAGCTACGCAAGCTTCGCAAGATCGCCGCGCGCGTCAATCAGCTCGAGCCCGAGATCCAAAAGCGGAGCGACGCCGAGCTCGCCGAGAGCACCGCGCGCTTTCGCGAGCGCCTCGCGAAGGGCGAGACGCTGGATGACATCCTGCCCGAGGTCTTCGCGTCGGTGCGCGAGGCCGCGAAGCGCACGCTGAAGCAGCGCCACTTCGACGTGCAGATCATGGGCGGTCTTGCTCTTCACAAGGGGCACATCGCCGAGATGCGGACCGGCGAAGGCAAAACTCTCGTCGCATCGCTCGCCCTCTACGCAAACGCGCTCGAGGGGAAGGGCTCGCACCTCATCACGACGAACGACTACCTCGCCAAGACCGGCGCTGGCTGGATGGCGCCCATCTATCACGCGCTCGGTGCGACCGTCGCCTACATCGCGCACGAGAAAAGCGCGATCTACGACCCGGCTGTGGAGCTGGAAGCGGTCGACCCGCGGCACCGGCACTGGCGGGACATCAGCCGCCGCGAGGCCTACGAGGCCGACATCACCTACGGGCAGAACAGCGAGTTCGGCTTCGATTATCTCCGCGACAACATGGCCATGGACCTGAACGACCAGGTCCAGCGGCGCGGGCTCCATTACGGCATCGTTGACGAGGCCGACTCGATCCTCATCGACGAGGCCCGTACGCCACTCATCATCAGCTCCCCGGCCGAGGACGCGACCGAGACGTACTACACGTTCGCGCGCGTCGCCGCGCAGCTGCAGCCTGAGACCGACTACGTTCTCGAGGAGAAGCACCACGCGGTCGTGCTGACAGAGGAAGGTATCGCGCGTGCGGAGAAGCTCCTACATGTGAAGAACATGTACGAGGGCGATGTCACCGCGGTGCACTACCTCGACAACGCGGTCAAAGCGAAGGCGCTCTACCGCAAGGACAAGGAGTACGTCGTCAAGGACGGTGAGGTGATCATCGTCGACGAGTTCACGGGACGGCTCATGCCCGGCCGTCGCTGGAGCGACGGCCTTCACCAAGCCGTCGAGGCGAAGGAAAACCTCAAGATCCAGCGCGAGACTCGGACGTTCGCGACGATCACGATCCAGAACTACTTCCGCATGTACACGAAGCTCGCGGGCATGACGGGTACGGCGGTGACCGAAGCCGAGGAGCTCTTCAAGGTCTACAAGCTCGAGGTCACGCAGATCCCGACGAACAAACCGATGGTCCGCAAGGACAACGCCGATCTCGTGTACAAGACCGAGCAAGGCAAGTGGGACGCGGTCGTCGCGGAGGTCAAAGAGCGGAACGTGGCGGGCCAGCCGGTGCTCATCGGCACGACGAGCGTCGAGAAGAGCGAACGCCTCTCGGAGCAGCTGCGCCGGAACGGGATCAAGCACGAGGTCCTGAACGCGAAGAACCACGAGCGCGAGGCGCTGATCATCGCCGATGCCGGCCAGCGCAGCGCCGTGACGCTCTCGACGAACATGGCCGGCCGCGGTGTCGACATCCTCCTCGGGGACGGGATCACCGACCTCGGCGGGCTGCACGTCATCGGCACGGAGCGCCACGAGGCACGGCGCATCGACAACCAGCTCCGCGGCCGCTCCGGCCGCCAGGGGGACCCCGGAAGCTCGCGGTTCTTCAGCTCGCTCGAAGATGACCTCATTCGAATCTTCGCGTCCGAGCGCGTCGCGGGACTCATGGCGCGCCTCGGCTTCGACGACTCGACGCCGATCGAGTCGGGCATGGTCACCGGTGCCATCACGCAGGCGCAGATCAAGGTCGAGGGGCGCAACTTCGACATCCGCAAGCGTGCGCTCGAGTTTGACGACGTCCTCAACAACCAGCGCAACGTCATCTACGGTCAGCGTCATCTCATCCTCGAGAAGGGTGATGTCCGCGAGACCGTTCTCGAGTTCCTGCGGCAGGAGGCGGACGGGCTTGTCGATACGGCGGCGGCCACGCCGGACCCGGAGGACTGGGATCTCGACAAGCTCGCGTCGGGACTCGGGCCGATCCTCAATCGCCCGGACCTCGCCGCATCGAGCTTCGGCGACGAGCTACGTAACCAGAACGAGCTGCGCGATCGCGTCGCCGAGATCGTCGAGGAAACCTACGAGACGCGCGAGAAGGAGCTCGGCGAGGAGCTCACACGAGCGGTCGAGCGGTGGGTCCTTCTCCGGACGATCGACACGCACTGGATCGAGCACCTCACCGCGATGGAAGAGCTGCGCGAGGGCATCTACCTGCGTGGCTACGGCCAGCAGGATCCGCTCGTCGCATACAAGCGCGAGGCGCACGGCTTCTTCGAGGAGATGGAAGCGCGTATCGCGAGCGGAGTCGCGCAGACGATCCTCAGAGTCACCGTCCGAACGGCAGAACAAGCCGAACAAGACGAAAAAACACAGACGACCCAGACGACCGGCGGGGGCGCGACGACGACCCGCACGAGTGGCAACGGCCGGCCGACTTCCTCGACCGCGCCGAGCAAGTTGCCGGGGCGCAACGAACCGTGCTGGTGCGGATCGGGAAAAAAGTTCAAGAAGTGTCATGGGAAATGATCGAGAGGCGGAGCGACGCGCCGCGGGTGGCACGGGGGAGCGGGTTGCGCGCGAGCCGTAGGCCCGCCGCGTCGCCACGAGCCGGAGGTCAGTCCAGCGGAGCGGACGGGCAGGCGAGCGCGCGACCCCGACCCCGGGACAGGACCCGCGGCGCGCCCAGACGATGATCCAGATCCCGTTCGACCCCAACGTGCACTTGGGTCCGATCACGCTTGCATGGCACGGCATTTTTACCGCGGTCGGCATCTTCTTTGGCGTCTGGCTCCCGCTGCGCCTGCTTAGAGGGAAGATCAGTGAAGACGACGGGTGGGCCGTCGCCACGTGGGGAGTCGTCGGCGGCATCGTCGGCGCTCGGCTCGTTCACGTCATCGATCAGTTTCCGTACTACCTCGCGCACCCGGAACAGATCTTGTTCATCTGGACCGGCGGCATCGCGATCTGGGGCGCGGCCATCGGTGGCGTGCTCGGCGGTTTCCTCGCCGCCCTCAGGCGCGGCGTGCCGATCGGGTACGGCGCCGACGCAGCAGCGCCAGGTATCGCGCTCGGCTTCGCGATCGGACGCATCGGCGACATCATCAACGGCGAACACCACGCGATTCCCTGCACGCCGCCCGAGGGGCTCTGCGTCGGCTTCACCCACCCGGACACGCTGGGTCAGCCGGGGCCCGTCCATCTCGTCGTCGCGTACGACATGGCCTGGAATCTCGTTGGCGTCGCACTCACGCTTTGGCTACGGCGCTTCATCGGACGTTGGCCGGACGGGCTCATCTTCTGGATCTGGGCGGTGCACTACGCGATCGGGCGGTTCTTCCTGGGCTTCCTCCGCATCGGGGACCCGTCGTACGCCTTCGGCCTGCGGCAGGATCAGGTCATCGGGCTCCTCGTCGCGGCCGCCGCGGTGCCGATGATCGTGCGCCTCACCTCGCGCGGGCGGGCGCAGTCGCGTAGTTTCGCGGTCTGATCGACCTCCCGTTCGATCCGAACCTTCACGTCGGATCGCTGAGCTTCGCGTGGCACTCGATCTTCTCGCTCGTCGGGATGATCGTCGGAAGCTATGTTTCGTTCCGCGCGGCGCGCTATCTGATCCACGATGACCGGATCTACCCATTCGCGATCGCGGTCGTCATCGGCGGTCTCCTCGGTGCCCGCGTCGCGCACGTACTGGACAACTGGAACGTCTACGCGTCTCATCCCATCGACGTGCTCGCCTTCTGGAATGGCGGGATCGGCACGACCGGAGCGCCCGTAGGCTCAACGATCGCGGGCTATCTCGCGGCGCGCCGACTGCGGCTTCCACTCGGTTTCATGTTCGACATCTCGGTGATCGGGATCGCGCTCGGCGAAGCGATCGGCCGGATCGGCGACATCGTCAACGGCGAGCACCACGCGATCGCGTGCTCCGGCCTTCCCTGGTGCGTCCGCTACACCCATCCGGCGACGCTCGGCCAAACCGACTACGTGCATCCGGTCGCCGCCTACGACGGTCTCATCATGGTCCTGATCTTCGTCGTGCTGGTCGCCTACTGGCGCCGCGTTCGGGGCCGCCCGCCCGAAAGCCGCGTCTACTGGGCGTATCTCCTGCTCTTCGGCGGCTTTCGCTTCCTCACGTCGTTCCTGCGCCTGGACCCCCTCTTCATCGACGGACTGCAGGAAGCGCAGCTGTTGGGGCTGATCTACGCGGTGGCCGGCGGGATCATGCTGCCGCTCCTCAGCGCCCGTGGGCGTCTTGACTCAGACGGACGGCATGCTACTACTACATCCACGTAGTACAAGGCGGTGAGCTGATGCGAGTAGCTGTGACCGGCGCAAACGGGTTCGTAGGGCGGCACCTGATCGCCCAGCTGCTTCATCGCGGGCATGACATCCGCGCGCTGATCAGCGAACGCCCCGGCGCCGAGAAAGAGCTTCCCGACTCCGGAGGGCGAGGCATGGATGTGCGCCGCGCCGACGTCCGCAAGCCAGAGTCGCTCCGGGGCGCGTTCGACGGGATCGACGCCGTCGTCCACACGGTCGCGGTCCCTACGGAGCGCAAGCAGAAATTCGCCGAGGTGAACGTGGCGGGCGTCGCTCACGTCGTGGCCGAGGCGCGGCGCGCCGGCGTCGGGCGCATCGTGCACATGGGAGCGCTCCGTGCGGACCCGGAGTCGCCGTATCCCTATTTGAGAAGCAAAGGCGCGGGCGAGGCTCTGGTCACCGGATCCGGGATCGCGCACGTCGTGCTTCAGCCCTCGCTCCTCTTTGGCGAAGGCGACGATTTCTTCCCACGCCTCGCGTTCAGCTTGATGTTTCCGGTGGTGCCAGTACCGGGTGACGGCAAGGCGCGATTCCAGCCGGTCCACGTCGACGACATCGCGCAGGCACTCGTCGCCGCCGTGGAACGCCGCGAGATCTCCGGCGTGCACGAGATCGGCGGCGCCGAGCCCGTTACCTACGACGAGATGCTGGCCGAGACGATGCGTGCGACCGGCAAGCGCCGCCCGACCGTTCACGTACCGGTGCCGCTCATGAAGCCGCCGGCGCTGGTCATGGGTCTCGTCATGCCCGATCCGCCGGTCACGGTGGCCCAGCTGGATCTTCTTGCCGTCGACAACACACCCCGCCGTAATGCCCTTGAGCCCGTTTTTGGTGTACGCCCGCGCCCGTTCAAGGGCGCTCTCGACTACCTCCGGCGGCGGCGCGACGGTTGAAAAAGAACAGATTTTCGGGGACGATTTTGGCGATTTGCCCTCTTCTCAAGCCCCAATTCCGCGGATAATATTCGGTACCGAAACCGGCACTCGCAGTGGGGAGAGCGTGGGCGGGTCTTCTGATCTTTGAGTAATACCCGGCACGCCCTAGAGAGGACATCGCGGCATGAAGGAATGGATTGTCTGCGAGGACAACTGCCTTAAGTGTTCCTACGGAGCGACCCTCGATTGTGATGGGGACTGTCCGCGGTGCCCGCGCAACACGTATTGCCCCTGCGTGACCTTCGTCTCGTTCGCAGCGGGCAAACTGGCGCCGGTCGTCCAGCCGGTCACGACGACGTTCGAGCGCCCGCGCAAGCGCTAGCACCCTCTTGACCGTCGACCAAGCGGCCCTCTTGTCTCTGCGCGACCGCATCGAACGCATGGCGGTGTTCCTTTGACCTGCCTTCTCTCAAGCGTGAGGTCGCGGAGCTAGAGACGGAGTCCTCGAAGCCGGACCTCTGGCAGGACCGGCAGCGCGCGCAGAAGATCCTGAAGCGGCTCGGCAGAGAACGCGATCGCATTGAGCGGTGGGAGCGTTTTCGCGCGCGCGCGAAAGATCTGACCGAGCTCGCGTCGATGGCGGACGGCGATCCCAAGATGGAGGCCGACATCGCCCACGACACGGTCGAGCTCACCGAGGAAGTCGCGAAAGCAAGCCTCGAGGCGCAGCTCTCGGGGCCCTACGACGAGCGGAGCGCGGTCCTCGCGATCTCCGCCGGCGTCGGCGGCACCGATGCGGCCGATTGGGCCGAGATGCTCGTGCGGATGTACCTGCGCTGGGCCGAGCGTCGCGGCTTCAAGGCCGAGCTCCTCGAGTCCACGCCTGGCGACGAGGCCGGTTTCCGAAGCGCGACGCTCACGGTCGAAGGTCCCTATGCCTACGGCTATCTCAAGACCGAGCGCGGCACGCACCGGCTCGTGCGTATTTCGCCGTTCGACTTCCAAAAGCGACGCCAGACGTCCTTCGCGCTGGTGGACCCGACCCCTGAGGTCGAGAGCGAGGCCGAGGTCGAGGTGCGTCCGGAGGATCTACGGATCGACACGTACCGCGCGACTGGGGCAGGCGGCCAGAACGTCAACAAGACCGAGACCGCGGTCCGGATCACCCATCTGCCGACTGGGATCGTCGTCGCCTGCCAGAACGAGCGTTCGCAACTGCAGAACAAGGAAACCGCGATGAAGATCCTGCGGGCACGGCTACTCGAGCGGCAGGTGCGCGAGCAAGAAGAGGCGCAGGCGAAGGAACGCGGTGAGATGCGCTCCGCCGACTGGGGGAGTCAGATCCGGTCCTACATCCTCCACCCGTACACGCTCGTGAAGGACCATCGGACGGGCGTCGAGATTGGCGACCCGACCCGAGTGCTTGGCGGCGACATCGACCCCTTCATCGAGGCCGCGCTCTCTCGCCCGCCCGGCGTACCGACAGGCGAGAGTGGCACCGGCCCTGCACAGACGTAACCGGCGCTTCGAGCGCGAGAGGAGGCTTGTCCATGGTCAGCGTTAAAGACCTCCAGGACGTCGTCGACGACCTGAAGGATCAAGCGAGCAAACGCGCGAATGATCTGCTTGGCGAAGGGACCAAACGCGCGAATGAATTGTTTGGCGACGGAAAGACCGAAGTGCGCCGCGCCGTCGGTGGCCACTCCGATGGAGCGATCCTCGGGACGCTCGCGCTCGGACTGTTGCTCGGCGCGATCGTAGGCGCGGCCATCGCCCTACTGTTCGCACCGTTCACCGGCGACGAGGCACGGCGTCGACTCGGCGAGAGCGTCGAGAAGGTGCGCACGAACGAGCCCGCCGCGAAGGCCGGCAACGGCTCGACCCGGCCGGTCTCATCGGTCGGCAGCAGCGCATACCCCCCGAGCTAGCACCATCACGTGACTCGGCCGAGGGGCTGCCGTGCTGCGCCGTCAGCCCCTCGTCCTAGTTTGTTTCTAGTCGCCGCCGATCTCACGCGCGAGCTTCAGCAGGTGGTCGCGCGTATTTAGGCTGGGGTCATCGGTCACCCGCTCGAAGAGCTCGTTCAGAATTCGCCCAACGCGCGGGCTCGGCGGAATGCCGAGCTCTTTCATTACGTCATTGCCGTCGATCGCGAGATCCTTGAGCGAGAACGCCGTCCGCGCGCGGATCTCCTCCTGGACCCGTTCCCAGAGGGACTCGAGTGCGTACATTCGCGGGGATCGCGCGCCGCTGCCGATGTTGTCGGCCTTGCGGAGCGCGAACAGCGCAGGGATGTTCTCGAGCCCGACCTTGCGAACGAAGCGACGGACCGCCGAACCGGTCCAGTCCGTTTGGTACCAGAACATGTGGTTTCGTATGAGATGCGTCACCTGGGTGATCGTCTCCTTGTCGAACCGCCACCGCCGCAGGATGTCGCGCGCCTTCGCCTCCCCGACGAATTCGTGCTGATGGAAGTGGCCATCGGCGAACGTCTCAGGCTTGCCGATGTCGTGCAGGAGTCCGGCGAGACGGAGGACGAGATCGTCCGGCGGGGTCGCGTCGGCGGTCGCGATCGAGTGCTCGAAGACATCCTGCGCAATGGCTTTGTCCTGCGGGATCGTCTTCGCGATCTCGAGCTCGGGAAAGAAGACCGCGAGCAGCCCAAGGTCGCTGAGCATTCGGAACGCGATCGAAGGCTTCGGGGCGGAGAGGATCTTCACCATCTCCTGCTGGATGCGCTCGCCGGACAGTGTCTTGGCGAGCGGCGCCGACTCGCGGATCGCATCCGCCGTGCGCGGGTCGATCGTGAAGCCGAGCAGCGTCGCGAATCGCACGGCACGGAGCATCCGGAGCGCGTCCTCTTTGAAGCGCTCGCGCGGCTCGCCGACCGCGCGAACGACCCGCCCCTCGAGGTCACGTTGGCCGCCGAATGGATCCACCAGTTCGCCGGGCTTGCCGTCCGTGGGGGGACGCCAGGCCATCGCGTTCATCGTGAAATCCCGGCGCGACAGGTCGTCGTGAAGCGAGCGCGTGAACGTCACGTGATCCGGGCGCCGGTGGTCCGAGTACTCGGTCTCCGTCCGGTACGTGGTGACCTCGACCTCTTCATCACCGGATCGGACTGTCACCGTTCCAAAGTGGTTGAGGTAGAACGTCCGCCGGAACAGGCCCTGGATCTCCTCGGGCGTGGCGCTCGTTGTCAGGTCCCACTTACCCGGCGATTCGATTCCTCGCACCGCGTCCCGGACCTTGCCGCCCACGACAAAGGCCTCGAACCCGGCCTGCTCGAGGCGCGCGAGGACGCGCTCGACGTCCGCGGGCACCCGCAGCGAAGGAACGGTCATTGCCACTCGCGAAGTCTAGAGAGCGCTGAGGGTCACATCCCGAGGTAGGCGCGCTGCACGTCGGGCGACGAGAGGAGCTCCTTGCCCGTACCCGTCTGGACGATGGTGCCCGTCTCCAGCACGTACGCGCGATGCGCGATCTCGAGCGCCTTGCTGGCGTTCTGCTCGACCAGGAGTATCGGCATGCCCTTCGAGTTGATGTCGGTGCAGACGCGGAAGATGGTCTCGACGAGGATCGGCGCGAGCCCGAGCGACGGCTCGTCCAGCATGAGGAGCTTCGGGTGCGCCATGAGCGCGCGGCCGATCGCAAGCATCTGCTGCTCTCCTCCGGAGAGCGTCCCCGCGAGCTGCTTCGTCCGCTCCTTGAGGCGGGGGAAGAGGTCGTAGACGTTCGCGATGTCGTCTTGAAGCCCGCTCAAGTCCTTTCGTGCGTACGTCCCCATCATCAGGTTGTCGAAGACGGTCATGCGCGGAAACAGGCGCCGGCCCTCGGGAGACTGGCAGATCCCGGTCTTCACGATCTCGTGCGCCTTGGTCTGCTGCAGCTCGCGCCCGTCGAAGACGATCTTGCCGCCCGTCGGGTGCATGAGACCGGAGATCGTGCGGAGCGTCGTCGTCTTGCCGGCTCCGTTCGATCCGATCAGAGCAACGATCTCGCCGGAGTCAACCGAGAGCGTCACGGCGCGAAGGGCCTGGACCCGCCCGTAGAACACGTCGATTTTGGCGATCTCGAGGAGGGCCATGTTCTAGTGCTGCTTCCCGAGGTACGCCTCGATGACGCGCGGGTCGTTGCGGACCTGCTCGGGCGTCCCCTCGGCGATCTTCTCGCCGTGGTCGAGCACCACGATCCGCCGTGACACCCCCATGACCACTTTCATGTCGTGCTCGATGAGAAAGACCGTGACGCCGTTGTCGACGATCTTGTGCACCAGGCCCATGAGCTCCACCTTCTCCTGCGGCGTGAAGCCGGCGGCGGGCTCGTCCAGGAGAAGGAGCGCTGGATTCGTGGCGAGCGCGCGCGCGATCTCGAGTCGGCGCTGCGAGCCGTACGGGAGGTTTCGCGCGTACGTGTGGGTGTACTGCTCGATCCCGACGAATTGCAGCAGCTCGATCGCGCGTTCGGTGACGCCGCGCTCCTCGCGGCGCTCGACCGGCGTCTTGAACAGCGAGTCCCAGAGCTTGGCGTGCATCCGGCAGTGCTGTCCGAGCCGGACGTTGTCGAGCGCCGACATGTACTCGAAGAGCCGAATGTTCTGGAACGTGCGTGCGATGCCGAGCGTCGCGACCTGGTGCGGCTTCGCGCCGGTGATCTCGCGATCCTGGAAGATGACACGGCCGGTCGTCGGCGGGAAGATGCCGGTGATGCCGTTGAAGAGTGTGGTCTTGCCCGCGCCGTTCGGACCGATGAGGCCGTTGGTGCCCTCGCCGAAGGTGATCGTCATGTGATCGAGCGGCGTGACGCCACCGAAGCGCACCGTGAGGTCCTTGATCTCGATCAACCTGCCCCCTCCCGCGTCGGTGGTCTGGTCCGGCCGACGAGGCCGCCGATCAACCGTCCGAGCTTCGCCATGTCGCGCGGGAACTGGTACACCAGTCCCTGCGGCGCGGTGAGGAGCACCTGGAGCACGCCGGCTCCGAA
>Ga0224452_1000296_pt1 | contig 10532 bp, 12 predicted proteins | sample PLM2_30_b1metaG_FD_172494 | JGI IMG/M metagenome (GOLD analysis project Ga0224452, IMG submission 172494) | Groundwater sediment microbial communities from an aquifer in East River, Colorado, USA - PLM2_30_b1 | ecosystem: Environmental > Terrestrial > Soil > Riparian zone | place: USA: East...
TCCTTCTGAAGCCACCGCCGGGATTTCTTAAAGTGCGGTACGCAGGTTGGTCCTAACCGTCAAAGAACGGTCAAGGGCCTCTGTTGTAGCCACGGCACTGTTTGTCGCTGTGTTTTGGGCAGCGCCTCGATGCAGCTTCAAAATTCCGAGTTGGTTTCTTGCGGTCCGCTTACTTGCGAGTCGGTTTGGTACAATCCCAGCGTCTCGACCGTCGCTTCGTCAATCGCTCCAGTGATTTCCAACCCGTAATCGCGCTGGAAATTCGCAAGAGCCGCTCGCGTGTCGAAGCTTAACGAACCTGTTATTTGCCCGAAATAATAGCCTGCATCTTGCAAGGCGGCCTGGACGTTTGCGATCACTTCGTCGGGGAGCAGATTACCGTAGGTGTAGATTGGCCCGTCGTAATCGTAATTGCTGTTGAGCGGATCGTAACCAAGGGCCGGATACCAGTAGCTTCCGTCCAGGAAATAGTATCCGGTGGTAACGAATACGATCGTGTCGCAATGATTGTGCCACCAGTCGCGATCATGCCACTCGTGCCGATGACGATGGAACGCATCCAGAAATTTCGAATGACCATTTTTGTTGCGCCAATTTGTTCTCTCCGGGTCTTTTGGTGTTTCGCGCGTCTCTGACTGAGGTTGCGCCGCTGGGTCGCGAGTCCTGACGTGCCGTTGAGAGTTTAGAGTTGCCAGTGTTGCATTCTTATTTCTGATGTCGCGCCGTTCACGCATTGCTGCCAACGTGCGCAATTCTGTTTGACGTGTCGTTGGATTTAGCGTGATGCCTTCCTGCTCGCGAGTTCGCGCGATCCGCTGCGCGTTAATCGTTGCGACAGCAGGATTCAAAGACCGCGCAACGACTGGATAATTCGGCAGAAGATTCGGAGACTGGCCGACAGCGCGAGGCGCGTTTGTGTTGAACGTTCGAGGAGTGAAGCCAGACGGTCTCGGAGCGACATGCCGTGCAATCGCTGTGTTCGCAACCGGCCCGGCCACTGGTGCGGCGCGGCTGGGTGCTACGCGCACGGAACCAGTTTGAACGGTTGCGTTGGTTACCTGCCCAGCAGCTGTGTGAATGCTTACTGCGAGCGCCGCGATCAAGCAGAGGGCCAAAAATTTAAAATATTTCATAAAGTGCTCCGACTATTGAACATCACAAAAGTTTCTTCGTTGCAAGCTTTGACTGAAACGCGTTCAAGTTATTCAGGCATTGGACTGATTATTTGCTCGCCAAGAATCAGTCTCGGATTGCGAGTTGCAATCGGCAATCTGAAATTTACGCTCTGAAAAATTGTCTCGCCAAACGAACACGTCCCGCTCGCTTCACCGTATCGCGCGAGAATCGTTTTTGATCGGCGGATGACTGCCGTTAAGGATATGCCGTTCAACGATTCCTGCACGCTTTACGAATCACGGCGCGTTGTGATTAAATGCGGAACATGAAACGACTAGCACTCTCCGCACTGGTTCTCTTAATACCCGCGCTAGTGTGGGCGGATGAGAAAGAAGCTATCGTGCCACTACAATATAATTTTTCGCGCACTTATCAAATTGGGAACATCAATACGGATGGATTGACCGGGCAAATCCAGGCTTGGAAGCGAAACAATTTCCATCAATTCCTAGCTCTTTGTCGAAGCGTTTATGATCGGCTCCCGCAGCCAGCCGCTACTGAATATCCTTTTGTCAACTGGTATGGCGAAGTGCTTCAAGCAAGTCACGCCGTTCAATCCAACGTGCGTCCGGACCCCACGAGGATTTCAGGTTTTGGATTGCAGATTGCGACTCCAGCAATTCATGAAGCATGCAACGATCTTTCAGGCAATGCGTGACATTGATATTCAGGACTGCAATCCAATAGCCCGTTGGCTTTCCGTGGCCCGAGGAGCTGTTTTCTAACATTAAGAGCTGTCTCATGGCCGCCCAAGCCGAGTATGAGAATTTAATTGGGCGAACGCCCGGCGCCTCGCTAAACGTTGAAGCAAAGGGCCGCGAGCAGTGCAGCTAGTAGAGAACGGTTCGAATCGCTGATTCCAGTTCCATAAACGCCCTTAGCTTTTCATCGGCGCGCACAATAAAGCCGCTTTCCGTCGCCGCGATGCGCGTCAGCAATCCAGATTGTTCGCCCGCGAGAATCCACGACTGAGACCCAGCCCAAACTCCAACCGCGTTTCTTGAGATTGTCAGCGATGATTTCCCAGTACTTCATTCAGACTTTGCTCGCGTAATTGCTTGTTATTAGAAACGACTACGAACGACAGCCAACACCACGACAACTAGGACAACGATGCCGGCAACGATGACTTTCCAGCTAACAGCGCTCTGCCCGACCACCACTACCCTGCCGCCCCGATCAACCTGCCGGCGCCCGTCCTGTTTCGCCTCTAACTTGATCGCCTCACGCTCACGCTGTGCTGCGCTGGGCGTCGCTGGACCGTAATGAAACTTTTCCTGAACGTCTTGAGGGAGTTCAACGAAATAGACCTTTGAAATTCCGGTTTTAGTTCTAAGCACAATTCCGTCCCTTTCTACGCGGGTGATCGTGGCGTCTTTGTATTCCTTGCCGTTGATCGTTTTGAAATCGTCAGCCAGAGCCAGCCATGCGGACGCCGCCGTCAAGATAGCCAGCGCTGTTCCCCAGTGCTTCATCGCGGGCCGCATTCTGTCTCTTTTGCTCTCCACATCGCAATGACGAAATGATATGAACGGTCGCGATGACTAACTCACAACACGTTTACGAAGTCAGACCCCGCAAAGATCAGCGCGGCGTCGATCTAATCTCCGATGAGCTACCTTCGGTCGGCTGTGGTAGACCAAGCCGGATGATGCGTCGAATACGCGAAGTTTCGCAGTCGATCACATTATACGCCGGTCAGCATTTGATACCAGACCGCATCCAACGAATATACTGCCGCAATCGATGAAACGTTTGTTTCACTGAAAGGACTTTGCTGATGATTCTTGTTTTCATCTTATTTAATTTCCTTTCATCGTCTTGGCCTTCGGTGAACTCTCGTCTTGAGAACTCATTTCTGGCCGTTCACTGAGGTAGTGCGTAAAATCGGGCGCGAGGTTACGCGAAAAAGTGATGGGCCAACGAATCGCCCAAGGGTCAAGACAACGGCTCAGGGACTCCGAGCGTTTTGGCGGCCTCGTATGTGTGACACTCCGAAACGATTCCGCTTCCTAATTGCCGAATAATTCGGCACAATTTTCAATCTTTTTCCTTTTCTCCGCGCCCTAGACAGCTATCCTCCGGTTCACCGTAAAAAAGCAAATTCCTATCAATAAACGAGGGCCACGATGGCAAATCCAAATTTCACATCCTACAGCGTCGGAATACGCGGCACTGGTAGCGGGGTAGAGCCAGGCATCCGAGCACACGTAACACTTTTTAATGACACGACGGTCGTCGGAACCGTCAGGTGCTGGGACGCGGGCACCAACATACCGAGTGACTCTTCGGCGACTCCGCTGAAGATGAACGTCCCCGTTGCGATGCTTCCGGTCATCTTGGACGTTCTCAGGCACGAGGGGCCATTGCAGATCATGTTCAACAAGCAACTCGGCAAGGTCCTCCTGTTCACAGCGACCGAAGAGCCGGTCGGAGAAGACGAGACCTAAGCGCTGACCTGTAGAGCGCAGACCTTTTCAAGTGGACTGCTTGCAAGGCCCCGCGCGCTTTACTGCCTGTTCGTATCATTGCAGCGCATCGCCTCTTGGACGCGATGCCAGTTGTTTCGGCTTGCTTCCGTTAGAATCGCGGCGTGTTACGATTTATAGAGGGAATCTTCCTGCCGCCAGCTCCGCCTATGCCAACAAATCCAAAATTAGCCAAAATAGCGTCGGGTCTGTGATTCGCGTTTACGATGAAGCTGGCAACGTGATCGAAACGCACGAGCGGGCAGGCGAGTTCAAAGAACCGTAGCGGGCGCTTTTCCGGTTCCAACGGATTCCGCTTCCTAAATGCCGAATGATCCGGCACAATTCTCCCATGACTCCGCTTTTGTCTGGCGATTGCGAGCGAACGGGGCGGAGTAGACGGAGTAATTCCGTAAAAAATCGCGGAAAAATTCCATCCATATCTCGTAGATGACTCCATGAAGGTCGTTGCGATAGCCGCGCTGATTGCACTCTTGTCTTCCTGTGGAGACGATTTCGCCGGGATGGATGCGGACGTCGAAATTGTTGGAATGCTTCCACCCGCAGGCGCAGGAAAACCCGAAGCTGTCTTGTATCGCGTGATCGCACCTGCCGAAGTTGCTGGAAAATATGGAACAGATTTCACCCGGCTTTCGACGGCTGAGGTCAATTCAAAGAAGGGAAGGGTCTACTCCATTCACCGTCCGGAAAAATGGCGGCATCTTCTGACGAGCGCTCCACCTATGGTGCTTTCGATCAGTGACGGAGAGGATTTCTTTGCGGCAGCGAAGCCCAAATGACGTCATCTAACACTTCGCGAGGCTGTGTAATAAGTCGACGTGACGCTCAAAATGGTCCAAAAAGGACCATCGAAACACTCTCCGTAAAAATAAAAGCGATTTATAGGTCATCCTCGTGCGTCCGGATTTTTGCCTCAGGACTTTTCACACAGCCTCTCGCTGAAGCCAACCGCTGGCCGGGCATGATGACTAGCTCACAACACGTTTACGAAGTCCGACCCCGCAAAGATCAGCGCGGCGTCGATCTAATCTCCGATGAGCTGCCATTCGGTCGGCCCGCTTCACAGGATCGCGCTAGAACTGTTTTTGATTGCCGGATGGCAGATGATCCGGCCACAATCAGCAAGGAAAGCACAAATGAAAACAATACTGATGTTGATCGTTGGGTTGATGCTCGCAGGCTGCGGATCAATGGAAAACCATGTTCGTAATCGTAATGCGGTGGACACGATATGCGCTTGCCCTTGACGTTGACTACGCGAAGTTTTTCAGCCGCTCACATGACGCTGTCATTCGCGTTTACGATGATGCGGGCAATGTGATCGAAACACACAAGCACAAGGGCGATTTCAAAGAATGATGAATCACGTTGCGCTACGCGTCTATTCGTGGTTGAGATTTTCCAATTAGCAAGGCCTTAACAGAGACAGAATTTGTTTCCATCGTAAAAGCTAGTCCCAGAGGGATTTGGTTAGCTGGCGATAGGTGGGAAACATTTGAGCAGGGGCATTTGGTTCCGTTTAAGGCATGGCCTTCTGATTCCTGGGGGATTTCTCACCTCGATAGCGACGTCTATAGGGTCCCAGACTCTTGGCTATCTCATCCGAGAGACAGGGTGTGGCGACACGATCCATTTGGGCATGCAGCTTGGGCCGGTCCCCAGTGTGTATTGGCCGGTCAATTCCCTGCCGAATTAGAGCCAAAAAATAAGTGGGAACAAATTTTTTGCCGCCGCGCGATTCATCGCAAGAAATATGACTGGCTCTGTAAGCCGTTGTCCGCTCAACAACAGGAATGGTCCATCAATCGCGCTCGGAATTTATGGGCGCGCTATTATTCGATGTTCGATGAGCGCCACGTTAGTGAAATGTCGGGCACAGAGTTTGAGCGCTTCGTCGGGAAGCTCTACACGCGACTCGCTTATAGCGTCTCACTCACGCCAGGCGGTGCAGATCAGGGCGTTGACATGATTCTCTGCAAAGATGGCCGGAAAATTGCAGTCCAAGCCAAACGCTGGGCTGGCCCCGTCGGCAACAGAGCTGTTCAGGAGGCGATTGCGGGCAAGCTTTACTACGGCTGCTCACACGCATTGATCATAACGACCTCTACGTTTTCCAACAGCGCAGTCGCGCTCGCCGCGAAGGACCCAACTATTTCACTTGTCGATGGAAACGCTCTGAGCAAGCTCTGCCAGCAGTTCAAAGCCGAGCCTATTCCAAATTTTTCTTGGGATGAGTGGGAAAAAATCAAGGACGTTGCGGAGCTTTTTGCGTAATAAATTTCGATGACCGAACCTCCGATCTCGTGGTGGCAAAATCGTGAGCTGGTTTCGCCGTAACCGCTCCCGCGTGCGCGTGCGCGAGGCGGAGCGAGAGAAAACAAATTGCAGCCACACCGCGCCGGACTCAAAATCCAATTTCCGTGGACTGGCGGTTCGCGTCTAATTACGCTCTGGGACATGAAGGAATATCTCGCATCGCGGTTACTCTCGCTGACAGAGCATGTTGTTAATGCGCAGTGCATTCTATGGGATTTCCCTGATGCTTTTCCCGATCCAAGAGGGAACGTTCAGTACAACGCCAAAGAAGTATTCAAAGAGACGGACTTCCTTTCACTTCCATCTACAAAACGTCAGGCCGCCCGTCTGTATCAATACGCGAAAGACCGAGAACAACAGCCTGAAAAGATTGAGCAAGCAGCAGAGGAATTACACACGCGACTAAGCGATGAACTAGAATCACTTACGCTGTTTTACGTTCCAGCGGATAAGCTCGCGTTTTATAATCAGACGAATCTGCTTGGCGAAGCCTTCAAGGATAAGTTCCCGCTTGCTAACTTAGAGATAATAGAAGCGGGAAACTGCTTCGCTTTTGATCGCTTTACCGCGTGCGTTTTTCACTTGATGAGAGCGATGGAAATAGCCCTGAGGGTGCTATTTGTCTCCCTGGGGATGCCGCCGCGAATTTGGAGCACTACTAAGTGGAGCCAGATTTCAAAACGGATTGATGGCAAGATTGAGAAGAATAATAGGACGTTAGCAACCGATCCCGATTGGCAGCGGGATCGTCAATTTTATGAAAATGCCAGCGCGTTCGTAGCAGCAGTGCGTGCGCCTATGCGAAACGCTACGATGCACGTCGAAAGCGTGTACGACGAAGCTGGCGCTGAAAACGTTTTTGGCGCGGTCAAATCTTTCATGCGCCACTTAGCGACGAGATTAAAAGAATGAATCTAACGATGCCGCTTGTGGCTTTTATGCTGTTTACGCCCGTTCTTCCACTGCAAATCCCGCTTCTGAATCTCGGCCCGCGGAACCGAAACGACTTTCGTTGTCAGTCGCTTAAATCGCTCAAACGGTGTTTCGGATGGTGGCACTTTGGAGTTTTCCACGCTCGGAATATGTCACTTCACGTTTTTGATCGCAAAACATACACAACCGAACCGCCTCACTACAGCTTTCGATCCGTCTCGCTAAACGCAATCGTGCGCTCAACCTTGCCGGTCGAATCCAAAACGCGAATCTCGCCTGAGCGGAAGCACGCACGGCACTGAGCGTAATCGATTGCCTGATCCTTTTTCGGAAACAACGGCTCAACGCCAGGTGTTTCAAAAACTTTCCAGCCCCAACGATGCGGTTTGATTTCAATCACCGTCATTACTGTTGGGGAGGATTGAAATGAATTATATGGCCAGGCTCTACGGCGTCCGGTTTACCCATCAGGTGGCGTCGTACATCGACAAGGAGCTCGTTAATTTCCTTCGCGTCCGCCCTGTAAGTGAGCCTCTTTGATAGCTCTATAACGATGTCGTCCGGTAGCCAGAGACTCGCTTCGAATGAGAGGCGATTGAGCCTTTTGACATCGTCGGGCGATCTTGCGATCCACCAGCAAAGAGTTCCGCGATCATGGCAGCTCGCTCGCGCCGTCGTTGTTCGAAACGGAATACCTCCAATTGTTGGTCGTACTCGTTTTTGAGCTTCGCAAGGGCAACATCGTACTCGTGCCGTATAGACGCTTCCAAGCGTGCCCTCAGCCACATCGCTGTCAGCCACTGAAGGGCGGCAATCAGTACAGCGTTAATTGCGATGAATCCGATAACGTCCCCGACAGTCATAGCATTTCACCATCATTGATAACGTTGTTCATGAAGGCCAGTCGCTTAGGATTCTGCGCTCTCACTATACTACACCGCTCTGGGGGGTGAAGCTGCGGGATATTCGTCTGATTTCATTCTCATCATTCGTCACCGGCACGAATCGATTCGAGATAAAACGTCACTGTTAACACCTGACGTTCAAGCTCCAGAAACGCGCTTAGCTTTTCATCGGCGTGCACAATGAACCGGTTGGGATATGACTCCCGGGCGCAGGGGGAGCGAATTTATGCTACTGGATAGCCCCTGGGAAATTTCGTGGCCCCATTTTTTGGCTTGGCGGATACGGGGAGGCGCGATCAATGTGGCAATTATGAACAAAACAGAACTTCCGCAAGAAACGATCTGGCGACCTTTCCTGTACGGTAATGCACTTAGATTTTCCGCCACAATGAAGAAAGCTTTACTTTTCGCCGCGATTCTCGCTTTAACGCTGGGCATGCAAACGCCCATCGTAATTGTAAATGGTGCACCGACTGAGGATGTCCCAGCAGACGCCGCGTTCGACCCGATGACAGGGATTCTTTACCAGGGACAAGGTGCTACTTGGGATGAAGGCAAATCTTTAGGCGGACCCGCGAGTAACACCGTGCGTTCTCCGTTGACGGTGCAACAGATCGCGTCACGAACTATTCCGAAGATAACCGCAGGAGGTCCTGACGCCAACATCCCGTTGGCAATTAGACCAAAAGGTAACTCAGGTTTTTTGCAGTTAGGGCCAGACACGCTTGGAGCTTCTGGTTGGTCTGGATATGATTTAGGTACAGAATACATCAAACTAAATACTACTGCAACCGTGAGCTATGGTTACTATAGCAGTATTACCTCCGGAGATTATACCAACGCTTCATTGATTGGAGATAGTATTTCCCTGTACACGAAAAACGATGCGGTTAATAACACCGATCAACTTATTGGCTTAGATGTCAATGCTTATCCCCAACTCCCAACAGGTAAAACGCTTCGTCAAGCGGTCGGAGCACAAGCGCAGGTTGAGGCATTTAATAGTGGGACGATTACCACGGCTTACGGCCTAGAAGGATTTGTTACTGCCAGACAGTTAAACCACATTGATGTAGCTTGTGCTATTAATGGCGCTGTTTCGGCTGCGCCGTTGGAAAGTGGCAGTATCGACTTTGCATTATCCCATCAATCGGTTCTTGGTAATTTATCAACGGTCTCAGGTGCAGGGACGGGTATCCACTTCTATTCGAGAGCAGTTAATACCGTTCCAATGGAAGAACTCATCACGTTGTATAGTGAAGATTTAACAGGTCGCGCTACCAACACCGAATTTCTACGATTAGATTCACCGGGGGTTTTTATAGTAAACGGCGCAGGGATGACACAGTATTACAATCCGTCATTCTCTCCAAAGTACACACCGGGAGCAACAAGTTTTGAACGGGCCGTGCAGCAATGGAATGGCAACGTGCTGGAATACGGAACGGAAGCGGGAAGCACTGGCGGCGCGCTAAGAGGTGTAAGAATCATAGGTGACAGCCTAGAGGTTGGTTCGGGTCTATTGAAATTAACGCCAAGGGCTGAGCCGAGTTCACCGGTTGAAGGGATGATTTACGCTAATTCCAGCGATCATCATTTGTATTTTTACAACGGGACCACTTGGAAGCAGCTAGACAATTAGTGGCTCTGCGGGAGGATTCAATTCGCGTGGAGTAAGCTCAGATGATGCGGCGGACTTTCTTAAATCCATTGCTCGACACGGAGTATCCCGAGATCGCCGACACGCTCTGGAAGGTTCAGCCGAATCTTGGCGGGCTTTCCCGGTAGTTTATTAACGGGACGCGCAACTTATGGGCGCGCGATTACATGCCGCTCCTGGAATTGTCGTAACAACTCGAGACAAATTTTGCTCTTAGGATTTGTCACCGAAAGCCAAGAATGCGCTTACGAAGTGTGCTCCGGGGCAACGTGCCGGAGCGGTTCTGCATCTACAACTCCCAGAAGAACTGCTGGTTTGTGCGTTTCCTTACAATCTATGACGATCCCTGTTTGTTAACGCCTAGTCGCCTCGTGGCTGTTTCAAAAAGCACTGGGTGAAATCGTTTATGGTAACGCGAATGACGTGGGTTGATGGCTGAGGTCTTTCGTTGCGCCTGAATGTCTGTTGCCCGCTCGGATCGCCGAATCAAAGTTCCAGAAAAGCCGTCAACTTTTCATCCGCCCGCACAACAAAACGCCTTCCGTCGTCGCGGTGCGCGTCCGCGACCAGATCGTTCGCCCTTTGGAATCAATCGCTGCGACACGTAGCCCCAACTCCAACCGGCTTTTTTGAGATTGTCGGCGACTACGTCCCAGCCCTTCATTTAGAACTTTGGTTCGCGTCATTGCTTGTCATTTAAAACGAGCCCAAACGATAGCGAACAGCACGCTTGCAATGACAGCAGTCCCAGCCAAGAAGGCTTTGTGAAAATTAAACTCACGTATCATCATCGACTCTGCCGAGCCGGGCGTGTGTTTCCCCTGTAAGATCGATTCCCGCTCGTCGAGCTTTTTTGCGACTTGTTGCGCAAACCTATCGGCATCGGAAACGAACGCGGCGGCGTGCTTGGCGCTTTCGGCCTCGTCGATGCGTTGCGTGACTGCCTTTCCAGTTGGCGTCGCAGAACCGTAATGAAACCGTTCCTGAACGTCTTTAGGAAGTTCAGCGAAATAGACCTTTGAAATTCCCGTTTTGGTTTTAATCACGATCCCG
>Ga0224452_1000311_pt1 | contig 10262 bp, 6 predicted proteins | sample PLM2_30_b1metaG_FD_172494 | JGI IMG/M metagenome (GOLD analysis project Ga0224452, IMG submission 172494) | Groundwater sediment microbial communities from an aquifer in East River, Colorado, USA - PLM2_30_b1 | ecosystem: Environmental > Terrestrial > Soil > Riparian zone | place: USA: East...
TTCCGGCCGGTTGCTGCATTATGAAGTATGAAACAATTCTATTTCGCAAGAAGGAAACTCCAGCTTGTGCCGGCGGCAACCATCCTGATCGCCCTGGCAATGTCCATCGCAGTATCTGCGCAAACCATTACCACCTTTGACGCGCCGGGTGCGGGCACGGGTGCCTTTCAGGGCACCCGTTCCTTGAGCATCGACCCGTCTGGGACGATCATAGGATTCAGCGTTGACGCGAACAATGTGCGGCACGGTTTCGTCCGATCCCAGGATGGCAGCTTCACCATCTTCGACGCGCCGGGTGCGGGCACAGCAGCCGGCCAGGGGACGCGAGCCTACTCCATCAACCCGAGCGGGACGATTACGGGACACTTCACTGACTCAGTCAATACGGCGCACGGCTATGTTCGCTCCAATCAAGGCGTGATTACCGTCTTCGATGCACCGGGCGCGGGCACGGGGCTCGGTCGGGGCACCTTTCCTACTTTCAGCCCCCTCCTAATCAACCCGAACGGGGCAATCACGGGACTCTACATTGACTCGGCTTTCGTGAGTCACGGTTTCCTGCGCGATACGAAGGGCGTCATCACCACATTTGACGCGCCGGGTGCGGGCACGGGGCCCGGTCAGGGTACGCAAAGCTTCGCAATCAGCCCAGGTGGGGAGACCACAGGATTCTACTTTGACGAAACCGATGCAGTCCACGGTTTCCTGCGCGATACGAAGGGCGTCATCACCACATACGATGTTCCGGGCGCAGGCACGGGCCCCGGCCAAGGTACATATGGAGGGGGCTTTACTCCGGATGGAACCATCATGGGAGTCTACATTGACGCGGACAATGTGAATCACGGTTTCCTGCTGGATAAGAATGGCGCAGTTACCACGTTCGATGCTCCGGACGCGGGTACGGGTCCCGACCAAGGTACCGACCCTTGGGGAATCAATACGAATGGAGCGATCGCAGGATACTACGTTGACGGGACAAATGTGTTTCACGGCTTTGTGCGCGATAAGGACGGCGCTATCGTTGAGTTCGACGTTCCGGGCGCGACGAACATGGGCGCCTTTGCGAGCATAGCTCCGAACGGGGCGGTGGTCTCATTTTACTTCGATGCGAACAACGTGGCTCACGGCTTCGTGCGAGAAGCGACCGGACAGTAACTCCTAGCCGAGCGACGCCGCTAGGGTAAGCGCCATAGTCTTCCTGAATCATCGCCAACGAGACTTTGAGGCCGGCACTGAGCCCGGTGGAGGTGTAAAACCGGCCATCGGGCGGTCCGGTCCAAACGGCGCACGAAGAAAGAATTCCAGTATCAATCCGGTCGTGGTGCGAAGCGCTGTAGAGGTGCGACAAAGCATCAACGCGAGAGGCGATGAGCTCTGGCTGGACGCCTCGGCCCGAGATGCGTTAGGCTTTGCCGTTATGGCAAGGGTTCGCACCGAGAGGCCCATGCCGTCCCCCGCGGCGCCGTTGAGTCCGCCTCTCGTGCGTGAGGCGAATCATGCCGAGCGCAACGATGCCGCCGCGATTAGCGAGATGATGCCGGAGGTTTACGAAGACTTGCGTCGTCTAGCCGAGACATTTCTGCGGGGCGAACGGACCGGCCACACTCTTCAGCGGACGGCGCTCGTACATGAGGCTTTCCTTCGCCTGATTGGCGAAAAGAATCTTGTCTGGCAAAATCGTAGTCACTTTATCGGAATCTTCGCGCGGGTGATGCGACAGACGCTGACTAACTACGCGGTCGCGCGACACCGTTTGAAACGCGGCGGCTCGGATCCTCTGAGACTTACTCTCGAATTTTACGATAGCTGCAAAATTGATGTGACTGCGCTCGACGAGGCGTTGCAGGCGCTGGAAGCTCTGGACGAGCGGCAGGCGCGCATCGTCGAACTGCGGTTTTTCGCCGGGCTGACGGTCGAGGAAACAGCCGAGTTACTGGAAATTTCGCCGGCCACGGTGAAGCGGGACTGGACCCTGGCGAAGATTTGGCTTTGGCGAGAACTATCTGCGAATTAGAGATTCAAATTTCCGTGGCCACAAGAACTAGCCGATTCCAGCAAGGGAACATCGAACCGCAACGCTGGGATCGCTTGAAAACGATTCTGGGCGAAGCGTTGGAACAAAAGTCTTCAGCGGCCCGGATTGCCTTGGTGGAGAGACGCTGCGGTCAAGATACGGATTTGCTCGAAGAGGCCGAGTCGCTCCTGGCCGAAGCGGAGGTGCTTCTTAAGGAGCCTACCGACAGCTTCGAAGATTGCGCCCAGAACGCAGCCTCCACGTTCTGGCAGGAGGGACCGCCGCGCGGCGGACAACGCGTGGGCGCGTATGTCATCGTCCGTGAACTTGGCCGCGGCGGGATGGGCACAGTTTTCCTGGCAGAGCGCGCTGATGGTCAATTTGAGAAACAAGTTGCGATCAAGATACTCAATCGAGGCGCCGACACGGCTGAGATCCTGCGCCGCTTCCGAGCGGAACGCCAGATCCTGGCCAGACTCGATCACGCAAATATCGCGCGGCTACTCGATGCAGGCACGACCGACGATGGTCTGCCCTACTTCATCATGGACTACATTGTCGGCGTACCGGTTACTCGATTTGCAGTCACGCAAAGGCTGTCGACGCGTCAACGACTGGAGTTGTTTTTGAAGATCTGCGCCGCGGTGGAGTTTGCGCATCGGAATCTGGTTGTTCATCGCGACATCAAGCCGAGCAACATTCTGGCGAACGCAGAAGGCGAACCGAAGCTGCTCGATTTCGGGATCGCCAAGCTCCTGGCCAAAGACGAAGACGCGGCGCAATCGGCTACCGAGGCACAGCAGCGTCTGACACCTATCTGCGCTTCGCCCGAACAGGCGAAAGGAGATCCGATAACAGTCGCCACTGATATTTACTCGTTAGGTGCGCTGCTATATGAAATGTTGAGCGACCAAAAGCCCCACCGGTTTTCCACTGCGCGTCCCACGCGTGAGGAACTGGCCTTAGTGGTAGGTGAGCAAGTTCCGCCGCCGCCCAGTGCGGTTGCTTCTGATGCGCAGACCGCGCGGCTGTTGCGCGGTGATCTCGACGCAATCGTCCTGTTCGCGATGCGCAAGGAACCCGAGATGCGTTATGCCACAGTAGCGGATCTCGCGGATGATATCCGCCGCCATCTGGCGCGAAAACCGGTTGTCGCGCGTCACCCTACTCTTGGTTATCGCGCCAAGTGTCTGATCAAGCGAAATGGATCACGTCTCGTGGTGAGCGCGGCTGTCGTGATTGTGATGGCCGGAGTTCTGTTCGCGTTTTGGGCTCGGTCTCAACAAAATGTCCATGAGGCGACGGGCATGCCGGCGCGCGGAGTCAGTGCACGAGCCTCGGACATCCGGAAAAGTATTGCAGTCCTGCCTTTTCAGAACTTAAGCAGCGATCCGGATAACGCTTATTTCGCCGATGGCATTCAAGAAGAAGTGCTGACGTGTCTCGCTAAGATCGCGGATTTGAAAGTGATTTCGCGCACTTCGACGCAGGGATATCAGAGCGAACCGGGCAATCTTGCTGAAATCGCAAAGCAGCTTGGCGTAGCGAACATCCTTGAGGGTAGCGTTCAAAAAGCGGCCGATCAGGTGAGAGTCAATGTTCACTTGGTGAACGTGCAAACCGGTTCGCAGCTCTGGGCCGAGACGTATGATCGAAAGTTGAGTGACATTTTTAGCGTCGAGACTGAGATCGCTAAAGGAATCGCGGAATCGTTGCAAGCGAAGTTGACCGGCCGTGAGGAGCAAGCATTGGCTGCTAAGCCCACGAACAATCCGCAAGCTTACGATGCTTATTTACGCGGATTGGCTTTTGAAGCACGCAGTAATTACTCCAGCGATGCCCTGTTCAAAGCCATCGATTTTTATGACCTGGCGGTGCGGCTTGACCCGAATTTTGCGCTCGCTTGGGCGCGACTTTCTGGTGCGCACGCGCTTCTTTACTCTAACCGCGGCGACACAAGTGCCGCTCGCCGCGATGCGGCAAAGGAAGCTTTAGAAAATGCGCAGAAACTGCAACCGAACACACCCGAAACCCTACTCTTCACGGGTTATTATCAATATTGGGTGTTGCACGATTACGGGCTGGCCAAAGCCGCATTTGGACGCGTCAGCAAAATGTTGCCAGGTAACAGCGAGGTCTTATACGCCCTTGGGGCAATTGCGCGAAGCGAGGGACATTGGGATGAAAGCGTTGCCTATTGGGAGCGGGGCCTCGCCCTCAATCCACGGAATACAGCGTTACTGACGGAAGTGGCATTCACATATGCCGCGCTTCGACAATTCCCGAAAGCGGAAAAGCTCTACGATCGGGCACTGGATATACTCCCTAATGAGTTGTCTCTAATGGCATTAAAAGCCAGCATCTACCAGGCCGAAGGTAATCTGCAAGAAGCCGCTAAATCGCTCGTGCAGGTAAACGCACAAACGAATTCGGACGCGGCCGTTCGAATCAAGCTGACCCAATTGAGACTTGAACGAAATCCTGAGGGCATCCGGTTGGTGCAAGGCCGAGAAGCTCGATTGCAATTTGCTTCCGGGATTGAGAAGGGCAGCAAACAGGTGGGGCTTGCGTTGGCCCAGCGCGTAGCTGGTGATACAGCTCATGCAAAAGCTGATGCTGAACAAGCGCGCAACACGCTTGAGTCGCTCAAGAAGGATCAACCAGACAACGCCTTTGTTGCAGCAGCACTGGCCGTCGCTTATGCCATGCTCGACGAGAAGGACTCAGCCCTGAACGAAGCGCAGCGTGCAATCACGCTCTCGCCGAGCAACAAAGATCGGCTGTCTGGACCCGCTTTCGAAGAGAACCTGGCGCTAGTTGAGATGATAATTGGCGAGAATCGTCGTGCGATCGCAACTCTCACGCGATTGTTACAAACGCCGTATGGTGGCTGGCTTTACAGTCCAACGCCCATCACGCCGGCACTTTTAAAGCTCGATCCAATCTGGGACCCGTTGCGCGCCAATCCAGATTTTCAAAGGCTCTGCGAACAACAAAACGCCCGTGAGGCGGCGGGCATGCGGGCGCAGGGAGGCAGTGAGCCAGCCTCGGATATCCGGAAAAGCATTGCAGTCCTGCCCTTCGAAAACCTGGGTGACAACAACTCTCCGTCATATTTTGCCGATGGTGTTCAGGACGATATTCTGACCGATCTCGGCAAAGTGGGAGATCTGAAGGTCATCAGCCGCAGTGGTGTCGCAGCCTACCGGGGTAAGAATAGAAACATGAAGCAGATCGGGGGCGACCTGAACGTTGCGAACGTGTTGGAGGGAAGCGTGCAGATTTCCGGCGATCGCGTGCGGATTAATGCGCAGCTCATCGATACTCAGACGGATACACAGATTTGGGCGGAGCAATACGATCGCAAATTGGAGGACATCTTCGCACTCCAGAGTGAGCTCGCGCAGACGATCGCAACCCAACTCAAGGCAACCCTCTCCACCGGCGAAAAGGCTGAGATTTGGAGGCAACCCACGCAGGATTTGCAAGCGTATGATCTTTATCTCCGCGCCCGCGCCGCATTGCGCGGTCAAGGTGGAGTTATTCCGCGCGAGAATTGGAACGTAGCAGTCGATCTTCTCGACAGAGCGATCGCTCGCGACCCAAAGTTCACTCTCGCCTATTGCCTGCTGAATGAGGCTTACGTCTTACAATACCGTTTTGGAGAGGATCATTCGCCGCAGCATCTCGCTGCCGCGAAAGATGCGGCGGAGACGGCGCTGCGGCTCGAGGCAAATCGCGAAGAAGCGCGCCTTGCTCTTGCTCGATACTATTACCATGGGTTGAGGGACTACCGCCGGACGCAGCACGAATTAGCGAGTCTCCCTTCTTCCGCGCCTCATGGAGTTGATTTCTTTATCCTGGCTTCACAGGTCGAACGCCGTTTGGGGCAATTTGCGGCATCGATTCGCGATGGCGAAAGAGCGGTTGAGCTCGATCCCCAGGATGCGTCGCTCGCTGCTAGTCTCGGGCAGACGTATTATGGTTTAAGACGATTCCGTGATTCCGAGCGCGTGACGAACGCGGCCATTGCGCGCCTGCGTGGAGCAAAGTCAAAGGGACTTTTGGTAGTGAAGAGCGAAGCGGCAGTTGGGATGGGGAATCTAGAAGAAGCGCAGGCCGCGCTCGACTCAATCCAGGATAAGGATGACACGGATTACCAGGCCGAGCGACTCCGGCTCTACTTAATCGAAAGAGATTACAGTGGCGCCAAAGCCTTCGCAGCGAAGGTGACCGACGAGGTAAAGAGAACGCCGAATTACTGGCTCACCCTGGCAGCAGTTTTTCATGCGGAAGGCAACGTAAACGAGGAGCGTCAGGCCAATGCGGAGGCGAAGCGCTCGGCACTGCTTGCACTCGGGCCGCGGCCAGATGACCCCCGACTCCTTAGTGAACTAGCGATCGCCGAGGCTTCGCTCGGCCAGAACGAAGAGGCACTCCGCCATGCGCGTCACGCCGCCGAGATGCTTCCGCCGAGCGTGGATGCTGTGGGCGGTGCCATGTGCGAGATGAATCTCGCGGCAGCGCTAGTTATGACGGGAGACCGCGACGCTATTTTCGACCAACTAAGCAAACTGGTGAAGCTGCCGTTTGGTCTCATCAACTACGGCGATTTGAAATTGAATCCCGTATGGGATGACCTTCGGGACGATCCCCGCTTCGACCGTATCCTGGCGGAGTCTGCTTTGCCAATAGCGACTGGCGGCTAGCGCCCCCGTTCAGTGCCCCATTAGCATTCGTTAGGGGACTGATCGGCAGTCGACTTAGTTGAGCGTTGATCCGCTATAACCACGAAACGTTGCAGAGAGGTGAGAGTCGAATACGCCGAGCCGGACGTCAAAGGCCAAAGATCAGCCGCCCGATCAGAAGCAAACGCTGGCGACGAACTTCGAGTGTCTTGTGCAAAGTGAGTTGCGCCACACAATCATGCCGGATATTGAAACGACAAAGGGGTCGCATGAGCACCAAGAAAGGCCTGATCGGTATTCTCACCGGCGGCGGGGATGTGCCGGGGCTCAATCCCGCGATCCGCGCGGTCACCATTCGCGCCCTGCGCGAAGGCTATCAGGTCGTTGGTATCCGCCATGGCTGGCTGGGCGCGATCAGCATCCTGCGTGATGAACACGCCGACAACAGCGAGCACTTTCAAATCCTGACGGAAGAGATCGTCAATCGTGCAGCACGCACCGGCGGCACGTTTCTGCATACCTCGCGGACGAACCCGTCAGCAGTGAAAAAAGAAGAGGTACCTGAAGCGCTGCGGGTAACGTTCGATCGAGACAAGAACGATCTCACTTCTGAAGTCATCAAGAACCTGGATTGGCTGGGAATTCACTATCTGATTCCGATCGGCGGCGACGACACACTTTCTTTTGCGAGTCGTTTGTCCAAGGAAGGCGTTAAGATCGTGGCGATACCCAAGACGATGGACAATGACGTGCCGGGCACCGATTATTGCATCGGCTTTAGCACATGCGTCAGCCGGACGATTGAATTGTCGAATCGTCTCCGGACCTCGGCCGGATCTCACGAGCGATTTCTCGTTATGGAAGTGTTCGGACGCTACGCGGGGTTCACTGCGATGTTGCCAACGATGGCGGGCGCGGCCAACCGGTGCGTTATCCCGGAATACAAATTCGACATGGAGCATCTGACCGAGTTGTTGTGCTATGACCGCGCGCATCACCCGAGTAAATATTCAGTCGTTATCGTTTCAGAAGGGGCAATGTTCGAAGGCGGTGAGATGGTGTTCTCCGACAGGACGACCGACGCGTTCGGTCATCTGAAACTCGGCGGAATCGGCGACCTGGTCTCGGCCGAACTCAAGGACCGTTCCGCCAAATACAACAAGGGCAAGCCGATCCAGACCATCAACCAGCGTCTCGGCTACATGGTTCGCGGCGGCGATCCCGACGCGATTGATTCGATCGTGCCCATGGCCTACGGGAACCTCGCCCTCGATCTCATCTTGCATGACCGCCACGGCCGCCTCGTCGTCCTAAAGAATGGGCGCTATGACAATATGCCGATTGAAGCGGTGACCAGCAGCAAGAAAACGGTCAATGTGGACAAATACTATAACAAGGAGCGCCTGCGTCCACTTTACACCGATTTCGAGATGCAGCCGCTATTCATCATGGCGAGTGATTAGCAAAGGCAACGGGGGGCCTCTCTAAACCCGGAAATTCTTCGCGAGCAGGCAGCCGCCGCCACAGTTGACTAGCCATCGCAGCTCTTCCCGTAATTGCATGCCCCACCGTTTATTGGGACGTAGCCTCACTTATCAGTTTATCAGTTGTCGGTTGCTGGATTAGCATTCCGGCGTGATGCGTCGCAGGCGTCGTCGGCTCCGATTAGCCGAGCCCGACTTTCATCACAGCGTTTACGTCGTCCTGTTGTCGAAAGCCGCGCTAAAGGATTTGTCGATCTTGCGCCGCAATCCAAATCGAAATCCATCGAAACCAGCGGTGTACGTCGGTCTAACAGGATTGCCGATCGATCATCGATTTGAAAATCACAAGAACGGATACAAGTCGGCGCGGCTGGTCAGGAAATATGGTGTCCGATTGTTGCCGGAACTCTATGAGCACTTAAATCCCATGCCGTACGAACACGCTGTTCAAATGGAAAAGGATTTGGCCGAAGACTTACGCGCACAAGGCTACGCCGTCGCCGGCGGAACCTGAGAAAAGCCATAAGAGGATCCGCCTACGCGGCCTACGGCATGGCAGGCTTTTTCTCCACAAGCGGCAGGTAGGCTTCGTAACCTCTCTCTTTCATTTGTTCGACTGGAATGAAATGGAAGGCGGCCGAGTTCATGGCGTAACATTGTCCGCTGGGCGATTTTGGATCTGGAAACACGTGGCCAAGATGGGCGTTACTTCGCTTGGCGCGCACCTCGGTGCGCTGCATATCGCCCGAGGTCTCCGCCTTTTCGACCAGGATATCTTTCGAGATCGGTTTGCTAAATGTGGGCATTCCGATCTGGCCGTCGTATTTGTCGAGTGAAGTGAAGAGTGGTTCGTTCGTAATGACATCGACGTAGATGCCAGTGCGGTCGTTGTTCCAAAAGTCGTTTTGAAAAGGCGTTTGGGTGCCACCCTGCCGCACGACGAAATATTCCTCGGCCTTTAACCGTTGTTTCAAGACAGCGTCGCTCGGGACTGGCCGATTCGGATCGAAAGTTGAGGTCTCTTTTTTTTCCTTCTGCGCCAGAAAGAAAAAGTAAAGCCCGCCAGCAATGAGTACGACCGCGATGCCGAGACCGACGTACATACTGATGGTCGTTCTTTCTTCGCTGGTGATTCGGCCCCCGCGCATCAGAGATCACAGTATCGAAGCAGACATTAGCCGCGTCGGTCAAGAGTCTTTAGTTGAGAGGTTGAATTCCGAAACTTCTAAAACCAGTGCTTGGATGAAAATCACTACAATCCACAACTCGATGCCAAGTCGCCGATGTCCGGCATGGCTAACGAGCGGTTTCACCGGCAAAGGTGCGCTTTGCTTCGGGGATCACTTCCTTGTGCAAAGCGTCGCGGGCTGATAAAACGGCAACAGTGATCAGGAAGATCTTCCAAATCGTTCTGTGGCTCGCTGCTGGCGCCTACGCGGTTGTGGGTGTTTTCACTATGGCAGGCGCGCTGGGCGGCGGCCACGCGGCCGATTCGTTGGGCCGTGCTTACATCGTGTTCGGTTTCTTGTTTCTAATGGTCGGCGCTATGGCCGCCGTTATGACTTTTTTGGCTAACAAATGGCGAGGCTGGTTGATCGTCGCGCCTCTGATTCTTTGTCTTGGCCTTCCCCTTTTGTTGTTCGGGGCGTTCGTCATTGACATGGAAAAAGGTGAGGTGCATGGCCGCCAGATACGGGAGGAGATCCGCTCCGGGAGATATGACTTTGGCGATCAGCCTGCGCTCCTCGCCGTCGCGCAGGCAATTTCAGCGAATGATCAGGACGCGATCCGCGCGGCCGCGAAGGCCGTTCCAGATTTGCAGGCGGCCGGGCGGGACGGCACGACGCTGCTGTGTTGGGCCGTCAGGGAAACGTGGCAGCGTCCGCAATTAGTCGACTCGGTGAAGACGTTGTTGTCGCTCGGCGCCGATCCGAACTTCACCAATGGCCACCGGGATTCATTTGCAATGGGCAATGCCGTGCATGGGTCTGCGCGTCTTCTGCAGAGCATGCTCGACGCCGGCGGAAATCCGAATGCGCAAAACGAGTACGGCTGGCCGATTGTCTTCATGCA
>Ga0224452_1000316_pt1 | contig 10227 bp, 8 predicted proteins | sample PLM2_30_b1metaG_FD_172494 | JGI IMG/M metagenome (GOLD analysis project Ga0224452, IMG submission 172494) | Groundwater sediment microbial communities from an aquifer in East River, Colorado, USA - PLM2_30_b1 | ecosystem: Environmental > Terrestrial > Soil > Riparian zone | place: USA: East...
TGGCTTGCCATCAGATTTAGCTGTCGATCTGAGGCTTCGAGCGCGAGCGCGCGGTTCACACGGGTATAGTAGGTTTGCGCGAAGGGCACACCGTGTGTTTTCCGCACCGCGCGAATCAGCGCGATGCTCATTTCGTCGGGAATATCGAACGCTTCGATCAGGACCGTTTCATTGCGCTTCAGACGAATGGAATATTCCACCAGAAGTTTTGCGAGTTTGTCGAATCGGTCGTCGTGCATAGGCGCTTATCATTCCACCAGCAGCGCGCTATGCAACTCGGTCGCGCACGGCGAGGCATGAACAGTACGCGGATAGGTAGGGCGGGTCGCGAGGGATCGGGACACGCCGTCTTAGTCCACTCGCAACGGCGCGCAACAGGCGATCGGAAGTCCGTCATCTTGCCGGACTCGGCTGGCAGGCTGCCAGCCTGCCGAGACAACCTGGCAGGTTGTCATCCGAGTGACGCGCCCTACCTAAAGCCAGCACTAAGCATTGCGAACGAGTTTCGCTGCATAAGCGCCATCAAAACCATCGCGAAAAGACAGCGAATGTCTTTCTGTTTCCAAACGCAAGATCGGCAGCTCCGCAAGCAGCCAACGAACGACCTCTTCATTTTCTTCGGGCTCGAGACTGCACGTGCTGTAAACAAGCACGCCGTTCGGTTTTAGGAAGGGGATGAGAGCACGAACGATCTCGATCTGCAACTGTTGCATTCGGTCGAAATCGTTTCGTCGCAATCGCCACCTCAAGTCTGCGCGCCTGCGCATTACTCCGGTGTTGCTGCACGGCGAATCAACCAGAATGCGATCGAATGGCGCCAACGTTGCAATCTCTGGCAGGAGATGACTGCTTGTCCAATCGTGACGCAGAATGTGCGCAATTACCACACCGAGGCGCGCCATGTTCTTCTTCAATGTTTCCAGCCGCTCAAGGTCGCGATCGCAAGCCACAATCATTCCAAGGTTTCCCATGAGTTGCGCGATGTAACCCGTCTTTCCGCCGGGCGCGGCGCACGCATCGAGGACCCTTTCTCCGGGCTTTGGATCCAAGACCTGGCACGCGAGCAGGGTACTCGGATCTTGAATGTAGCAGTGCCCCCGCGTCAGAGCGTTTGTTGGCAGTGAATCAAATTCCACAAATTCAAAATCACGCGTCAACGGCCGCGCGCCTGAACAGAGCCGGAGAAACTCGTCACGGTCGATCCCAAGCCGGTTAATCCGGCAGTAAACTGGCGCAGGAAGGTTGTTCCATTTGCACAATGCTTGGGTGTGTTCTACGCCGAAGTGCTGCTGCCAGCGTTCAACAAGAAATTGCGGGTGCGACATACGAACAAACAGGGGCTGCGCATTCGCGGATGCGCGCAGCTCGCTCCGTCGCCGCGTTGCGGCCCGCAACATGGCATTGATGATTGGTCGCTGCCTTTTCGAGCCAAGCTCCACCGTCTCATGGACTGCTGCATGTTCAGCCGTTTTGAGAAAGAAGAGTTGATATAAGCCGAGCCGCAGAATATCGCGAAGATCGGCGTCAACTCGCGAAACACGCAGGCAAGCGATCCAAAAATCCAGCAACGTTAAATTGCGAAGCACGCCGTAGAACAGTTCCAAGACAAACGCGCGATCGGAAGGAGTAAGCCCCGCTTTCGCCAAAAGCTCAGACACGATGGAGTCGGCGAAGCGTTTTTCTTTTCGCCACAACCGCAAGGCCGCCAGCGCGATTTGGCGAGCAGAGAGCTGCGCCATATTTCCTGCGCGCTACTGCGGCTTCGCGTTTGCGCGTCCAATAGAATGATAATGAAACCCTAGTCGCCGCATCGTTTCAGGATCGAGGAGGTTTCGTCCATCGAACACGATCGGAGTTCTCATTTTCTCTTTGACGACTGCAAGGTCCACATTGGCAAATTCATTCCATTCTGTGGCGATGATCAGCGCTTCTGCGTCAGTTACGGCGTCCAGAGCCGATGAGGCAAATTCTGCGTCGGCAATCGCTTTTATCGCGCGCGCTTTTTGCATTCCCTTCGGGTCGTAGGCAACCACGTGCGCTCCTTCGCGCAAGAGTTTTGTGACCAGTTCTATTGCCACAGAAGAGCGGACGTCGTCTGTGTCTGGCTTGAATGTCAGGCCCCAAACTGCAATCCGCTTCTCGCGCAACACCCAGAGGCTTTCCCGGATTACCTTCAGAAAAAGCTCTCTTTGAGCAGTGTTTATGCGTTGGACTTCCTTGGGCAGATTGAACGGAGTGCCAAGCCGCTCGCTGATCGTAATGAATGCGGCAATATCTTTGGGAAAACAGGAACCGCCGTAGCCGATCCCAGCGCTGAGGAAATCACGGCCAATGCGATGGTCCATTCCAATTCCGTCGGCGACTTTTTCGACGTCAGCGCCGCTCGCCTCACAAATGGCCGAGACCGCGTTAATATACGAAATCTTCAGCGCCAGGAATGAGTTCGCGCAATGCTTGATGAGCTCGGCGCTGTTAATATCAGTCACCAAGATAGGCGCCATAAATGGCTCATAAACCTTCTTCATCAGATCGATGGCATGTTCGCTTTGCGCTCCGATAACAATGCGATCGGGATGCATCAGATCCGCTACTGCACAGCCTTCACGCAAAAATTCAGGGTTGCTGACCACATCGAAGTTTGCGCCGTGGCGGTTGTATCTTTTGATTGATTCGGCCACTTTCTCGCCCGTTTTCACAGGTACTGTGCTCTTGTCAACAATCACGCGATAATCAGTCAAGACTCCGGCGATTTCTCGCGCAACCTTCTCCAGAAAACTGAGATCGACATCGCCATCCGGCTGCTGGGGAGTAGGAACAGCGATGAAGACGATTTGTGAATTGTTTACTCCCTCTTCGATGCTGCCAGTGAAGCGCAGCCGACGTGCCGAGACGTTGCGGTGAATAATCTCTTCTAGGCCTGGCTCATAGATTGGCACCTCGCCGGCTTGCAGTTGTTTGATCTTTTGCACGTCGTTATCGACGCAAATGACATTATGGCCGACGTCGGCGAAACAGGCGCCCGTCACCAAGCCAACGTAACCGGAACCGATGATTGAAAGATCCATGATCGAAGAACGGTGCGAGCGAATCAACGGCAGCACAAGTGGCCGCAGGCCAGGGGCATCAGCGTTATTCCGGCACTTTCGGTCATTCGCCCTGGGACGTAGGGTCGAAGTTTAAGTCAAAACCAAATTTCGGGAATGCTTTAAGCGTTATGGTAAATAGAACGCCGTATTCATTCACTCCGGAGTTATCGCGTATCACTCCCCCGAACGAAGCTACCCATGCCGACAGATCGCGGTAAATAGAATAGCGCTGCTCCTCGAGGATTCCGGTCGTAGCTTCATACTGTTCCTGAACTCCAATGCCCCAGTTATCATTGAGTCGACAATATCCACCGACAACAAACAAGCTGCTGTTCTGAAAGAACGGATTGTTATTTAAGTAGCGATGTCCGACGGTCAATTGCACATTGGATAGCGGCTGAACGTTCGCCAAAGTATTGACTTCCGTAAAACCCTTCGCGAAAGCGGGCACTTGCGAGTTTACAGTAAAGGACATCCAGGGCAGCGGTGAAAACCGGAGATTATTAAAGAAGTTTGAGTACTCCGTGCGGTCGTACGGATTGTCGAAATTCACGTCAAAGAATGTGTCGAGTTCGAGCCAGGTGATCGTTTGATCGTCGCGCCGCGTTTCCAGGCGATTGCGGACACCAACCCGCCACACTGTCCAATTATCGATTGAGTCGATGGTCGTAAACTGCGGGAAGTCAATTGCACGCAACTGCGTCGAGGGTTCAAACCGGTCAAACTGCAAAATGGCCGTGGGGTTAGCTCCGTTTTCATCGACGTAGGAAAAGTTTGTGAACGGTTGAATCACATGCATGAGTCCGTCCAAACCGAACGCGCGGCTTTGCACATTCTCCCAAGCACGCGAGATCTTGAATGAAGCTTCCGCGCCCGCGTTAAAAACGGTGCGAAATACGTCTCCGTCGAACTTAACCGGGTTAGCCGTTGTGGGGGGCGGCAAAATAAAGTCAGGGACCAGCGGATTTGATGGTGGCACAAAGGTTGTCGATCCCAAGTCCCATGTCTTGCCATAATACGTTCCGCGAAAGCCAACCCGCGGCACGATGGAAAGCCATCCAAAGTATGTGTTTGGATAGGTCAGTTGATGGAAGGTATCGAAACGATCCGTATTATAATTCTGGAAACCTGAATCGTCGGGGAATTGCAGTCGCAAATTCGCAAAGCCGCTCTCGCCTTCGTAAAAAATTGGCCCACCGAAAAGCCCATGCCGTTTAATGTCCAGGACTACTTCTGGCAAACGTTCTGTTGTAGTGAAAAACTCGTTAGCCTGAAAACGCGTAATGCCGGTGAGGGTGAAAAAAGGGTTTGTCTTCGTCAATGCGACCACGTTGTCTGGAACAGGGTCAACGCGAAATTCGCCTGGATAGTAGTCTTCCATGACATATGGATCGCTAAGCTTGGTGAGATTGGCGATGCCGTAGATGCTATCGGTAAAATTCGTGCGATCTTCCAGACTAAGCCGGTATCGCCCGGTAGGAACACCCTGCCGAGGGATCGACGTTTGATTCAGGTTCGGATCTTGATCCTGAATATAAAAGGATTTTATCCTCGCCTCACTGTTCTCGTCCTTGCCATAATCAATAATGGGATCGAAGCCGATGGCGGGTCCACGACGGCCAAAGTAGTCGAGCCGGAGCCGCCCCTTGATGTTGTCCGTGATCGGAAAATTTACTTGAGTCAGCAGGGAAGGTCCCCAGTTGCTCGTATATGCGGGTGAAATCGAAAAGCTGAACGTGTCACTGAGCGATTGATAGAGGTAGGGCCACCAGAAAACCGGCACCTTCCCGACGTACGCCGTCACGTATTGGAAAACCACGCGGTCCTTCTCATAAATGCGAATCTTCCGTGCGTGAAGATGGAAATCGGGTTTCGCCGAATCCTGCGTCGTAAAAGTGCCGTCATGTACAAGATAACCATTTTCCGAGATTGAGTTCACATCCGCACCACTCAGATAATAAGGTTCTGACTCGGTCCGCCCATTCGCTGTCCGGATCTTTTTTGTTTCGGTGTTGTACACGCCGCTTTCCGCGGTGTAGAGGCTCGTATCGCGGTAGATTCGCACATGCCCTCTCAATTCCACGTCGTGCGTAGTGGAGTTGTATTGCGCGTAATCGGCGTAAATGTCCGTGTTACCAAGGTGAATCGCCACGTTATCGCGCGCTGTTGCCAGCCCGTTTTCATAGGTCGTCTCGCCGGTGGACGTGATTTCAATCGGCACATTCTGTGGAGTTTTTATTTCTCCACTGACCAAACCGGCGCTCGCAAATACAGCGGCGAGCAACAAGACCAGTGTTCGCATGGCGCACGCCGAACGTACTGCGGCAGAAGCTTCCTGCAAAGCCAAAACGGCCTACGGAGAGATAAAATATGCTGGCCGAGCCATTTCGACCCCTTCTCAAGCCGAAAGTCGTCCGCGTTATGCCTTGATTAAGGCTGCAATCAACGGTTTTCTTCATCCGGGATGAGCAAGTCTATCGACCAGGTCTTCCTCAACGCAAAACAATGGCTGCTTTCGTGGCTGGCGGGGTTGCCCACTTGGATGGTTCAAATGGTATCGAGTTTGATCAATATTTTCACGCTGCTCGCTGTCTTCCTCACACTTTTCGCACTCATGTCCGTGTTGGAGCGGAAAATTCTTGGGCGAATGCAAAATCGCTACGGCCCGAATCGCGTCGGGCCGTTCGGTCTTTTCCAACCAATCGCCGACGGCATTAAAATGCTGGTTAAGGAAGACATCGTGCCGGCGCGGGCCGACAAGATCGTGCATTTCCTCGCGCCGGTGCTCATCGCCGCCGTGGCGATCCTCACCTTGGGCGTGATTCCGTATGGCCGGAACATGACGCCGTTTACAATTGATGGTGGCATTCTCTTTTTTTTCGCCGTGGGATCGGCTACGGAACTTGCCGTGTTCATGGCCGGCTGGGGCAGCAACAACAAATTTTCGATGCTCGGCGCGATGCGAGCCATCGCGCAAATGATCAGCTATGAGCTGCCGCTTATTATCAGTGTTCTTCCGGTCGTGATGGTGGTCGGCTCGCTTACCCCTGACCGGATTGTCGCCGCACAGGCTGAATACACGTTTGGCGTGGTTCCGCGCTGGTTTGTCTTTACGCCATGGGGCGCAGCCGCGTTCATTCTGTTTTTTGTATCCGGTCTCGTGGAGTCAAATCGCACTCCGTTCGACGTTCCGGAAGGCGAATCCGAGATCGTCGCGGGTCACATGACCGAATATTCCGGATTCAAGTACGCGACGTTTTTCATGGCCGAATACATTGGCATGTTCGCCATCAGCGGTCTCGGCATAACTCTTTTCCTGGGTGGCTGGCATGCGCCTGTGCGCGCCCTCGAGTTTGTTCCGTCCTACGCCTGGTTTTTCGCAAAGCTGAGTGTGCTGCTATTCGTTTACATCTGGATTCGCGGGACGCTCCCACGCATGCGCATCGATCAGATCATGAATTTCGCATGGAAATTCATGTTGCCGATGGCGTTCACGTGCATCATCGCCGCTGCCGCGTGGCATTATTGTGGGCGGGGCGCGCGCGGCTGGCTGTGGTCGTTTTTGGTGATCGCAATCGTTTATACTGCCCTGTCGATGTTGCTCGATACGAAAAGAAAGTTCGCGCCGCGCGTTTATCGCTTCGCTGAATGAACAGCGCCGCGTTTATCGTCACTGCCATATTCACGGTCGCCGCGGCGCTCGCGGCTGCGACGTTGCGAAAATTGATGCACGCCGCGCTCAGTTTCGCGGTCGCATTGGTTGGTGTCGCGGCGCTTTTCTTTCTGCTGGGTGCTGAATTTGTCGGCCTGGCGCTGGTATTCATTTATATCGGCGCCGTCGCGGTCTTGATCGTTTTTACGATTCTCCTAACGCGTCGCGATGTTGGGAGAAATCGCGGATTCAACTGGGGCGGGGCTATCGTCGCTGTCGCTGTGTTTGGCAGTTTGACGTGGTCGATTTTAAAGACGCAATCGCTTGCTATCATCGCCCCACACATGCCGGCGCTTACGGTCAAACAAATTGGCGCAGCATTGATGACCACTTATGTCTGGCCATTGCAATGCGTCGGGCTTCTGCTGACTGCCGCGCTCATCGGCGCGCTCATTCTCGTAATGGAGGAAAAGCGATGAGGGCGGAGGTCTTTGCCTGGGGAGCGCACGGTTACACCGTGCTGGTTTCCGCATTCTGCGGAAACGGACTTCCTCGCCGCGTAGTCTGTTTGCGGTGTGACAACGAAAGTTCGCGATCGCCTGGAGTCGATCGCCAGCACGCCAGAGGCGTGCGCTCCCCAGATCCTCGATATACGGCATCATGACAGTAACACTCCAACTCTTCCTCATCGTTTCTGCCGCACTATTTTCCATTGGGCTGCTCGCGGCGCTGAGTCGCCGCCACGCTATTTTCATTCTCATCGGGATCGAGATGATGCTGGCGGCTGCAAACGTGAATTTTATCGCGTTCTGGCGTTTTGGTCCGCACCCTCAGCCTCCAACGGGCGTTATGATCGCACTTTTTTCTATTGCCATTGCCGCTGCCGAAGCCGCTGTTGGTCTTGCCATGGTCATCGCCGTTTATCGCCACTATCACACGACCAACGTCGATCAGCTTGACCAACTCAGGGGATGAATTCCTGGGTCCTAACCTGTCTCTGGTTGATCCCCGCAGCGCCGTTTGCGGCTTCCTTGATTATTTTGAGTTTGTCGAAGGCGCGGCGGAAAAGCGCAGTCGCGCTCGCAGTAGTTGGCGAGATACTCGCGCTCGCGCTGTCGATCTTGGCCTTTGTGTCCACGCTGCAAGCCACGGGCCTTCGTGCCGTTCAGAATTTCAATTGGTTCACGTTCGGCGAACACGTCTTGCGCCTCGGATTTCTCCTCGATCCGCTGGCTGTTGCGATGCTTGTGATGATTGCGCTAGTGGGGCTCTGCATTTTTGTCTTTAGCGTCGGCTACATGGCCGATGACAAAAATTTCACCCGCTTTTTCGCGTACCTCTCGTTCTTCTCCGGCGCGATGCTGGGCCTGGTCATCGCAAATAGTTTGCTTTTGCTTTTCATTTTTTGGGAACTTGTCGGGCTCGCATCGTATTTACTCATCGGGTTCTGGATCGAGAAACCGAGCGCTGCGGCTGCTGCAAAGAAGGCATTCATCACAACGCGTATCGGCGACATGGGATTTTTTCTCGGGATGCTGTGGCTTTATTGCCGCGGCGGCACACTTCTTTTCTACGATGGTGGAAACGGTTGTCTGGAAAGTGCAAGTCTGGCCATGCTCGGCGCAAGCGCCACGTTCATTGCGCTGCTAATCTTCTGCGGTGCTGCAGGAAAGTCCGGACAATTCCCGCTGCATGTCTGGCTACCGGACGCGATGGAAGGTCCGACGCCAGTGAGCGCGTTGATCCACGCGGCGACGATGGTTGCCGCCGGCGTGTTCCTTGTGGCCCGCGTCTATCCGCTTTTCTCGTTAGGCGCCATTAATGGCGTAACGCCCTCCCTTATCGTCGTAGTGTGGATCGGAGTAACCACAGCGCTGATGGCCGCGCTCATCGCGATCGCGCAGGAAGACATCAAACGCATACTGGCGTATTCGACCGTGTCGCAGCTTGGTTTGATGATGGTCTCATTGGGCGTCGGCGGCGTCGCGGCTGGGATCATGCACCTCCTTGCGCACGGTTTTTTCAAAGCGCTTCTGTTCCTCGGCGCAGGCTCTGTGATCCACGGATGCCACGGCGAACAGGACATTCGCAAAATGGGCGGTCTGCGGCGCCTCATGCCGGTGACATTTATGACGTACGCCATCGGGATGATGGCGCTTAGCGGCGTGCCGTTCTTTTTCTCCGCGGCTGGACCAAAGAAGAGATTCTGCACGCAACCGCGCATTGGCACGCTTCGCGTTGGCCGTTTTATCTCATGCTGGCTGGGGTCATTCTCACCGCGCTCTACATGACCCGGCAAATGATCTACGTCTTTTTCGGCCAAACACGCTCTTGTTCCGAGCACGCGCACGAAAGCACACGTGTAATGACGATGCCTCTGATCGTGCTGGCGCTTTGCGCAATTTTTTTCAGCGTATTGCTTACGCCTGCGTGGCCCTGGCTGCACGGATATCTACTCGGCGAACCTGTGCACTTCGAGATCGCGGGTTTGGTTCAGCCGATGCTATTTGTTTCGCTCGCACTCGTTAGTGCGGGTGTCCTTGTCGGGGTCTGGATGTATCGCAAGGCTGGTGTGTCAGACCGAGATCGGCCAGCGGAGATAGACCCGCTGGAATACGCGCAGCCTGCGTTGTTTCGGTTTCTCGCGAACAAAATGTGGATCGACGAACTTTACGACGGCACGGTCATCGCCTTCAGTTGGATGGCCGCACGTCTGTCCGACTGGATGGATCGCTATTTCTGGGACGGCTTGGTGCGCGGATTTGGCGCTATCGGTCAACTTTTTGGAATCTTTACGGCCGCCGTTGATGAGCGCGGGATCAATGCCGGAGTCGATGAGACGACCGCCGGTGCGCGCGGTTTGGGCCGTTTGATGTCCGGTGCGCACTCGGGACAAATCCAAACTTATCTCGGCGCGGTAGCCATCGGAATGCTGGCGTTGCTCCTTCTCTACGCATGGTTGGCTTGATTACGGCGATTATTTTTGTGCCGCTCATAGGAGCGCTCGCGGTCTGCACCTGGCCGCACGGCGGTGGTCGCCCAATCGCTTTAATGTTCAACGTCATCTCCGCGGCATGCGCTTTAGCATTATGGCGGAATTTTGATGCCACGGCTGCAGGACTCCAGTTCGTCGAACGCCATGCGTGGATCCCCGCCGTCGGCGCTGAATATCTGGTTGGCATCGACGGCTTGAGTCTGCTGCTCGTATTGCTTACGTCCTTGATCATCCCGTTTGCATTTCTGGCGCAACCCATTGCAACCGGCAGTCGCGCGTTCTACGCGACCATGCTGGTGATGCAGTCAGCCCTCTATGGCACGTTCACAGCCCAGAATTTTGTTCTCTGGTTCCTGTTCTACGAAATGAGCCTGATTCCTGCGTTTTTGCTGATCAAAATATGGGGCGGCGAGAATCGGGACCGCGCCGCGACCAAGTTTTTCCTTTACACGTTCCTGGGCAGCGTGGCGATGTTGCTCTCGTTTCTCGGAATT
>Ga0224452_1000320_pt1 | contig 10134 bp, 11 predicted proteins | sample PLM2_30_b1metaG_FD_172494 | JGI IMG/M metagenome (GOLD analysis project Ga0224452, IMG submission 172494) | Groundwater sediment microbial communities from an aquifer in East River, Colorado, USA - PLM2_30_b1 | ecosystem: Environmental > Terrestrial > Soil > Riparian zone | place: USA: East...
TGCTTCGATTCGCAGCGGCGGCAGAACTACTCGAGGCTGACTTTTGGATCCAATACAACGAACTCGGTGGCGTGCAGGATGACGAAGTCCCCGGCGGCAGTGGCAATGAAGCCTACACGGACGCCTTGGAGGTTATTGAGGATGAAATGCAAGACTACATCCACGACAATACCGATGATGAAATCACTCACCACACCTTTCTCAACGCGTACCTCGTCTCCAAGCGAGCTGTTCCTGCAAATCTCGATCAGTTTCGCACTTTGATGGGCAGCACCGCGAAGGGAGTCAATGAGGACTTGATCGGACACCGGCTCACGAACCTGACGCAACTTACCGTCGACACCAGCTGGTGGACCCGCTATCGCGATGATAGCCACAATCCGGATCTTGATCCAAACCACGTCTTCCCGCAGGCTGTGCCGACTTTAGGTGTGAATCAGCATACGGCGATTCCCAGGACTGATGACGACACAAAAGATCCCAATTTTCTACAGGCGATCGCGAACACGGCGGCTTTTCATTTTCCAACTATTGAACAAGGTGGCAACAGCCTCTACCCATCAATGGCACTCAGAGCTACCAATGTGGAGGTCCTGCGAATCTTGCTCAGCATCGGACCGACGGAAACAATGCACTTTCAAACATGGTCGGATGTGGCGGGTAATGCGCCACCCCTGACGGCCGTCGATCCGGTGACAGGTGTACCCGTCACATTTCCGGATTTGGAGGTGGAAGACGAGCTCTTCGACAAGGCTCTGATCATGCCAGAGCCGTGCCCGTTCCTGAATCCAAGGCTCCCGATCGTTTCGATCATCCGGCCGACCAAAACGGAGGGCGTTGCCATGGGGGTAGTGCAGTTCCTTACAGACATGGGTCTTTTCATCGGCCAACCAGCGGCATTTTTCGACTATATGCAACAGCTGGCAACCGATGCGGACAATGCCACACGTGGTTGCAGCAGTTGACAAAGGTCACTGGCGACTAAAAGGACGGGCACCCCTTGGCTCTTTGTGCGGAAACGAGCCGCGCAACTTCACGTGTAACGCTGATGACAATTTGAACTATAGGAATCGGAATAGCCAGCCTGTTTGATTTTTCTCTTTGACGAAACTTCTTTTCAAAGAAGGATCGCGCGTAACGGGAAAGTTGCGCAACATCGCTCGTGTAGCGGGTTTCCATGTTACACTGCCATTTTCATGCACAAGACCAACTCCATCGTTATGCATGCCCCGAAGGTGGCGATCTTCGAAACAGCGGCCAATTTGGAGTTGTGGCCAAAAATTCTCCCGCATTATCGCTACATCCGATTCCTGGAGCGCGGTGCCGATCGCAACGTTGTGGTGATGGCAGCGCGGCGGTCCGGCATTCCGATCTCATGGACCTCGGAACAAATTGTCGATCGCAACCGGCTCGAAATTCACTTCCGTCATCTAAAAGCGTGGACAAAGGGAATGCACGTCGTCTGGACGTTTTCGGATCAGCCGCAGGGCGTGCTCGTGACGATTTCACATGATCTGGGATTTCGTATTCCCGCGCTCGCGCTGATCGTCGATCCCATCATCGGCGATTTTTTTATCCATGGCGTTGCCAACAAAACTTTGCGCTGTATGAAGGCTTACGTGGAAGCAAAGGCAAATAGGGTGACCGCATGAGCCCGCCTACGCCAAAGGCTTCCGCCTTCGCCAAGGCTACGGCGGACAAGACGGCGCGGCAGGCCCAGAGACGCGCGGTCATCACTGGTATCGGTCCGGTTACCTGCGTCGGCATCGGTCTCGATCGGTTTTGGAATGGAATCGTGGCGGAAAGGAGCGGGATCGGCAGCATCACGAGCTTTGATCCCAGCGTGTTTCGGGTGCGATGTGCCGGTGAAATTAGCGATTGGAATCCGGAGGAGTTTTTTTCGCCGCAGCGGCTGAAACGGCTTGACCGCTACGCGCAATTCGCCGTCGTCTCTGCGAAGCTCGCGCTGGAGGATTCGGGCCTTGAGTATTCCCGCGAACAACCGCAGGATCGAATCGGAGTCAGTTTCGGCACTGCGCTGGGTGGCGTTTGCAAAGCTGAGGAACAATACATCAGATATTTGAAAAAGGGCGCGCGCGGCGTTCAGCCTACGCTTGCCGTCCAGGTCTTTGGTGGCTCGGCGCATTCAAACATCGCGATCGAGTTCGGATTCCGCGGAGTGGGCACGACCAACTCAAACAGTTGCGCCAGCGGCACCGTGTCCGTTGGTGAAGCGTTGCGTTACATCCGAGACGATTTTGCTGATGTAATCGTTGCGGGCGGAGCGGAAGCGCCACTAACGGCCATCACGATCGGCGCGTTCGACATTATCAAAACAATGAGCCGATGGGCGGGCGAACCAGCGATGGCTTGTCGTCCATTTGACCTGTTGCGCGATGGATTTGTGATGGGCGAAGGCGGCGCTTCTCTCATCATCGAGGAACTCGAACATGCGCGAGCGCGTGGGGCCCACGTGTATGCGGAGGTGCTTGGGTACAGCTTAAACAACGACGCTTTTCACATGACGGCGCCGCTACCGACCGGAAAATCATGCATTCGCGCAATGCGCGAAGCATTAGCCGACGCGCAATTGGCGCCTGAGCAGATCGATTACATCAACGCGCACGCCAGTTCGACCCAGCTCAATGACAGCGCGGAGACGGCGGCAATCAAACAAGTGTTGGGCGCGAATGCGCAGCGGGTCCCCGTTAGCGGAACAAAAGGGTATTACGCGCATCCGCTCGGTGCGACTGGCGCGATCGAGGCGGCGCTTTGTGCGCTTGCGCTGGATCGACAGTGGATTCCGCCGACGATCAATTATCGAAACGCCGATCCAGCGTGCGATCTGGATATTGTGCCGAATCATGGGCGCGCCGCAGAGTTGAATTACGTCATGAGCAATTCGTTTGGATTCGGTGGAATCAACTCGAGCGTAATCCTCGGCCGGGTCAGGTAGGAGCGTTTCACCTGAACCGCCCGCGGCGATTGAGGTCAATCCCCCTACCCAACAAATCCGGGCGATTCTCGCGCGTGCGCTTCATTGCCTGTTCTTTTCGCCATTTCGCGATTTCGGGATGATTTCCGGAAAGCAAAACTTCGGGAACCTTCCAGCCGCGAAATTCCGCGGGACGTGTATACTGCGGGCCTTCGAGTCCCGAGCGTTCCGAGCTGAAGCTATCGTCGACAGCGGATCGTTCGTGACCAAGTGTACCCGGCAGCAAACGCGCGATTGCATCGACGAAAACGACGGCAGCGATTGCGCCGTTGGTGAGTATGTAGTCGCCAATCGAAATCTCCATATCGATAAGATGTTCGATCACGCGGTGATCGACGCCTTCGTAATGGCCACAGACGATGATCAGATGTGATTCCTGCGAAAGCTGCGCCGCCATTTGTTGATCGAACCGCCGGCCCGTGGGCGACATTAAGATCACTTTTGGCGTCTTTAATTGAACGTTGAACGTTGGACCTTGAGCGCCCGCTCGCGATTCATCGGAGTTGGACGTTTGCTGTCTTAGGTCTTCTACCGCCGCAAAAATCGGTTCTGGCTTCATCACCATCCCCTGCCCTCCACCAAACGGTGCATCATCGACGATGTGATGCTTGTCCGTTGTCCAATCGCGGAGGTTGTGGATGTAAAAATCGACAACGTCTTTTTCCTGTGCGCGTTTCATTATGCTCTCGTTCAATGGCGCACGGCAGATTTCCGGAAACAGCGTGACAATGTCGATCCTCATTCGAAGAAAACGTCGAACGTCCAATGCTGAATCGGATGCGAAATCTACTCGATAATTTCGAGGATGGCCCGCTCGCCGTGGCGCGCGGCGGAACTGGCCAGCAACGCACGAATAGCTTGAACAGTCTGTCCCCCTCGCCCAATCACACGACCGACATCTCCTCTGCGAAGTTGTAATTTGAAGATTGTCGTTCTGCCGCTTGGAATTTCTGTCAGCACCATATCGTCAGGAAATTCAATCAGTTGCCGGATGACGAACTCGAGAAACTCTCTCATGCGTAAGGAAACTAACCACGAATAACCACGAATAAACACGAAATTTCGGAGGTGCTTAAGCAATGCTGCAGCATCCGCTGTCTTGAGCGGATCCCAGCGTCGGCAGTTTACGGCAACTGCGCTGAGGGCAGCGCACTCTACGGCGCGATCGGTAAACGACGCAGATATTAGCTTGGAGCCTCAGCTGGAGGAGGCGGAGGCGAAACCTGCTCTTGGGCCGATTGCGGGGCGCCCTGCTCCACTCGAGATACAGGCTCCGCAGCTGTTGCGATTTTCTTGTTTCTCTTGATCAGACTGCGCACCGTATCAGACGGTTGGGCGCCCTTGCTAATCCAATACTCGGCCCGTTCAACCTTTAACGAGCTATTTTTACCTGGAATCTTTGGATCGTACGTGCCGATGATCTCGATAAATTTTCCGTCGCGTGGGCTGCGGCTGTCGGCCACTACTATTTTGTAATACGGGCGATTTTTCGCGCCTTCTCTGCGTAATCTGATTGAAACTGCCATATTTAAACAAGTTACATAGTTGAACAGGTCACAAGAGTAGAGCGATTCGCCTTTTAGCGATGTAACTGTTGTAATCCTTTTAACATTTTTTTCATTTTGCCCGCGCTTTTCATCATCTTGCGCATCTGATCAAAGCGCCGCAGCAGATCGTTCACCTCCGTGACGGTGCAGCCGCTGCCGCGCGCGATACGCTGACGGCGCCGCGCATTAAGAATGTCGGGGCGCGTCCGCTCTTCGTTTGTCATCGAAAGCACGATCGCTTCCGTGCGCTTCAGCTGCTTCTCGTCAATGGAGAGGCCTTGCATATTACTCATGCCGGGCAGCATGCCAAGAATATTCTCCAGAGGCCCCATCCGTTTCATCATCTTGAACTGCGCCAGGAAATCATTGAAATCGAATGAAGCGGTGCGCAATTTGCGCTCGAGTCGAGCAGCGTCTTCGACTTCCACCGCTTCGGCGGCTTTCTCGACGAGACCAATCACATCGCCCATCCCAAGAATTCGCCCCGCGAGCCGCTCAGGAACAAAGACTTCGAACTGATCAAGTTTTTCGCCCGTGCCGGCGAATTTGATTGCCCGATGGGTCACTTCGCGCATTGATAACGCTGCGCCACCACGCGCATCGCCATCGAGCTTGGTCAAAATGATACCGGTGATCGCTAGCGCACCGTTGAAATGAGTTGCGACACTGACCGCTTGCTGTCCCGTTGCCGCATCTACGACGAGCAAAGTTTCCTGCGGCTGCAAAAACTCTTTCAACTCTTTCAGTTCCTGAATCAGTGGCTGGTTGATTTCTTGCCGCCCTGCCGTGTCGAAAATGTAAATGGAAGGGCGAGCTCCCGCCGGTCCCGGCGCCAGCGCTGCCGCTGCGGCGCGTTGAACATTCTTCTCGCTCGGATCAGGCGCGTAAACCGGAACGTCAATCTGTTTCCCGAGTGTCACGAGTTGCTCGATCGCTGCCGGACGTTGCAGGTCGCACGGGACCAGTGCCGGGAGATGACCCTGTTTCTGTAAAAAACGCGCCAGCTTGGCCGAGGAAGTCGTCTTGCCGGACCCATTAAGACCAACAATCAAAATACGCCCCTGGTCCTGGAGGTGAAGCGGCGCGGAATCACCTCCGAGCAACGCAGTCAACTCGTCATGGAAGATTTTTACGATCTGCTGACCGGGCGTGATGCTGCGGAGAACAGTTTCGCCGAGCGCTTTTTCTTTTACCCGCCCGATGAATTTTCTGGCGACCTGAAAATCTACATCAGCTTCGAGGAGCGCGAGGCGCACCTGACGTAACGCAGCGTCCACGTTGGCTTCGCTGATAACGCCGTGCCCACGCAGATCCTTGAAAATTTCCTGAAGCTTGTCGCTGAGTTGTGGAAACATGCAGTTGTAAGCGCCGCGTCATTCAAGGAGTGGCGATCTCCAGATTGCCCACGGCAGTTTAGAAACCGCCGCTCCTTGGCACTGCGCATTTATTTCTTTGGCGTTTGCGCTGCTGGCGGTACCGCCCGTGCCGGGCTCTCCTCAATCCCAAACGTCCAGTGCGCTTCGACCTTCTTTCCTTGGGATTTCGCGGTGACAAATACGCTGCATGATTTCTCGCGTAATTTTTGAGTGACTTGGTACGAGATAGTACCCGTTTTGGGATCGTAGGTCGCCGGAACAACGCCGAGGCCGCTCACCCGCATTTGTACGCTGCCGGGTTCGATCTGCCCGATCGCGCTGAGATTGGCTTTGATGAGGGGAAGCGCGGTACGCGCCGTTTCGCCATCTGCGGGTTGGGTAGCGAGATCTGCCGCGCCGACTTCGGCAACAGGGGCTCCGCCGCTTGTTGACGCGCCGATCATCTTCACAGCGTCTTCAAAGACCTTCGGCTTGTTGGCTTCAATGGCATAGCGGCCAATCGAATCCATGGGGGAAGTAAAGGTGATCGGCTGACCGTACACCGTAAACATCGCTTCGTAACCCGCGTTTCGCGCAAGTTCTTTCACGTGCTCGTTGTAGTTGCCAAAAGGCACGGCAAAACAATTCACTTTGATGCCGAGTCGCTGCTCGAGCAGTTGCTTGGAGCCGACCACTTCTCCTTGCACCCACTGCTCGTATTGGGGCCCGGTGAGTTTCGTTCTGGTCCGCTTCCCGCCAGAAGAAGCCAGCATTATGTTATGGCCTTCGCGCAAGTCCTGATGCGTCGCGGTGTGCGCCTCAATATCGACGCCGTTGTCGCGCATGTCCGCGAGCTGTTCCCACGTGATCGCCTCGCCGCCGCCTAATGCGCCCCCGCGCACGCCTTCGGTGTAAATGAACATTGTGAGCGGATAGCCGTACTTTTTCATGATCGGCCACGCGACTTCGTATTGCGATTTCCAGCCATCATCGAAAGTAATGACCGCGCATCGCGGCGGTATGTTCTTTTCGCCGCGCTTCCATGCGAGTAAATCCTGCATCGAGATCACCGTGATTCCCCGGTCCTTAAGTTCCTTCATCTGCGCTTCGAACGCAGCGGGAGTGATCTCAGTTCCCGGATAGCGGATCTTGTCGACCAAACGATGATAACAAAAAATAATCGTCTGAGCCGTTTGATCGACAACCGGTTTCTTAATCTTCGGAGACGCAGCCACTGACGGGACACCGGGACTGCCTCCGGCGGTTGTGGCACCGGGCGCTGGCGATGATGTGCCGGACGCCTGAGGGTTCTGGGAACCAGTTTCGTGCTTTTTACACATCGAAAAGCTCAGTGCAAGGAGCAATGGAACGATTGCAAATCGAATCATAATAAAGGTGGTAAGGCTTTAAGCGGAGCAGCGCAAAACACAAGTGATTTTATATGCAATTGGGAGAAACAAATGAACGCTGGAAACAATGCCACGGTCTCATTTGAGCTTGCCGGAGAACTTTTCGTAGACCACGTGGTTTTTGGTATTAAGTCAGAATGGCGCATCGGGTAAATCGCATTGTTACGCTCGCGCTTGTCGCTCTGCTACCTGCCTGCGCAGGTTTGCGGACTCGAGCAGTCAAAGACACGAGCAAAACCTTTTCTACCGTGGTCGTGGACGCGGGGCACGGCGGTAAAGATAGCGGCGCGTATCGCCGTTATGGTCCAGCGGAGAAGCTCGTTACTCTCGATGTCGCCGAGCGTCTCAACCGCAAGTTGCGCGAATCTCAACTAAAAACAGTGATGACGCGTTCGTCGGATATTTTCATTCCTCTTGATGAACGCGTGACAATTGATAACTCGCAGAAGAACGCAATCTTCGTCAGCATACACTTTAACGATTCCCGACAGCGGGGCATTCGCGGATTCGAGACCTATTATCATTCCGGCGTATCAGTTGATCTGGCAAATCGGATTCAAGAAAAACTCATGACAATTCCCCACTCCGCAAATCGCGGAGTGCACACGGCAAATTATCGCGTCCTGCGCAAGGCGACATTTCCTGCCGTGCTGGTGGAATGCGGGTACTTAAGTAATCGCAGTGAAGGCAACCAGGCGCGCGATTGGGAATATCGGGAATTGCTCGCGGACAGGATTGCGGAAGCGATTGTCGAGCAGCGGTATGGTCCGGGCGTCTATCATAGTTCAACGCAGGTGGCTGTAGGACCGCCGCAGTCTGAAACACCGACCGGCGGCACCGGTCTCGCGCCAGGCGCTCCGCATCGATAGAATTCTCTGCCTGCTTCTAACTACGAATTAACACGAATAAACAGTGATGGCTGTTCTGTCTTCCACGGAATCGCAAAACACAAAATTTGCGTCTATTCGTTGTTAAAATTCAAAATTCCTTCCCGCGTTTTTCGGGGCCGATTGCGGCGAGCAAAATCAACGCCAAAAAAATCACGAAAGCAAAAAGAGCAAGCGCCTTTGCGTAATCCGGATGCCCGCTCGCGTCACGAAAACGATTTGCCAGTTGCACTTCTACGACGGCGGTGTTTGCCGCGAATAAGTTTCCGAGCTGGTAGGCAAACCCTGGGAAAGTCCCGCGGAGGGTGCTTGGTGAAAGCTCATTCAGGTGCACTGGCACGATGCCCCAAGCGCCTTGCACCATAAATTGCATTGCAAATCCGCCGATCACGAGAAGCGCGAATCCCTGCGAGAAAACCCACAGGGGAATCAGCACGATGCCGAATACAGCAGTCAAAATAATCGATCGCCGGCGACCCCATTTTTGCGAGAAATGGCCGACCACAGTTCCACCGCAGATGGCGCCGAAAGCGTAGATGATCCCGGTGGCCGCCTTTTGCGTGACCCCGTAATGGCGCTGTTCGCCGAGAAAAGTTTGGTACATGTCCTGGGTCCCGTGCGACATCGCGTTGAAGGCCGTCATTAGCAAAATGACATAAAGAAAAAGTCCCCAGTGACGTTTGAGCACGCGCAGCACTTCGTTCCAAAAATCCGCGATCAAGTGCTGTTGGCGCAGCCAAACCGGCGATTCCGGCACGCGCGTTCGGATGTAGAGCACGAGAAACGCCGGGATCGCGCCTGCGACGAACAGTCCGCGCCAGCCGAAGAACGGAAACACAATCCAATAAACAATTGCCGCCAGCAGGTAACCGAACGCGTAACCCTGCTGCAAAATCCCCGAAAACAATCCACGCGCAGCCGTCGGCAGAGTTTCCATCGCCAGCGATGCGCCGAGTCCCCATTCGCCACCCATCCCGATCCCGTAAAGCGCACGAAAAATCAGCAACCAGGTGTAATCCGGTGAAAACGCAGTGAGCAATTCCATCAGTGAATAAAAAACAATGTCGATCATGAGCGGCATGCGCCGTCCGAAGCGGTCGCCCAGCAAACCGAAGATGAACGCACCAACGGGGCGCATCGCCAGCGTGATCGTGATGGCATAACTGAGATCGGCAACGCTCGTGCCGAAATCACGCGCCATCGGCACGATCACGAATGTCAGCAGAAAAAAATCGAACGCGTCCAGCGCCCATCCGAGGAAACAAGCGAGGAAAGTGTTCCGTTGATTGCGGTCGAGCAGTTTGAAGAGTCGGATCGCTTCCACGGTCTGATTCAAATAATTTCAGCAACCACCAATCAACACTAATCCTGCGCGGTGGGACGAATGAACCGGCTCCACGGGGCCGCGCCTGTATGCTTCCCAGTCCGGAAGCCCTGTAGCCACGCGCCTGTGGCACGTCGCTAAGAAACGGCGCACAGCGCCGTGGCTACAAGATCATTCGTGATCCGTGGTTAATCCCAAAAAGGGAAGCGCCGCGAGGATTTTCATCCGCGCTTATTTTCTAACAGCTTACGAGACAGATGCCCTACCGTCGCGGTCGTCCAACCTGGAAATAAAACGTTGACATTCGGAACGGCCGCCCGCATAACCCCCTGCTTCCGTTCAACCTAAAAAATCCAACATACAAAAACCATCATGAAATCAGTCGTAGCTATTCTCGTAACCACATTCCTAATGCTGTCCCCTGTTCCATTCGTACATGCTCAATCGTCAACGCCGTCGGCAACCGGAAAGGGCGCGGCGCCCGCGGGAGCCGGCAAACGCACAGACGTTTACCATGTCCATTTCACAAAGGCAGCCCTCGGCAAGGCAGTTCAGTTGGGCGATTGGCTTAAAACGCCAGATCGTAGCAACCCGATGCCCGATCATTTTATTGTTCT
>Ga0224452_1000322_pt1 | contig 10127 bp, 6 predicted proteins | sample PLM2_30_b1metaG_FD_172494 | JGI IMG/M metagenome (GOLD analysis project Ga0224452, IMG submission 172494) | Groundwater sediment microbial communities from an aquifer in East River, Colorado, USA - PLM2_30_b1 | ecosystem: Environmental > Terrestrial > Soil > Riparian zone | place: USA: East...
GCTGACGATGTCGCCACCCGGCGTCGCGACCGCGGCGAAGACCGCGATGATGAGGATGACGATGCGCCGCGAGGCTCGGAGCCGCTCCGACGTCGCGATGCCGACCCGAGACAGCGCGTAGAGCACGATCGGGAACTCCATCACGAGCCCGAAGGCAAGGAACAAGGTCGTCACGAAGTCGAAATACGGCCCGGCCGCAAGCCGGTCTGCGACGATGTACTTATCGCTGAACGCGAGCAGGAACGAGATCGCGAATGGCAGAACGAACCATGCGATCCCGACACCCAGCGCGAAGAAGAATAGGGCCAGCGGAACCCACGGACGGAGCATGCGCCGCTCGCCGGCAGTGAGACCGGGAGCGACGAATGCCCAGAGCTGGTAGAGCAGGACCGGCATCGCGAGAATGATCCCGACGACGACGGAGATCCTGAGCGTAATCGCGAACGCGTCCCCCGGCCCGAGGATCTGGACCTGGTTGCTCGGGAGTGGCTCGATGAGGATTCGCCGAATCTCGGGGGCTGCCAGGAAACCGATCGCGCTGCCGATGGCGACCGCGATGATCGACCGGACGAGGCGCGTCCTGAGCTCGCCGAGGTGGTCGACGAGGGACATGACCTTCTCGGACTCGGGCGCGCTGGCGCCGGGCGCGGGGCTCGGGGGCGTTGGCAGGCGTTCCGGGACGCCGCCCTCTCGCAGGGCGTCGACGTCAGTCATCGCGTCCAGTCGCCCTGCGGTTTACGAATGCGACTCGGTCGTCGACTCGTTTGGCGTGGCCTGGGGCTGCGAATTGAGCGTGTTCGGCGCCGGGGGGATCGGTGACGCATCCACCCTCGTCGCATCCTGCACATCGGAGGACGCCTTGCGGAACTCGCGGATGCTCTTGCCGAGCGCCGACCCGACGTCGGGCAGCTTGCCCGGTCCGATCACGAGCAGCGCGATCACGAGGATGACGATCAGCTCCGGCGCTCCGATGTTGAACGGCATCGTGTCCGACTGAACCTCTCGCTTGGGTGAGCGTCGAGCCGACCGCGCGGCAGTTGGCGCTCGCGGCGCCTAGGGTAGCACGGGCAGCCTGGCAGCCCATTCGCGGGCGTTCGCCGCCATCGCCTCGCCCGGATCGGATGCGTCCGCCGCCGCGGCCGCGATTCCGCGCGAGATGTTCACGAGAAGTCCCGCACCTGGGCCGGCCCCGGCCGGATCCGCTGTCGCCGGGCCATCCTGGAGAACCGGCGCGATTTCGCCACCCTGCGCGCCGACTCCCGGAACGAGAAACGCAAGTCCGGGAGCGACGGCGCGGATCTCCCGGAGCTCCGGTGGCGCCGTCGCCCCGACGACGAGCCCGACGGTGCCGCCGGGACCCCAGTCCTGCGCACGCCGGGCGACTCGGGCGTATAGCGGCTCCTGCGGGTCATCGTCGCCAGCGGCTACAACGAGGGACTGGAGCTCGCCGGCGCCCGTGTTCGAGGTCCGACAGAGAATGTACGCGAACCGATCGAGTCGCTCGAACAGCGGCGCCACGGCCTCACCGCCGAGGTACGGGTTGACCGTGACGGCGTCGGCCCCGAGTGCATCGAACAGCGCAACCGCCTGCCGGGCGGCCGTCGTTCCGATGTCGCCGCGTTTCGCATCCATGATCACCGGGACGTCAGCCGGGATCGCGCCGCGGAGCCGCTCTAGCGCGGCGAGGCCGGCGGACCCGAATGCCTCGAAGAACGCGAGGTTCGGCTTGACGGCCGCCGCGAACGGGATCGCCGCCTCGAGAACAAGTCGGGCGAACCGCTCGATCCCCGCCAGGTCCTGACCGAAGCCGTCCGGCAGGCTCGCAGGGTCGGGATCGAGCCCGACACACAGGACGGTCCGCGTCTGGGCCGAACGTCGAGCGAGTCGTTCCAGGTAGCTGTCGATTGGCCGGCCGGCGGCTGTAGGCCCCGAGGTCAAGGCGCGGTCGAGGCCGATGCGGACGACGCCGGAGCGATGCTCGGCGCGACGCTTGGCGCTGCGGGCAACTCGCCCGGCGGGACGAACCAGCTCGGCCGCGAGGCCGCGTCAAGCCCCGACACCTCGGTCAGCGACGTGGTCTTGGCGACGGTCCAGCTGCCCGGCGCGCCATCCAGTGTCGCCATCTGCAGGTCGACGATGTTGCCGTCGAGATGAAGAAACGCGATCGCGTCGCCGGCTGGCGACCAGGCCGGCGAGAACGAGCCCGCGTCATCGGTGACCCGGAGGATCTCGGCGCCGGTCGCGGCGTCGAGGATCACGACGTCGGTTCCGAAGCTGTCGGTCCGGGTCGCGGCGATGTACTTCCCGTCCGGGGATGGTGCGGGCGACAGGTAGCCCGGCCCGGTGATGGTGAACGACTTCTGATTCTCAGGGTTGTACTTGATGATCTGCGGCGCCCCGCGGCTGCCATCACGGCCGTTTTTCACGAGGAGGAGATAACTGCCATCCGCCATCCACGCCGGATCCTGGTGACCCAGCGTCGCGGACTCGGCAAGCTTCAGCTTCGTGAACTTCTTCGTGTTTGTGTCGTAGAACTGCATGACGGTATCGGTCGCGCCAGGGTCGGTGCCATCCGACACGACGGCGATCGTGTGGCCGTTCGGCGACAAGACAGGCTGGCGGATCCAGAAGAACCCGAGGGACCGGCCTTTCTTGATCCGCCCGTTGACGATGCCCTCGATCTTGCCGTTGCCGTCGCTCGGGACGCGCAGGAGCTCCGGCGTCGAAAGGTCGTACCAGGTCAACCTGCCGTGGTGGTTCAGCGGGTACAGCCCCTTGCCAGTCTGTTCGCGGATGAAGTAGACCCATTGGCCGTCCGGCGAGAAGCTCGGCATCGAGTCCTTGCCGGCGTCGGTCAGCTGGCGGACATCCTTCCCGGTCTGGATCCAGACGTTGCCCGCCTTGGCATAGACGATCGAGCCCGGAAACGTGACCTCCGGCTCGACGATGATGACGTTCGGGGGCGCCGGCGTCCGGTTCGGGCCCGGGTTGCTCCCCGTGCCACTCTTTCCGATGCCGAACGGCACCTGGTTGTTCATCAGGCTGAACGTCAACGCGGCTACGACCAGGAGGGCGACGCCGGCGACGATCGGCGCGATGTAGTCGCGAGCCGGTCCCAGCCCGTACGGGTCGCGCGTGCCGCGAACGGCGCTGGTGCGGCGGGTCATGCGAGCGCTCCGGCGATCGCGACGGCGCCGGCCGCGGCGTCCGTTGCCTCGGGGAGGCCAAGAATCACGGCGGCTTCCCGGTGAGTCCCCGACGTGGCTACGTCGCGGATCTCCAGTTGGAGCGATTCGAACCCGCCGAATCGGCGGCTCGTCAGCCGGCCGACGACGTCGACGAGGTCGCCCTCGCTCACGGTCGTTGCGAGGTCCGACCGACCGAAGGCGATGCCGTCGAGGATGTCGAGCCGCCGCTTCAGCGTCAGCTGGGTGTGCCCGCCCGAGACCTCGCGGCTCCGGGTCACGACCAGGCCGAGGACCGCCACGACCGGCTCCGGATTGCCGGCACCGCATGGCGCGAGGCGGGCGAGACTTCGATGGAGGCTGTAGTCGATGGCGCTGGCCGGGAGCGCGAGATCGATCGACACGGCCGTTCGAGGGTCACGCGGGGCGGCGACTGCCGCGAGGGCCGTGAACCGTTCGACGAACGCCGGCCACCGCTCCGTCGCGATTTCGAACCCAGCCGCGCCGGCGTGGCCTCCGAAACGGATGAAGAGATCCGCGCACGCCTCCAGCGCAGCCCCGAGATCGAGGCTGCCGTCGCTCCGACAGGACGCCCGGATGACCGGCCCCAGCTCGGCCCCGACGACCGCGGGCCGGCCCATCTCCTCGACGAGCCGCGAGGCGACCAGCCCGACGATGCCGACCGGCCACGGACCGCGGGCGATCGTCGCCGGCGCGTCCGGGGGCGGCGTCTCCACGCCATCGACAAGGACCGCGATCGACGTCCGGGCCTCGCCGACCGCCTGCTTCGTCATGTCCCGTCGACTGAGGTTCGCCGCCTCGAGTTCCGCCGCCAGAGCGTTTGCTTCGGCGGCGTCTTCCGCGAGCAGCAGCCGGGCCGCGACGAGTGCCTCCCCTACCCGGCCCGCCGCGTTGATCCGCGGTGCGAGCGCAAAACCGATCGTCTCCATGTCGATGGCCGCCGCCGCGACGCCGGCAGAAGCGAGGAGGGCGACGATCCCCGGCCGCGGCTCCGCTCGAAGGCGCTCCAGGCCCAGCTGGACGATCGCCCGAGTCTCGCCGAGGATCGGGACGACGTCCGCGACGCTGCCGATCGTGGCGAGATCCGTGAGCGCGAGGGCCGCCTCGGGGCCGTCGGGCTCATCGGCAAGGAGGAGCTGGGCGAGCTTGAAGGCGACGCCGCTCCCCGCCAGCCGTCGCTCGGGGTAGCGGCTGTCCGGACGCTGGGGATTGACGATCGCGACGGCATTCGGCAACTCAGCGGGGACGCGGTGATGGTCCGTGACCAGCACGTCGATGCCGAGCGCCTGCGCTTCGGCGATCTCGGGCAGGCTCGTCGTTCCACAGTCGACGGTCACGATGACCGTGGCCCCCGCTTCCCGCGCGGCCGCGACGGCTGCTCGGGAGAGGCCGTGGCCCTCGTCGAGCCGGCTCGGGACGTACGGGATCGCCTCGATCCCGAGTCGCCGGAACGTGATGGTCAGGATTGCGAGGCCGGTCAGCCCGTCCGCGTCGAAGTCGCCGAACACGAGGATCCGTTCACCGGCCGCGCGGGCGTGCCCGATCCGGTCCGCGAACACGTCGGCGTCGGGCAGGAGGCGCGGGTCGTGGAGCGAGTCGAGCGGCGACGCGAAGAAACTGTCGAAAGCGGCGCCGTCGAGCAGGCCCCGTCGGGCGAGCAGGCCCGCGACGCGTTCGTCGAGGCTGTGACGCTCCGCCGCTGCCTGGAGGCCGGAGTCGATGGCTATCGCTTCGGGGAACTGCCAGCGATAGCGGGGTTCGATCACGACGTCAGGATGCCACGACCGGCTTCACCGCGGATGCACGGCCGCGGGGCGGCGACGCGGCTCCGGGCGGAGATCCGGCGCGGGTCCGCGATCAGGAGACCGCGCGTCGGGTTCGCGGCGCCCGGGTAGATGTCGCCCGGCCATGCCGTCGGTCGTCCCATTCCTGCCAGACGACGAGGATCGGCGCGGCATTGAAGATCGACGAGTAGGTCCCGGAGACGATCCCGAGAAGCAACGCGAGCACGAAGTTCTGGATCGCCGACCCACCGAAGAGGTAAAGCGCGAGGAGGGTCAGGACGACGGTGAAGCTCGTCATGATCGACCGGGCGAACGTCTGGAGGATCGAGTGGTTCACGACCTCCGCGAACGGCTCCCCGGCATGGCGGGCCCGGTTCTCGCGGATCCGGTCGAAGACGACGATCGTGTCGTGGACGCTGAATCCGATGACAGTGAGCATCGCGGTGACGAACAGGGCATCGATCTCGACGTGGAAGAACGTCCCGAGGATCGCGAAGAAGCCCACGACGACGATGACGTCGTGGACGAGCGCGACGAGGGCCGTGACGCCGAACTTCACGTCGCGGAAGCGGTACGTGATCCAGAGCAGGATGCCGAGCGAGCCGACGACGATGAGGATCAGCGCCTGCTGGACGAGGTCGGAGCTGACGACCGGACCGATCGTGGTCAGCGATCGCTGCGACTCGATCGGGCCGAGGGCCTTCTCGAGCGCCACGACCATCTCACCGAGCTTGCCGTCGGTCGGGAGGTCGGTGTTGCCGGTCACGACCGGTGACGCGCCCGGCGATGCTCCCGGCGAAGCGCCGGCCGACGGAGCGGGGCTAGGCGCTGCCGAGGGACTGGGCGAGGGTGCTGGCGTCGTGCTGGGGCTGGCCGACGGGGCGGGGCTGGCGCTGGCGCCTGGGGCGGCCGACCCCGATGCGGCGGCGGACGGCTCCGCGGAGGGTGCTATAGCCGACGACGAGGCGCCCGGGCTGCCGGACGGGGCAATGGTGGGGACCGGCGTCGGCGACGGTGCCGCCGCGGCAAGGCCGATCGGCTCGGTCTTGATCTCGAGGAAACCATCGCCGGTCTGGAGCACGGCCGCCTCGAGGCCGTTGGCGGCGAATACCGCCTTTACCTGATCAGGCGTGACGGCCGTGTTCTCGAAGCGCAGCTCCCACTTCGTGCCCCCGGTGTAGTCGATCGTGAACTGGAGGCCCGCCTCCTTGCTCGCGAGCGGGGCGATGAAGATGAAGAACAGACCGGGCAGGGTGATCAGTGCGGAGATCAGGAAATACCAGCGCCGCTTCCCGATGATGTCAAACACGCGATCGCGCCTCGCCACGCACCCGGCCGCGGCCCTGGCCGCGGGCGACGAACTCGTCCTCGGTCACGCCGTAGAGGAAGGCGCGGCGCGCCCAGTCCTGGGTCACGACCACCCGCAGGATCGTGCGCGTGACCGTGATCGCGCTGAACATCGAGACGAGCACGCCAAGGATGAGGACGAGGGCAAAGCCACGGATCACCGACGACCCGAACAGGTACAGGATCGTCGCCGTGATGAGGCTCGATACGTTGGAATCCAGGATGGAGTTCCACGCCCGCCCGAAGCCCGCCTCGACGGCGGAGGGCAGCGCCTTACCAAGCCGCATCTCCTCCTTCATCCGTTCGAAGATGAGGATGTTGGCGTCGACCGCCATACCTACCGAGAGCACGAAACCGGCGACGCCGGCGAGGGTCAGGGTCACGGGGATGAACCGGAAGAGCGCCAGCACGACGAGGGTGTAGTAGACGAGCGCGAAGCTCGCGATCAGGCCGGGCAGTCGGTAGTAGATGAGCATGAAGATGATGACGAGGCCGATCCCGATCGCGCCGGCTCTGAGGCTCTGCGCCAAGAACTCCTCGCCGAGGGTCGCCGAGATCGTCGTGTTCGAGAGCTCCACGATCGGGAATGGCAGCGAGCCGAACTGAAGAACGGTGACGAGCTCCGTGGCCTCCTTCAGCGGGTAGCCACCGATCGAGTCCTGCGAGATCTGGACGTTGCCGCCGGAAATGGGCTGCTTGATCACAGGCGCCGAGATGACGTGCGAGTCGAGGACGATCGCGAAGTACTGGTTCACGTGGGAAGTCGTGTATTCCTCGAAGAGCTTCGCACCCCGTTCCTTGAGCACGAAGTTGACGACCCGGCCGCCGGTCTGACCGTCGGTGCCGATCGTTGCGCTGGCGAGCTCCTCGCCGCTGAAGAGCGGTGGGAACTGCTTCAGGTCGATTTCTTCGTCCTTGGCCTTCGTAACCGTGCCAAGAGGCACGAAGTCGAGGCGACCCGTCTGGCGGACGAGGCGACGGACCGCATTCGGGTCCGAGACGCCGGGCAGCTCGACGACGATACGGTCGGCGCCCTGCGTCGTGATGAGCGGTTCGGAGACGCCTGTTGAGTTGACGCGGCGCTCGATGATGTCCCGGATGACCTCGAGATCCTCCGGCCGCGGAATCTTGTCGCCGACCTGCTGCGCCTGGTACTCGACGCGTAGGCCGCCCTGAAGGTCGAGCCCGAGCTTGGTTTCGATGGGCCGCTGGCCGTCGGCCGTCTGGCTGTCCGGGACGCGGAGGCCGGGAACGAAATCGAGGAAGAGCGCGAGAATGCCGATGACGAGGATAAGGAGGGGACCGGTCTTGCGCATTGACGGCGGATGATACACGGAACCCGCCCGCGGGGCCCCGCCGTGGCCCTCTCAGAGCGCGGTCAATTTCCCCGGCCAACTTCCCCGGGCTTGATGCGCGGCCCGCTTGCTGTGGACCTGGCTACGGGCGGGGCGAGATGCGGGCTCAGGCAGGCGACTGGCCGCGCGGGGCCCGGAAGTGCGCGGCCACGAATGAGGACGCGAGGAGCACGCCGCCCAGGCCAATGAAGGACAGGACGCGGTAGGCCACGTCGAGCGCGGCCAAGTCGAACAGGAAGACCTTCATCGTGGCGACGGCCAGCAGGGCGAGACCGAAGCCGCGCGCGAGGCCAATCCCGCGGACGAGGCCCAACGCAAACGCGCCCCCGCCGACAAGGACCCACGCGATGCTGAGGGCAACCTGCGCCTGGGTCGCGATCTCGGACGAGGCGACCAAGGGCTCGACCTGCGCCTGGAAGACGTCGACGATCGCGATCGAGCCGAGATACACGACAACGGCAGCGGCGCCTGCGGCCGCCCCGACAGCCCACGGACGATTTCCGCCGCTGAACGGCAGCGCTGGCGACCAGCGGGCGACGACCCACCCCGCGACGGCGAGCGCGACAGCCAGCGCTGCCAGGGCGAGCGACTCCAGGTTGAGGAGCGGCACCATCTCGCCGCCACGAAACGGATCCACGTGCAGGCGCCCAAGCGGTGCGACGTCGATCAGCGCCACCAGGGCACCCATCGCGATCAGGATGGCACCCTGGATCGCTGCCGCGAGCCACGCGAGCCGGTCGCGCCGGAGGACTGCGGCGACACCGAACGCCGCCACCGCGAGAATCGCCCAGGCGACGACTCGCAGGTCAGCCCACAGCTCGAACTCGGCGGCGTAGGCGAAGATCGCGATCTCACCGAGGCAACCCGCGGCAAGGGCGAGCTCCGCGGTCCAGCGCCACGGGCCAGCGGCGCTTGTCGGACGGGCCTTGAACGAACGCCAGGCGACGACGCCCGTCGTCAGCAAGACAGCGGCCATCACGATCGTCACGATCGTTTCCGGCGAGAAGAACGGCCAGCCTTCCGGCGCCGTCCGACCGATCGACCAAAGCGGGTACTCGACCGCGACGAAATGCAGCACTGCCAGGGAACCAACGGCAGCCGCCCAGGCCGCCGCCACGCGATCTCTGAAGTGGATGGCGACCCAAGCGACGACGCTCGCGAGTACGGTGTGGGCGATCGGCGACGCGATCCCGCCGAGCTCGATGGCGATCCCGATGCCCAGCACACCGACGGCGAGCCCGGCAGCGAGCGCGCCGAAGGGATGAGGGGTCGGGCGACGAAGAAGCAGCGGCAGGGCCAGCCCGAAATGGAGGTCGGCGAGGACGATCAGCCCGACGGACCTAGCGACCGGGTTGGCCAGGATGTCGTGGATCGCCCAGATCGCGAAGAGAGCGTTGAGCGCGAGGAGCGTTCCCGAAGCGCGGTGAACCGTTGGGCGCACCCCGGCCAGGGCGCTTCCGCTGGTGGCCAGGGCGTTGACCGCCCAGAACGCGGCCACGCCGGCGATCGCAACTCGCGTGTCCGGCTCATCGAGGAACCACCTGGCTGCCTGGGGTGCGCTCATGAGGAATGCCAGGAGCGCGAGCCATGGCCACGACCGGCGGAAGCTCATCAGGCCCGTTCCCACGAGGGTCGCGCCGAGGTACACAACGGTGACCAGATTCGGCGAAGCGCCAAGGATCGGCGGAGCCGCGGTCATGGCAAGGAGCCCGAACGTGGCCACGGCCTGCGAGTTGCCACGCAGCGCGATCGCGGCCGTTCCGACGGCCAGGACCAGGTAACCCACGAGGGCCGTCTCCACGGGGATGAAGGCGTAGAGACGACTCGCCGCGAACAGGGCGAGCGACGCCGTCCCGACGCCGACCCCAGCGAGAACGGTAGCCGGCGTCCGATCTCCTCGGTCGAACAGCCAGGCGCCCGCGACCAATGCCGCGGCACCCGCGATCATGCCGATGAGTACTCTCGCCTCGGGACCGATCCAGCCCCGGCTGAACGCGAGGCTGAGGAAGAACATCGCGCCGAGTACGAGGGCGATGCCGCCGACCCACGCCAGGAGCCGGCTCGAGAGCTGCTCCTCGAGATCCGCGAATGATCGGGAGGCAGCCGGCGGCTTCGGAGGCAGCGGAGTCCAGGCCGACGCCTGAGGCGCGGCTTCGACCAATCGGGGCGACAGGGCCGAGCCCACCAAGGCCGACAGCGAGATTGGCGCGGCCCGCCGAGCCGGCGGCGGACCCCAGCCGGGCGTCGACTCCCGTACTGGAGCCACGCTGCCGGCGCCGGTCGCAAGGACCGGCGGCGCGGCGCCGGCCGCCACACCCGACCCCATCGCGGTCAGCCGAGTCTCGAGCTCGGCGACTCGACGCTCGAGACGAGTGAGTCGATCCGGATCGGTGGCGGACATCGGAACCCCCAACAACATGCGCTGTTGAATGGAC
>Ga0224452_1000330_pt1 | contig 10059 bp, 8 predicted proteins | sample PLM2_30_b1metaG_FD_172494 | JGI IMG/M metagenome (GOLD analysis project Ga0224452, IMG submission 172494) | Groundwater sediment microbial communities from an aquifer in East River, Colorado, USA - PLM2_30_b1 | ecosystem: Environmental > Terrestrial > Soil > Riparian zone | place: USA: East...
CGCGCGGGAGCCGAACGCCATCGTCCTCGATGGCCGCGAGAAGACGATCGACGGGCTGACCGTGTACGGGCTCGGACACCCCGCGTTCACCCCCGCACGAGGAGCGCCCGTCGATGCCGAGGACTTCGCGGCCCTCGCGCGCTCGGCCGGACCGGTGATCGCGGCGGATCTCGAGGCGGCGCCCGAGCCGGTCGACGTCGTCGCGGTCCACGACGACCGGATGGCCGAGGCCGTCGCGGGCCGGGTGCCGCTCGTGATCTCGGGACACTTCCACGAGACCACCGCGACGGTGCGCAACGGCACGCTGTTCCTGCGCATCGGGACCACCGGCGGTTCGGGCGCCGGCATCTTCCGGGACCTCGCGGATATCCCGTTCTCGGCCGAGGTCCTGTACTTCTCCCGGGGGCCGGATCCGGAGCTGATCGCCTACGACGTGATCGAGCAGCTCCCCGAGTCGGGGAGCCTCACCGTTCAACGCATCACGGTCTCGGTGGAGTTCGGCGACCTGGTGCTCACGCCGACGCCGACGCCCACCCTCACGACCGGTGCGGCGCCGTCCGGCGCGTCAGCTTCCGCCTCGCCCTGATCCCAACTCGTCGACGAGGTTGGGACGTCTCAACGGAGCTGGCGCTGATCGTCCGGTGAGGCCGGCAGTCGTCCGGACAGGCGCTGCTAAGGTGGGTGGGGTACTCCGGAGCGAGCTTCTCCGGGGGGAGTAGCGTCCGGCCCGGCCTACCCTCCCTTCCACGCGGGCGTGCCCGCGGGGTCGGGCCGGACCCTAGTCCGGACGAGCCTCATTCCTCCAGCAGGTCCGCGAGCTGCCTCGCGTTGTTCACGGCGAAGTCGCGGTAGCAGTTGTTCATCAGGACGTGGGTCTCGCGCGCCTGCTCCGAGACGTCTCGGATCCTCGGGACCCACTCCTTCAGCTCCTGCTCCGAGTACTCGTAGCGGAAGCGTTCAGAGGCGCTCACGTTCTTCTTCGCCCACACGTCGCGATCTCGCCCGTGGAACCGGACCAGCGCGAGGTCCTTCGCGGTCGCGGCGGCGATCGGCGGGATGCTCGAGTCGAACCCCTGCGGCATGTCGACGCACACGAGCGGCAGATCGTGCTTCTCGAGGAACGAGAGCGTCTCCTCGGCGTTGCGCTCCTCGAGCCACGTCTTGTGGCGGAACTCGATCGCGAGACGGAAGTCCTTCAATCGCTCCGCGCACTCGAGGATGTAGTCCTTATTCTTGCGCCCAATCACGAACCACTGGGGAAACTGGAACAGAACCGCGCCGAGCTTGCCCGCCGAGTGCAGCGGCATGAGCGCGTCGTGGAACCGCTGCCAGACCTCGTCCACGGCGGCCTCGGGCAGGTGCTCGCGGTACAGGTTCTTCTTGTCGCCGAGGTCGTCGGGGAGCTCTTCGAGCAGGTCCTTGTAGAGCGACTCGCGCTTGGTCGGGTGGTTGGTGAGCAGGGAGTACGCCTTGATGTTGAACGTGAAGTCCTTCGGCGTTCGGTCGATCCACAGGACGGCGTTCTTCTCGCTGGGTGGGAAGTAGTAGGTCGAGTCGACCTCCACGATCGGGAACTGGTCGGCGTAGAAGCGCAGCCGTGCCTCGGCGCTCTTGGCCTCGGGCGGGTAGAAGTGCCCGTCCTTCACGAGGGTCGGGTCGGTCCAGCTCGCGGTGCCGACAAGGATCCTGGTCATGAGCCCAAGCCTACGGTGCCGCGGCCGAAGAACGAAACGGCGGCCGCACCCGGGGCAAGCGTGGGTGCGACCTCGGCCTCGACCCGTCACGCCCGAGGTTCTCCGCCAGTGGTTCGGAGATGGTCAGTTCGTCCTCGACCAGGAGGATCCGGGTCCGCATGGCCCGGTGGTATTCGCCGATTTGTCGTTCTTGACCGGGGATTCGTGGCGGCCAAAGAATGGCATCGGACCGGAGGGAGGTCACATGTCTGCGACGTCTGCCGTTGGCGAGAGTGGAGTTCGCCGCCCCCGCAGCCGACCGGAACCACAGCGCTTGCGTGCGTTGGAGGCGTGTGTTTCATTGGTTGTTGTCGCAGGACTTGTCTGGCAAGTTGCAGGTAATTGGGGCGATTTCGAATCAAGCTTGAGCCAGTTGCTTCCTTGGCTTGTTGTTGTGGTTGTTGCCGACCTTCTGCCAGTGCCCATTTGGGGATCCGTCGAACTCATGATGTCGTTCCCTGTCCTGCTTGCGTCCGCTCTGGTCTTCCCGCCATATGTCGCGGGCTCCCTGAGTCTCGTCGGAACCCTTGATCTCCGGGAATTCCGCGGCGAGATCAGTCCGCTTCGGGACCTATACAACAGGAGCAATGTGACCGTCAGCGTCTTCGCGGCCTCGTGGGTCTTCCATTCGTTTGGGGTAAGCGTGCTTGATTGGCCCGAGGTCCTGCCCCTAACCTTCGTGGCCCTGGTGGCAGACATGGTTGTGAACTTCAGTCTCGTCATCCTTGGCGCGCATCTTCTGACGGGGCTGTCGGCCAAACACCTATGGACAAACGTCTACGGTGGTTCGCGACCAGAAGTCTTCTTAGGGGGATACGCGTGCTTCGGGCTTCTTGCGGTGTTGATGGCTACGGTCTACTCGGCTGCGGGGAATGCTGGGCTGGTTGCGTTTGCGATTCCACTCCTAATTTCCCGCCAGATGTTCATTCATTGGAAGCGTCTCGGGGAGGCCAATCGCTCAATCGCGGAGAAGGAGCGCGCGCTCACGGCAGTCTCAAGTCGCATCGCCGATGAACGGCGGGACGAGCGATTGGCACTTGCCGCTGGAATTCACGATGAGGTACTTCCGCCTCTGTACAAGGTGCATCTCATGGGCCAAGTGGTTAAGCACGACTTGGCGTCTGGCCGATTGCTGGATCTTGAATCCGATGTTCCCGACCTGATTCATGCGGTTGAGTCGGCGGATTCGTCACTCCGAGATATGGTGCGTGGCCTTCGACGCTCGACAATCGGTACTGCCGGTCTTGGCGAGACGATCGGCTTGCTAGTGAGGGAAGTAGAAGCAACGACACACGCGCGCGTTGAGACTGTCCTAAGACCGGTGGGCGGCAGCCCTTTGATTCAACTGCTCGTGTATCAACTTGCTCGCGAGGCTCTGTCGAATGCAGCAAGACATGCGAATGCGACAACAATCGTCCTTGTTCTTGATGAAGACGACGATTCGATACGTCTTCGCGTCACGGACGATGGTCAAGGCTTCAGCATGTTGGGAGTTGATTCCACGTCACACTTCGGTCTTCAGCTCATGCGTGAGCGAGTGGAACTTGCTGGCGGAATACTCCTTGTCGACTCTCATCCTGGGGAGGGGACAACGGTGCTGGCTCGTCTCCCGATCGACGAAAAAGGACCAGGTCCTTGACGGGACCTGGTCCTTTTTCTCGCGTTCGAGTTATCGAAGGGCTGCGTCGTGACTTACCAACGCACGTGAGCTCCACCAGCAAAGGCTAGGGCCAGTAGAGATCCCATTGCCACCGCAAGGCGCTTGACCAGCTTCACGCTTCCACCCCCCTCGCAGTATCGCCTCATGCATCTCTTGTCATCCGACCCCCATATGGGGGACTCTTCGGAAGTTTGGGGGACCCCTTCTGCCGGTTCAAGCCACCTAAGGTCCCTACGGTGAATCCCGTACCCACTTTGCTCAGGACCAGCCGGCAAGGTGGTTCCAAGAAGCGCGGCAAGCCGTCAATATGTCTGCTGTCATGACAGGCCTTGAAAAGACCGCCGGCACCAAGGCTAGGATCCGCCTCCCTCTTCGTGAGCGAGTGTTCGAGGCGAGCGTCGTCGCCCCGACGATAGTGGCGCTCGGATGGGCCTCGTCTCAGGCACTTGATTCCCTGAACGGACATGACAAGGCAAGCCTCGTCGTGTGGATCATCCTGATTGCCTCGGTTGAATTGATCCCGGTTCCCCTCTGGCGAGGGACGATCATTAGCATGGGATTCCCGCTGCTGATGGCAGTGGCGTTTCTGTATCCACCAGCGGTGGCAGGATCAGCGGCGTTTCTCGCAGCGTCAGATCCTCGAGAACTTAGGCGCGAAGTAGGACTTCTGCAGGCTCTCTTCAATCGATCGTGTATCGCGTTGGCGGTCTGGGCAGCAGGATGGGTCTTCAATTCACTCGTTACGCTCGAGTCCCCAGCGCCCGCTCTGGTCGCCGCGGCGTTGCTGGCAGCCATTGTGGACTACGTCGTGAACTTTGGAGTCATTTCGATCGTAGCAAGTCTGCATTACAGGACTAATCCAATTCGTGTGATTCGAGAGCTGCGGATTGGACGACTCAGCGAATTTGTAATCAGCTACTTGGGTCTTGCTGTCTTTGGCCTGATGCTCGCCACGTTCTTCAAGGATGCGGATGGTAGTAAAGGGTGGTACATCGTTCCGGTATTCGTCCTCCCTCTTCTGCTCGCCCGGCAGATGTTCTTCCGGAGCAAAGCTCTCGAGGAGGCGCACAAGGAACTCCAGGATCGCGAACATGTACTTCGCGCGCTTTCGAACCGGATGGCCGAAGAACGTCAGGACGAACGCATGCAGATCGCGGCTTTCCTCCATGACGACCTCGCGCAGCTCTTGTTCCGGCTGTCGATCCAGGTCGACGTCGCACGTCGCCACCTCGAAGCCGGCAAGGTGGATGACACCGAGGAGCTGCTCGTCGAGATCAAGGAGACCAAGAACCGCACCTCCGAACGTATCCGCGCCCTGATCCGAGACCTGCACCGGTCGCCCCTGGGGCGCGCCGGTCTCGGAGAGGCGATCCGTGGGTTCCTCGCGGAGATGGCGCGCGAGTCCGACGTTCGGTTCCATGCCGACATCGACGAGGTGGATGTGCCCGCGCCGATCGCCTTGCTGCTGTATCACAACGCACGCGAAGGCGTGATGAACTCGCTCAAGCACGCGAAGGCCTCGAACATCTGGGTCGCCGTCGAGCAGAAGGGCGACGAGGTCGAGATGACCCTGCGTGACGACGGGGTCGGGTTCGACGTCGAGGCGCCGGGCCCCGAGGGGCACTACGGGATGACGATGATGCGCGAGCGGGCGACCGTCGGTGGCGGCACCCTGGCGATCCAGAGCGTCTCCGGTGAGGGCACGACGATCACCGTCCGGTTCCCGACGTCGTGGCTCCAGGAGGAAGAAATCCAAAGTCAGGGAGAGGCTCAGGCTCCCGCGTTGCCCCCCGCCGGTGCTTCCCGCGGCGCGGTCGCGACCCCGCCGGCCTCGCCGACGGAGTCCATCCCCGCATAGTCGCGACGATCAGCCACGTCAGTCCCGCGTACACGAGGATGTCGCCCACGCTCACGGCCTGACCGATCGGCTGCGGGACGGCGATGACGTCGGCGAGGAAGGTGAGCTGGTCGTCGTCGGTCAGCAGGTGGTGCTTGTCCGCGCCCTGTTCCCGCACGTAGGCGACTACGTCCGCCTGGCCCGAGTCGATCAGGGCTTGCGTGCTCGCCGGCATGCCCCCGTTCACCACGATCACGGTCATGTTGCAGGCGAGCCCGATCACCACCAGGAACATACCGGGCATCCGAACGTTCACCAAAGCGAACGTCAGCAGCAACGAGTAGGAGAGCGCGAGCACGGCCGTGCGGATCACGAGGTCGGTGCCCGAAACGCCGTTGGGCAGGGGAACGAACTGGATCCCCAGACCGAGGATGACGAGCCCCCACCACCGTGGCCGGAGCGCTTCGAGGCGGTCCAGCCGCCCGCCGAACAGATAGCCGAGGCAGACGGACAGCAAGACGACGGCGAGCAGGAGCTTCATCGGTAGGGAACGGAGGGTGCCACGCGCCGCGGCCCGTGTCCAGGTACGGGGGCTAGCATCCCGGCGTGGCCAGGATGGTGCCGTTCCCGATGCTCCCGACCGACAGCGCCGCCGAACGGCGGCTCTACGAGGGGTTCCTCGAACAGCTCGACGACGAGTTCGTGATCTACCACTCGGTGGACTGGGTCGTCGGCGGGCGAGCCGGTCGCGACGAGGGCGAGGCCGACTTCGTGATCACGCACCCCGAGCTCGGGGTGCTCGCACTGGAGGTCAAGGGTGGCCGGGTCGCCTACGACCCGGCCACGAAGCGCTGGACCCAGACCGGCCACTCGGGGACGCACGCCCTCGACGAGGACCCGTTCCACCAGGCGAAGGGGGCGATGCACTCGCTCGTCCGGATCCTCGAGGGCCAACCGGGATGGGATCGGTGGAAGCCCAGCTACGGGTTCGGGGTCGCGTTCCCCGACGGGAGGTACGAAACCGCGGCGCACCCGGGCGCGCCCGCCGAGATCGTGATCGATCGCAACGACCTGGTACGGCTCGCCGAGCGCGTTCCCCAGGTGATGCGGACGTGGTCGCGTGGGGGGCGGCGCTTCGGCGCCGAGGGCATGGACGCGGTCTCCGCCGCGTTGGGGTTCCGCGTCGAGATCCGGACGCCGCTCAGACTGCGGTTCGACGAGGAGGACAAGAAGATCGTCGAGCTCACGTCCGACCAGGCGTGGGTGCTCGCGTTCGTGCTCCATCGTCGCCGCGCCGCCGTGACGGGCCCGGCGGGGAGCGGCAAGACCGTGCTCGCGGTGTCGGTGGCCGAACAGCTCGCGACCGCCGGCCACCGGACGCTGCTCACGTGCTTCAACCGCAGGCTCGGAGAGCACCTCCGCGCGTCCGTCGGAGGGTTCGCCGGGATCGACACCGCGACCTTCCACCAGCTGTGCGTCCAGATGGCGAAGGAGGCCGGGGTCGAGCTGCCTCCGGAGGAGGCCGGGCCCGGTTCCCCGTACTTCGAGCACCGGCTCGCCGAGGCGCTCGCCGAGGCGACGACCCGGCTGGGGCCCCGGTACGACGCGATCGTGGTCGACGAGGGGCAGGACTTCCGTGAGTGGTGGTGGCCGGCGCTGCTCTCGCTGCACACCGATCCCGACGCCGGGCTCCTCTACGTGTTCGCCGACGACAACCAGAACCTCTACGGGGGAGCGCTGCCGGTGGGCGAGGAGGATCGGGTGGGACCGATCTCGCTCAACCTGCGGAACACGAAGCAGATCGGCGAGTTCGTCTCGGTCTTCTACAAGGGCGAGCAGAAGCCGATCGCTCGAGGGCCCGAGGGCGAGCCCGTCGAGATCCTGGGGTACGACGACGAGGAGGATCTCGAGCACCTGCTCGCGGTGGTCCTGCGGAACCTGGTCGAGCAGGAGCACGTCCCGCTCGAGGACATCGTCGTGCTGACGCCCTCGGGAACGGGCAAGAGCCGCTTGCGGAGCACGGGGACGGTCGACGGCTACCGCCTGTCCGAGAACGTCGAGCCGGGCACCGTGCTCGCGACCAGCGTCCACGCGTTCAAGGGCCTCGAACGTCCCGTCGTGATCCTCGCCGAGCTCGGGGACAAACACCTCGAGGACCTCCGGCGATACCTGTACGTCGGTGGGTCGAGGGCGCGGAACCACCTCGTGATCCTCGCGGCCGAGCCCGTCGCGCGCGAGCTCCGAGCGATCACCGGCGTCACGGGTCCCTGAGACGTCGCTAGGCTGGCTGGGTGGCCGACCTGGGGTACTTCGGGCCCGACAGCGTCTCGTGGCGGGTACATCGCGAGGTGACCGTGCTCTTCGGAGGGGCGCGGGCGGTGCTCATGCAGGCCGCACACCCCCTGGTGATCGCCGGGGCGCGCGAGACGGGGTTCTACGAGCGGAACCCATGGAAGCGGCTCGAGCGGACCCTGGTGCTCACCTACACGATCACGTTCGGTTCGAAGGCGGAGGCCGACGCCGCCGCCGAACGCATCAACGTCGTCCACGCCCGCGTGAAGGGCATCGACGCCGAGACCGGCATGCCGTACGACGGGCTCGACCCCGACCTGCTCCTGTACGTGCACGCCTGCCTGATCGAGAGCGCGCTCGTGTTCGAGCGCCTCACGGTGGGCGGGCTCGACGCGGCGGGTCGCCAGCGGTTCCACGAGGAGCAGATGCTCGCCGCCGAGATGGTGGGGATCCCGCGGGCGGCGATCCCGCCCACCGTCCCCGAGCTCCGCGCCTACTTGCAGGGCGTGTACGACTCGGGCATCCCTCGGGTCGGCGAGGCCGCGCGACGGGTGGCCGCGCTGTTCCACGATCCGCCTCGCGAGGCCGAATGGCGACCGGTGCTGATCGGGGTGTCGAGGCTCGCGTTCGGCACGCTTCCGCCGGAGCTCCGCCGCCTGTACGGGATCGAGGTGGGCCCCGGCCGGCGGGCGGCGATGCGCGCGGCGTTCGCCGCGACCCGGGCCCTTCGACCGTTCCTGCCGCCGCGCTTCCGCTTCATCGCGCCGTACCAGGAGTGGCGCACGGGGAGGTCGGGACACGTGCGCGACGCCCGGCGTTCGGTCGGTGTCCGCGTGGACGCGGCGCGCAGCCTCGGCGGCGAGGGACCGAGCGCACCCCGCTAGACTCCGCGCGTGGACGAGATCGAGGGCGTCCTGCTCGACATCGACGGCGTCCTCGCCGTGTCGTGGGCACCTCTGCCCGGCGCGATCGACACCATCGGATGGTTGCGTTCGCACGGGGTCCCGTTCCGGCTGATCACGAACACGACGACGAAGACGCGCGCAGACCTCGCGACGACCCTGCGGGATGCGGGGTTCGACGTCCGTGACGACGAGCTCATCACCGCGGTGGCCGCCACCGCGCAGTACCTCCGGGCCAACCTTCCGAACGCGCGGTGCTTCCTCCTTTCCGACGGCGACGCGGGTGCGGACCTCGAGGGCGTCGAGCTGGCCGACCTCGACGTTGCCGACGTCATCGTGCTGGGCGGGGCGTCCGAGGACTTCACGTACACGACGATGAACCGCATCTTCGGCAGGCTGATGGACGGCGCGGCCCTCGTCGGGATGCATCGGAACCTCTACTGGCGGACGAGCGACGGCCTCCAGCTCGACGCCGGCGCCTACATCGTGGGGCTCGAGGAAGCGTCCGGACGCGAGGCGGTGATCTGCGGGAAGCCGTCGGGGCCCTACTTCGACGCCGCGCTCGCGATGCTCGGCGTCCCCAGGGAAGGCACGATCATGGTCGGTGACGACATCGTGAACGACGTCCGTGGGGCGCAGGTCCTCGGTCTTCGAGGTGTGCTCGTGCGGACCGGGAAGTTCCTGCCGGATGACCTCACGAAGGTGACGGACCCGCCGGACCACGTGCTCGAGACGATCGCCGACCTCCCGGACCTGCTGGATGTGTCCTAGTCCTCACCCGGCGGAGCCTCCGTCGAACCGGGTGTCCCGGTAGGCTCGGGCCGTGGACCCCGATCGCACGCGCCAGGCTCGCCGCCTGTTCGCGGGTATCGCGCCCCAGTACGACCGGATGGGTTCGGTGCTCTCGTTCGGGCAGGACCCGAGGTGGCGCCGTTTCCTCGTGTCGAAGGTGAACGCGATCCCGGGCTCGTGGGTGCTCGACGTCGCCACCGGGACCGGGCTGGTCGCCCGCGAGCTCGCGGGCAAGAACGTGCGCGTCGTCGGCCTGGACCAGAGCCCGGCGATGGTGGCGAGAGGTGTCGAGGCCGTGCACAGACGGGGCCTCGACGGGCGGGTGCGGTTCGCGCTGGGGCAGGCGCAGGCGCTGCCCTTCCCCGACGGCTCGCTCGACGCCGTCACGTTCACCTACCTGCTTCGCTACGTCGACGACCCCGCCGCGACCGTCGCCGAGCTCGTCCGAGTCCTGCGGCCCGGCGGGGTTATGGCCTCGCTCGAGTTCCACGTGCCGCCCGAACCCTGGGCGCGGGCGGGGTGGTTCGCGTACACGAGGTCGGCGATGCCGCTGGTCGGATGGACGGTGTCCAACGAGTGGTACCGGACCGGTCGGTTCCTCGCGCGGAGCATCACGGAGTTCGTCGAGCGGTACCCCCTCCCCGTCCAGGTCCGGTGGTGGCAGGAGGCGGGGATGCGTCGCGTCCGGACGAAGCTGCTCAGCAGCGGCGCCGCGGTTGTCACGTGGGCGGTGAAGTCGACCCCCGTCATGGGCGAGGAATCCGAGGATCTCGCCCACCCCGATGGGTGAGACCGCCGACCGCTCGGCCTTCTACGCGCTGAGCCCCGGCGGGTGGCGCGACT